>Ga0247732_10000903_pt1 | contig 12602 bp, 9 predicted proteins | sample UWRJL163409C2_FD_180940 | JGI IMG/M metagenome (GOLD analysis project Ga0247732, IMG submission 180940) | Plant litter microbial communities from Arlington Agricultural Research Station in Wisconsin, United States - UWRJ-L163-409C-2 | ecosystem: Environmental > Terrestrial > Plant litter >...
AATATGCAGAACTTATCCAAAAAGGATACCGCGTTATCGGAATTACCTTAAGAGGTTTTGGGTTATCAGACAAACCGGGTGGGGCGTATAACTATGATGTTTATGCAGATGATATCAAAGTGATTCTGGACAAACTTAAAATCGAAGGCGCAACTATTGGCGGATTCTCTATGGGAGGTGCAACAGTAATCCATTATGTTGCTAAATACAATGCAGCCCATGTTTCAAAACTGGCATTGTTTGGTGCGGCAGCTCCGTTATGGACTAAAAGAGCCGACTTTAATTATGGTTTCTGGACAAAAGAAGATGTAAACGGACTTATTGCCCTTAATAATACTAACAGACCACAATTGTTTGAGAATTTCGGAAAAATTTTCCCTGCCAATGAAACAAGCGTATCTGCAGGACAAGGTGCATGGCTTGGAACTATTCAGGCACAGGCTTCTCCATATGCAATGGCAGAATCTATGAAAGCACTTCGTGATACTGATTTAAGAGAAGATTTGAAAAAAATCAAAATACCAACTCTTATCCTTCACGGAACACAAGACAAAATATGTTCTTATGAATTGGCCGAGCAAATGCATAAATCAATTGCCAATTCAACTTTGGTTCCATTTGAGAAAAGCGGTCATGCCTTGTTTATTGAAGAACTTCCAAAATTCAATGCCGAATTGATCAAATTCATAAAATAAATAAAAACAAAATCAGGAAAGCTGTCTTTTTAAAGATGGCTTTCTTTTTTAAAATAAATAAAAAGAAACAATGAAAAATATAGCAGCCCTTGTATTAGTATTATTGAGTTTTAATTTGTTTGCACAAACTCCGGAGCAAAAAATAAAGCAGTTAGGAATTGAGTTGCCACAAATACCAGAATCGTTAGGGAGTTATCAGGATATGGTAAGAGTTGGAAATCTTGTTTTTCTTTCCGGTAGAGGACCTCTTAAAGCAGATGGTAAATATATTACCGGCAAAGTAGGACAGGACCTAACTACCAACGAAGGTTACCAGGCCGCCAGGTTAACGGCTATAAATCAACTGGCGATACTTAAGCAGACTTTTGGAAGTCTGGACAAAATAAAAAGGATAATCAAAGTAAATGGTTATGTAAATACTGCCGATTCTTTTACGGAACAATCTAAAGTGATGAATGGTTTTTCGGATTTATTAATTGAGGTTTTTGGCGAGCAGGGAAAACATGCCCGTACTTCAGTAGGTGTATTTACACTTCCACAGAATATGGCAATAGAGGTAGAAATGATTGTTGAGGTGAAATAATAGCTAATAAAATAACTGCTGTTAAAACTAATGAAGAATATATCAATAATATCTTGTTTGATATGATTGTTGGCAAATACTAGATAGTATTTGTTGTTTGTTTTAAAGGCAATGTTACTATAAATTCAGCCCCATTATCTTTTTCGCCTGTAGCAGTAATGGTGCCGCCATGTCTTAGTACAATTTTTTTGCAAAGTGACAGCCCAAGACCGTTTCCTTCATATTCATCTTTAGAATGCAGTCTTTCAAAAGCATTAAATATTCTTTCGTAATGACTTGAATCAAGCCCAATTCCATTGTCTTTAATGTTTATTTGAACAAACTCCCTTTGGTCTTTGTTTATAATAAGAGATGATATGGTAACTCTGGGCGGTTGGTCTGCTTTTGAAAATTTTAAGGCATTGTGTATCAAATTATAGAATAGCTGCTGAATTAAAATTGTAGCCCCTTCTATCTCAGGGAGCTCGCTTTTGATTAGTATGGCGCCTTTTTCTTTTATGATGAGCTCAAGATCAACTTTTATGTTTTCAATTACTTCATCAAGATTAATGTTTTCTATAGGCTGAGTTTTTTTATCCAGAGTAGAATAGGCTAGTATTCCTTCTATTATTGTCTGCATTCTTTGAGCAGACTGATCTACCTTAGTAAGATATTTGTTTGATATATCATTCAAATAGTCACTTGAGTTATTTCTTAAAAGACTGATGAAGGTTTTTATTTTTCGAACAGGCTCTTTAAGGTCATGGCTTACAATATTGGCAAAATGCATAAGATCTTCATTGGATCTTCTAAGTTCCTGAGTGCTTTCATCCACTTGTTTTTTTAACTCCTGCTCAAATTGTCTTTGCTGGTCAATATCCTGAACAATTCCAATAATAGTAATTGGAATACCGTTCTGATCATTAATTAATTTACCGTTAACCTTTATCCACTTAACGGTCTGATCCTGATTTATAATTCTTGCTTCGTAATTTATTTTTCCGGTGATATGTGCCTCCTGGTGTGCTTTTTCGCGAAGAAGCTGATCTTCTGGATGCAGTTTTGCTATGAGCTGCTCATTCGGAATTTCCTTGTCAATGGACCATATTGTATTGAAATTTCCATTAGTATTGATCTTTTTTGTAGAAAGGTCTATTTCGTAAGTTCCCATTCCAGAAGATTCAATAGCCATTCTGAGCCGCTCATCTGAACTTTGAATTTTTTTATGTGCTTCGTAAAGATCAGAAACATCTGCACCTGTATTCATTATGCCATAGATTTTTTTCTCATTATCAAAAAGAGGAATAAAACTATAGTTGAAATAAAATGTTTTTAATACGTCGTCGATTACCAACTCTACTTTTTTGTTTTTTGCATGAAACGGAATTCCGGTTTGATACACCCTTAATGCCTGGTCAAAAATCTGCTGTTTTTCGATTTCAGGAACGACCTCAAGATATTTTTTACCAATTACCTCGGTTCCTTTTCCCCATGCCTTAATCATGGCTGGATTAGCCAATTCTATTTTAAGTTCATTTCCTGTGTAAACAGCTATTGGCAAAGGGGTATTATCCACAATGTTTTTCAAAAGCATTAGGTTGTCGTACATCAGTATTGGTGGTTTAGATTTCTGACGAAACTAGCTATAAGTTTTCATCATTTTGTTACGTAAATATAAAAGAATGTTTCAGAATTACAATATTAGGTTCTTTTGGATATTTTATTTATAAATATGACGATAATTATCAAGTCGCTATGTCTTTAAATGAAAAACCCGCCAAATATTTACATACAAGGCGGGCATTCATAATAAACGTAATCTTCAATTTTATATTAACTAAAAAATTTTAATGAGTTAAATTGTGTAATTATTTAACGATTACTGTCATGTTTGAAACAAGCACATCAGCCCCGTCATTTCCACTATATCTTTGCAAATAAAAATCAATATAATCATTAGCATTTAATTCTATGGAGGCATCAAGAGGCGCTACGACAATATCATTTGCCGCAGTTCCCCGTCCATAAAATTTAAACTGAGGCACTGCCACGCCGTTTTTATACAAATGAACAATGTAAGTTCCTGCTGAGGGAACCTGAAAGTTGACAGATCCTGATATTTGAAAGATTCTCTTTTTCTTACCAACATATCTTAATCTATTGTAAGTACCATCAGCTGAAAATCGAAATAAGTTGCTGGAAGTAGTTGGAATTGATGCTGAATAAATCCTTAAAATGTTGCTTGGAGTACCAGCACTTAAGTTAATTGGTATAGCTCCTCCAATTTCAGCATCCATAGAAAAATCTCCGGTTGCATAGGTATCAGCTTCATTAGGAATTCCTGCCGCCCGAACTGTCCATGCATTACTAAAGTTATAGCCAGTATAGGTTGATGCCGGTGCATATGGTTTTACAAAATTAGCCGGAGTTGCGCCAGTATAAACAACAGATTCTAAAACAGCATCGCCAGTAATAGTAAGACCAGCTGTAGAAACATCCAGACCGTATGCTCCGGGGCCAACAAAAGAGAAACCGCCCTGTTTTTCTATCAGGGTAAATGTTCCGGTAAATTTTTCGTACGTACCGCCATTATTAACAAACCATGCCTGATTACTCAATAGCAACTGACCTATATTCGTGTAAGTAATACCATTTAAATTTCCAGAATAATTAACAATACTCATGAAAACTAATCCATAACCTCCTATAGTACCCACACTTGCAGCGTTTGCAATTATCGTATCTCTAAGTAAAAAGGAAGAGGTTGATGACGCAGCATTTAAATTAAATACAGTAGTATTTGGTGCCAGGATAGTCACATTTCTAATGCTTCCCCCTTTATTGCCGTCAAAAAGAGTTCCGGATGTTTTAGTAATAATGTCTTCATTTGCATCCAAACCCTGTATATAGGCATCATTTAAATCAATTGGAAAATTAAAAACTACCGTACCATTTATTTCATATAATGTACTGCTGTTCAGTATATATTTGGCGCCACCTCCGGCAGCTAATTCTGCTGCAAGTACAGTTGCCAAATTATCGGTCGATTTTATGCGTTTAAAGTTTAACCTTGACCCGCCGCTGTTAATTGCAATCCAAGATGCTGCACTATAATAATAAAATGATTTCAGGTCTGTATCATAAACCAATAAGCTTTCGGCAGGGCTTGCTATTGCAGTTCGCTGCGCAGTTGTCATGCGGGGCGCAAGCATTCCCTGAGTTACAGAAGAAATATCTAACACAGAACTTGCGTTTGGTGTCACTGTTCCGATACCAATTTGAGCATTTCCAATAATGGTTATAAAGAGAAAAAATACTAATAGAATGATCTTATTATTTGTTTGAGTAGATGTCATTATCATAGTTTTGTATTATTGAATGTTTTTTAAAATTGTATAAAGTTTTGATGAAGTATATTTAGCTGCCAGAATTAGAAATAATAATTTTTTGAGTAATTTTTGCACCGTCAACCGTTAAGAATGTTGCGATATAAACTCCGGAACTTAATCCTGAAGTCGAAAAACTAAAATGCTGTTCAGTGCCTAAATTATTATTTGAAATCACAGCTCTTCCAAGAATATCATAAAGCGCAAATGATTTCAGGATCTCATTATTTGGATTCATTGCTTTTAAAACCTGATTTTTATTGTCCTGGCTAATAAGAAAGTTACTTTTAACAGTATCAATTGTTCCCAGTGTTCCATTAGTAAAACTTATTTTAAATCGTTCTGTAAATTTTCCGGGTGCAATTACAGCTTCATAGGGAGTATTTCTAATATCATGATAAGACATATCAAGTGCATCGTATATATAAATGGGCTGTTCACTATCAATATCTACAGTTTCAGAGATATAAAATTTAAATTTGGTAGTTGCTGCCGCTTTTGCACAAAGCGGAATTTTTTTAGATAAATCGAATTTAAGTCCCTGAATTACGTAATTTCCATTTTCTATCCAGAAAGAAATGTCATTAGGAAGATCTTCATCCATATTTTTGGCATCAATACCTCTATCAACACCATCTGTTGCTTCAGAAACAAAAACTAATGCAAGCTGCCTTGTAAACTCATTGTTTATTATAGTGTTCAGCTTAAAATAGGGTATAGACGGAGGCGGTGGAGGGGGAAGATAATTATCATTAGTTGTTTTGGCAGTTGGTTTTTTCGCCGGCTTTTCAAATTGAGATAAGCTGTTGCCTTCTGCGTAAAAAATACGATGTGAATTTCTAAATGTAACAACTCCGTTGGACGTTCCATTTATTAAAAAACCCTGACCTATTGGAAGATATTTTCTTGCTACAACCGGGCTGGTGCCAGTTGGAGGATTATTGTTTACTGTTCCGTCGCTATTATAGGATTTAAAGGTTGCTGCTGTATAGATTCCGTTTGAACCCAGGCTAATAGGAGCATACGCGGCATATCCTCCTCTGTAAGCAGAGAGATTATGCGAATTCACACTTTTGTCCTGTTGCCAAAAATAGGCTATTCCCGTAGCAGCAGTATTTGTCGGGTCCAAAAGAAATGCATTTAAGTGTAGCGCAGAGGGATACGGGTTTCCGGTTAGGGTTGCCGCATCATTAGAGCCTACTGTAACAGTAATGTTTCCGTCATTTGGTTTTCCTCTAAAATCATATCTTTGAGCACCTGTACCAGGATTGTTTACAATACCGCTTCCTTCCGGATCCGTACTGTCAGAACCGCTGGTTCCTTTCATTGTAAACCCTTCACCGGGAGCAATTGTAGTTGAGGTTCCAACTTGCACCCATTGTGAATAATTGTTGGCGTTAGTTAATTTATAAACCCAATGTGATGCTATACGCAATGGATTAGCGGTGCCATTATAATTCCCAATAGGTAGCAGAGTTGCAGGAGTAGAAGCAATTGCAGTCGTAGGCTGATTTAATAATGTAATTCCAAAGTTATTATTTCCTGTAGAGGTTGCAGTATTTCCAACAGGAGAACACCAGTAATTATAGTCAAAGTTATCTGAGGTTCCTTCCTGATAAACCGATACAATTCCTGTTCCTGTATTTTGAGAAGTACCTGTTGTTCCCTGAACCAACTGAGAATTGTTTCTCAGATAAAGATTAGAATTAGCGGCCAGATTTATATTCTGACCTACATAGAGTACCTGACTCTTAACATAGAGAGGTGTATTGGCACCAACATATATTTGAGAAAAACCTTTAAAAGAAAATAAAATAGAGAGTAATAGTAAAGTTTTTTTCATACTTCTTTTGGGTTAATTAGTAAAGTTTAGATTGTTTTGAATTTTAACTGTCCATCTTATTTCTTTTTAAAAATAGTATAGCCACCAAATGCAATACCAGCTGTGAATAGTAAAAAGATCATTGAGTTTATTGGTGCTGCGACTGGTTCATCGGGTAAACCGGGTGGAGGAGGATTGGCTGATAGCGCTATTATTGGTATAAAAATAAATAAATAGAAAAGGGGTTTTTTCATTATAGTAAAGTAATTGGTTAAGTAAAGTATTCGTAAATCATCTTGTAAGATTCTTTATTTCAAGATCTTATTTTTCAGTATGTTGGGCACAAATAAAAAAAAATGAATTTTGAATTAAAAGGGAGAAGTAATAAGTGGCATCTATAAAGTATAACCGTTTATAATTATGAGACGATTATTACAAAAAAACATACGGAACACCAAGCTATAACACAGTTTAGATGAAAAAAGCTCCAAATTCTAAAAAGAAGTGGTTAATTAAACTTATAATATCTATGATTTATGTAAAAAGGATTAAAGCAAATAGTATCTAAATTCTCAGGATGGATTTTGAGAATAAAAAATGTAGTGGGAAGAATGTTAGCAGTTTGTTGCCAAGGCGCAATTGAATGCATTTTGAAGAATATGGCTTACTTTTAAACTACAGTTAAAAAGTCAAATTAAATAACTGCAAAGCATTACCAAATTGCCCTGTAATGTTGATTTAGTAAATTCTAATATTTAGTTTAAAGTAATATTCTTAAATAATCCGGTCAAGAAATTCTTTAGTAATCGGTTTAACATGAAAACAAACCACATTTTTATTTCGGCTTGATCGGGCTATATCTTCGTTATCGATTGTTGATGATATAACATAAGTTTTACAATGATTTTTTAATGTAGCGGATAATGTATCATATACTTCCAGAAATTCAAATCCCGACATTAGAGGCATATAGATATCTACAAAAATTATTTGCGGCAACTTAGAAACATTGTACTGATTCTCTTGCAGATATTTCATGGCTTCTTCTGCCTCCGTGTAATGCAACACATTCTTGCCAAAATTATTTTTAGTGATCATACGTGATATGATATATAAATCTACCAGATTATCATCAATAATCATAACAGTTTCAAACTTTGGATCTGGTTCTTTCATCATGGTTTCAAATTTTTTAGTGTGATATTAAATGTGGTTCCAGCCCCTTTCTCTGACTGAACTTCTATAGTTCCCTGCAACATTTCTACGGCATCTTTTACAATATATAACCCAATACCGGAGCCATCTTTGCCTGAGAGTCGAAAAAACATGTCAAATATTTTTTGATGATATGCAGGAGCAATTCCGATTCCGTTATCAATAATGGATAAATGGAGATTCTCCAGATCTGAATATCCAATTATTTTTACAAATCTGTCAGTCTCCTCTTTTTTATGGTATTTTATTGAATTAGAAATAAGATTTTTCAGAATGGTACTTAGGCGCAGCCTGTCTGTGTAAAAAGGCTGCTGTTCATTGATCTGAACATCATAACGTATTCCTTTTGCATTTTTCATACATTGAAGCGAGTCTAGTACATCAAGTACCATTTCATTTAGCGGAATCTGTTGTACTTCAAGTCCTGTACGGTTGTTTCGCGAATAATTTAAAATGTTTTTAATAAATTCATCCAGACGATTAATACTGCTTCGAATCAATTTGGCATGTTTAAGCGTATCGGTTTCCTGGCTTTCTGTTTCAATAAAATTGACAAGGCCAAGAATCGAAGTCAGGGGAGAACGTAAATCGTGGGATACACTGTACACAAAGCGATCCAGTTCTGAATTGGTTTTGATGAGTTCTCTATTTCTTTTTTCCAGGTTTATTTCTGCTTTTGTACGATCTGTAATGTCATTGGAAAGAATTAATCTTGCCGGAGTTCCCTCATACATAATATCATGTGCAATGATTTCAACTGTAAAAATAGTTCCATCTTTCTTTAAATGATTCCATTTTCCCCTGTTATAATTTGATTCGTTAATTTTCGAAATGTCGTTAGATTTTATAAAACTAATTTTCTCATCGTTTGGTCTTATGTCCAAAGCAGTCATGGCAAGAAATTCTTCCCGGCTATATCCGTATTTCATAATAGCCATTTTATTGACGTCGAGAAATTTAAAAGTTACTAAATCGATGACCCACATCGGCATTGGATTGTTGTCGAATAAGTACCTGTATTTTTTTTCGCTTTTTCGCAGTTTTTTTTCCGCCTGTTTCATTTCCGTAATATCAGCCAGTACAATAACGGCTCCGGTTATCTGGCCTTCAGTATCACGAAAAGGAACGGGGTACGGCAAGACCCAACGCTTGTCTCCATCAGGGCGCTTGATGATTATTTCCTCTTTAAAGATAGGGTCACCTTCTTTTAGGGCTTTAGCCATCGAACATAAATTGAGCGTCGCTGAGCTTTTTTTATCATCGTTAATATTCCAGGAATGATGCCATAAATCTTTTCCTAATTCAGGCTCTCTTCCCCATAAGGCAACTGCAGCCTTATTATAGAGCACTATTCGACCATCGACATCACAAGAGTACGTTGCAACAGGTAATTTATGGATTAGATCCCGATACATTTTCTCACTTTCTTCAATTTTTTTTCGTGATAAAACCTGCTCTGTTACATCATTTCCAAAAAAAAGAATACCGTCAATATTATTATTGGCATCCTTATGTGCCTGATAAATAAAATTTAAATAGACATCTATAAGCTTTCCGTCACCATCGCGATCAAGTTTTACGAGCATTTCATTGGCAGTAAAGGTTTCACCTGTTTGATAGACAGTATCCAATATTTCAAAAAATCCTTGCGTTTCAAGTTCCGGTAAAACTTCTTTTACCGTCTTGCCAATAATATCTCTTTTATCAATTAATTGCAAATAAAGCTCATTTGCCAATTCATAGACATGGTTTGGTCCTTTTAAAATTCCTATACAGGAAGGTGCCTGCGAATATAAATTATAGAACCGTAATCGCTCAATTTCAAAAGCTTTTTCTATATTTTTTCTCTCCGTAATATCCCTGCCTATGCAGTAGCATAAATTTTTTGCATCATCCCATACCGCCGACCATTGCAAATAAACAATATTTCCGTTTTTGTCTAAAAACTTTTTTTCAAATATAATAGGTACATGCGATCCGCTTTTAAAATCAAAATCTTCATTTATTCCATTATCATTATCCTCATTAGATACGAAGTCAGTGTATTTTTTGCCAATTAATTCTTCAGACTGGTAACATAAAATACGCTCTGAGGCTTTATTTACCCAAACAAACTTTCCTTCGTTATCACAAGAACAAATCAGATCCATTGAAAAGTCCAAAATTTTACCAAGTTCATGTAGTGGTTCGTTAAAATCACACATATTATTATCATTTTTTTCTTTTGGCAGATTGCTTTTCATTCTATTATCTGTTATGGTAGTCTTCGTTGGAATTAACTTAAAACTAATACGTTATTTGTTATTCCTTAAGTTTTATAAATTTGTTAAAATCATCTTGTCTTCTTTTGGCAACCGGCAAAATTGCTCCATTGGAAAGTTCACAGAAATACCCGTCTTTCTTTAAAATTTTCGAGATATGCCGCAAATTAATAATGTAAGAATTATGGATTCTAAAAAAATAACTATTGTCGAGAATTGAACTGTATTCCCCGAGGTTTCTGCTTGACATTATTTTATTTCCATTAGAAAGGACAAAAACAGTATATTTTCCATCAGCTTTGCAAAAAATAATTTCGGTCATAGGTATAAGTTCTATTTTTTCTAAAGATGCAACTGCGACATAGTCATTTGTTTGATTTACCGGGTTTAAAGTATTAATGTTGTTGATTTTTTGATTTTGAAAAGCGCGCTCCATTTCTATTCTTTTAATAACTTTATATATCGCTATTATGATGGAATTAAAGTCAATTGGTTTTAATAAAAAGTCAACTGCATTATGTTTAAAAGCTTTTATAGCATACTCTTTGTGTGTGGAAATAAATACGAGTTTTGGAATGCTAAATTCTAATTGTTCGAGCATTTCAAAAAAAGAATCGTCTTCAAGTTCAATATTCAAAAAAATAGCATCCGGTTTCTTTGATTTAATCAATACAATGCCATCCTTTATACATGGTGCAGCCCCAACTATTTGCACAATCATATAGTTCTCTTCTGCAAATTTCTTTAAAATCATCAGAGTTTCTTTTTCATGTGATATGATTACGGCATTAATAGCGGTCATGGATTTTTTTTATTTTTTTTAATTCAAAAGGGAAATAATTCAAAAATAAATTAACTTAACGTATTGTTTTATAACGTTTTAGTTAGGTATTTTATTACTTCAAAAAAAAAATAATTTACAAAAAATAGTACCATAATTCTGATTGTGCAGCCTGATTTTGACACGAAGTAATAAGTGTGCTTATAAAAGAATAAGTGGGAGAAATGAAGTATTTTCGTAGCAATAAATAGTTGAGTGTATAAAAAGACCTTCAAATTTCTTATCAATAAAACTTTAAGATGCAAATAATCCTTAAAATGCAAAAAACGTTTAATTACTGCCGATGGGGAACTTTTAAAAAGAAAAATTAACCCAAAACTGCTCACTAATATAATTCAGTTTATTAGAAGTAGTAATGAAAAATGATAACGTAAAAGATATTATCTACATATTTAAACTTATACAGGATTAACTTTCTGAAAAATTTTCTTCTTGTGGTTTAATCCCCAATCTTTCATAGCATAGATAATTGGTGTTAAGGTATCCGCATAAGGTTCCAGACAATAAGATATTTTGACAGGATAATCGTTTGTTATAACTCTTTTAATCAGTTGGTGTTGCTCAAGTTCTTTAAGTTCTTTTGAAAGGACTTTTGGGGTTAAACCAGGAATGCTCTCTTGAATTTCTGTAAATCGGCTGTTACCTACACCTACAGAAATAATGATGGATAGTTTCCACTTTCCATTTATTACTTCCAATGTGTCACGCACTGGCTTGACGGTATTTAGGCATTCACAATAAGGTTTCTTTTTTGACATCATACAATTATTTATTTCGCTTTCCTTTGGGAAAGGACTATACAAAGGAAAGTAATTTTGATTTAATTTTGCAACATAATCTCTTCAAAATTTGCAAATTATGAATTGCAAATTATAACGACTAAAATTTACGTAAAATGAAAATAGGAATAATAGGTACCGGCGCAATAGGCGGTACAATCGCAAAAAAAATGGCAGCAGCGGGACACAACGTGAAAGTTACTAATTCAGGAGATGCTGATAAATTAAAGGCTCTTGCTGGAGAATTAGGTGTTGTAGCTGCAACGATTAAAGATGTTGTAAAAGACGTAGATGTTATCATATTATCAGTGCCGACAGTAGCAATCCTAACTTTGCCCAAAGATTTATTAGCAAACGTTCTCGAAAATGTAATTGTGGTTGATACATCAAATTATTATCCTTTTCGTGATGCCGATATTGAAGAAATCAAAAAAGGAAAAGTAGAAAGTGTCTGGGTGTCTGAGCAACTGGGAAGACCAGTAATAAAAGCTTTCAACAATTTATTGGCAGAAACATTAGCAAACGGAGGAAAAGAACCTGGTGCTAAAGACAGAATAGCGATGGCTGTTGCAGGTGATGATTTAAAAGCAAAAAAAATAATTGAAGGATTAATTAATGATGCCGGTTTTGATGCAGTTGACTCTGGTAATCTTTCTGAATCCTGGAGACATCAGCCTGGAACACCTGCTTACTGCACAGAACTTACTGTAGAAGAATTAAAACAAGCACTTTCTAATGCTGTAAAAAAAGAAGCGCCTTTGTTAAGAGATAAGGCTATTGCTGATCTTTCTTCGCTACAATCATATCCATCTCATCTGGATATAGTAGAATATAATAGAGGATTGTTTCAAAAAAATCCTAAATCTGTTTAAAAAACCGATTATAAATAGATCTTCCCTTTTTGACCAGGAAAGATCTATTTTAAACAATCTTGGTAAGTCAATTTACAACTGCAATCTAATGAATATCAGGGAAATTGTTTTTCATATCTGTTACAAGTTTCGAGTTCGAACCCTGACAGAACTTCGTAAAAACGTTTCA
>Ga0247732_10000904_pt1 | contig 12601 bp, 12 predicted proteins | sample UWRJL163409C2_FD_180940 | JGI IMG/M metagenome (GOLD analysis project Ga0247732, IMG submission 180940) | Plant litter microbial communities from Arlington Agricultural Research Station in Wisconsin, United States - UWRJ-L163-409C-2 | ecosystem: Environmental > Terrestrial > Plant litter >...
ACGATCCGCAACGCCACCGTCCGCGAGGGCGAGGCCGGCGGCATCACCCAGCACATCGGTGCCTACCAGGTCCTCACCGAACTAGACGGCAACGAGCGACTGGTCACCTTCATCGACACGCCGGGCCACGAGGCGTTCACCGCCATGCGTGCCCGTGGTGCGAAGGCCACCGACATCGCCATCCTGGTGGTCGCCGCCGACGACGGCGTCATGCCGCAGACGGTGGAAGCCATCAACCACGCGCAGGCGGCCGACGTGCCGATCGTGGTGGCGGTCAACAAGATCGACAAGGAAGGCGCCGACCCGGCCAAGATCCGGGCGCAGCTGACCGAGTACAACCTGGTGGCAGAGGAGTACGGCGGCGACACCATGTTCGTCGACATCTCGGCCAAGCAGGGCACCAACATCGACGCGCTGCTGGAAGCGGTGCTGTTGACGGCGGATGCCTCGCTGGACCTGCGGGCGAACCCCGACATGGAAGCCCAGGGCGTCGCGATCGAAGCGCACCTCGACCGGGGCCGTGGTCCCGTGGCAACCGTGCTCATTGCGCGCGGCACGCTGCGGGTCGGCGACTCGATCGTCGCGGGCGACGCCTACGGCCGCGTCCGACGCATGGTCGACGAGCACGGCGAGGACGTCATCGAGGCGACCCCGTCGCGGCCCGTCCAGGTCATCGGCTTCACGTCGGTGCCGGGCGCCGGTGACAACCTGCTCGTCGTCGACGAAGACCGGATCGCTCGTCAGATCGCCGATCGACGCAGTGCGCGCAAGCGCAACGCGCTGGCCGCGCGCTCTCGCAAGCGCATCAGCCTCGACGATCTCGACGCAGCGTTGCGGGAGACCAGTCAGCTGAACCTGATCCTGAAGGGCGACAACTCCGGCACCGTCGAGGCGCTGGAGGAGGCCCTGCTGGGCATCGAGATCGGCGACGAAGTCGAACTGCGCGTCATCGACCGCGGTGTCGGTGGCGTCACCGAGACCAACGTCAACCTGGCGTCGGCGTCGAACGCCATCATCATCGGCTTCAACGTTCGCGCGGAGGGCAAGGCCACCGAGCTGGCCAACCGCGAGGGCGTCGACATCCGGTACTACTCGGTGATCTACCAGGCGATCGACGAGATCCAGGCAGCGCTCAAGGGCATGCTCAAGCCGGTCTACGAGGAGAAGGAGCTCGGCCGCGCCGAGATCCGGGCGATCTTCCGGTCGTCGAAGGTCGGCAACATCGCCGGCTGCCTCGTCACCTCGGGCCTCATTCGCCGCAACGCGAAGGCACGCCTCATCCGCGACAACGTCGTGGTGGCCGAGACGGTCACCATCTCCTCGCTCAAGCGGGAGAAGGACGACGTCACCGAGGTGCGTGACGGTTACGAGTGTGGTTTGACCGTGACCTACAACGACATCAAGGAAGGCGACGTCATCGAGGCGTACGAGCTCGTGGAAAAGGCGCGTACCTAAATGGTCGACGAGGGGCGGGCACGCAAGCTGTCCAAGCGCATCGCCACCATCGTCGCCTCGGTGATCGAGTTCGAGATCAAGGATCCGCCCCTGGCCTTCGTGACCATCACGGACACGAAGGTCACGGGTGACCTCCACGATGCGACGGTGTTCTACACGGTTCGCGGCGACACCCTCGCCGACGAACCGGACTACGAGGGTGCGGCACTGGCATTGGAACGTGCCAAGGGCGTGCTGCGCTCCAAGGTCGGGGCCGGCACGGGTGTCCGATTCACGCCGACGTTGACGTTCGTCCTCGACAAGCTGCCCGACGTGGCACGCGACATGGAGGACCTGCTGGCTCGCGCGCGGCAGGCGGACGCCGACGTGGCGCGGATACGGCAGGGTGCCACTCCGGCCGGCGACCCTGACCCGTACCGTGTGACGGGGGCGGAGGAAGTAGTCGGGGGACCCGAGGACAACACTGACGTGCTCGACCCTGAGGACACCTATGACCACGATCGACCCGAAGACTGAGGTAACTCGGTCATCGTTGCGCGTCGATGGTCGAGGAGCTGCAGAGCTGCTCGACGCGGCGGATTCGGTCAGTGTGGTGTGCCACGTCTTTCCGGACGCGGACACCATCGGCGCCGGTCTGGCCTTGGCACTGGTGCTGGAACGCTCGGGTAAGCGGGTCGAGGTTGGCTTCGCGACGCCGTCGAACCTTCCCGAGTCGCTGCAGTCGCTGCCCGGTGGTCATCTGCTCGTCGACCCCGGCGAGATGCGCGACGACAGCGACCTCGTGGTCACCGTCGACGTTCCGAGCGTGAATCGGCTCGGCGGGTTGTGCGGGCTTGCCGAATCCGGCCGCGAGGTGTTGGTGATCGATCACCACGCCTCCAACGAACTGTTCGGCACTGCCAACTACGTGGACCCGTCCGCCGACTCGACGACCATGCTGGTCGCCGAGTTGCTGGACGTGTGGGGCAAGCCGCTCGACGAGCGGGTTGCCCATTGCCTGTACGCCGGTCTCACCACCGACACCGGATCGTTTCGGTGGGCGAGTGCGCGGGCGCACGAGCTGGCCGCCCGGCTCCTGGAACTCGGGGTCGACAATGCCTCGATCAGTCGTCGGCTGCTGGACACCCATCCGTTCTCCTGGCTCCCGATGTTGTCGCGGGTGCTGGGATCGGCGCAGCTGATTCCGGAGGCCGCAGCTGGTCGCGGGCTGGTGTATGCCGTTGTCGGACACCGGGAATGGCGTGAGGCCGGGCTCGAGGAGGTCGAGAGCGTCGTCGACATCGTGCGCACGACGTCGCAGGCCGAAGTCGCCGCGGTGTTCAAGGAGATCGAGCCGCAGCGGTGGACGGTGTCGATGCGCGCCAAGTCCGAAGTCGACCTGGCTGCGATCGCGAGTGGTTTCGGCGGCGGTGGTCACCGGCTCGCCGCCGGGTACTCCGCGACCGGCCCGGTGGAGTCCGTGGTGAAGGCGTTGACCGATGCCCTTGGCTGAGGCCCTCAGCGGGCGCATTGGCTGAACCGGTCACGGGGCGCCGCATCGCCGGGTTGGCGTTGCCCGCGCTCGGGGTGCTCGCCGCGGAGCCTCTCTATCTTCTGTTCGACCTGGCCGTGGTGGGCCGTCTCGGCGCGGTTGCCTTGGCGGGTCTGGCCATCGGCGGGTTGATCCTGTCCCTGCTGTCCTCCCAACTGACGTTCCTGTCCTACGGCACGACGGCGCGCGCCGCCCGCTTCTTCGGTGCCGGTGACCGCGCGTCGGCCGTCGGCGAGGGAGTGCAGGCCACCTGGCTGGCAGTGGCGCTCGGCACGGTCGTCATCGCGGTGGTGCAGGCGGCGGCGGTCCCGATCCTCGCGTTGATTGCCGACGGCGGCGAGATCGCCGACATGGCGTTGCCGTGGGTCCGGATCGCCATCTTCGGGGCGCCCGCGATCCTGATCTCCTTGGCGGGCAACGGGTGGATGCGCGGCGTGCAGGACACCGCGCGGCCGTTGCGGTACGTGGTCGCGGGCTTCGCGTTGTCAGCACTGCTGTGTCCGACGCTGGTATACGGGTGGTTGGGGATGCCCCGGCTGGGGTTGAGCGGTTCGGCGGTGGCCAACGTGGCCGGCCAATGGTTGGCCGGGTTGTTGTTCTGCCGGGCGCTGTTGGCCGAAGGGGTTCCGCTGCGGTTGGACCTCGCAGTGCTGCGGGCGCAGGTGGTGATGGGGCGCGACCTGGTGGTGCGCACGCTGGCGTTCCAGGCGTGCTTCGTCTCGGCCGCCGCCGTGGCGGCCCGGTTCGGCGCCGCCGCCGTCGCCGCCCATCAGGTGGTCCTTCAGCTGTGGAGTTTCCTTGCGCTGGTGCTGGATTCGCTGGCGATCGCGGCGCAGTCCTTGGTCGGGGCGGCGCTCGGCGCCGGTCTGCTGGCGCATGCCAAGTCGGTCGCGTGGCGGGTGACGATCTTCTCGACGGTCGCCGCGGCCGCGCTGGCCGCAGTGTTCGCGGTGGGGTCCTCGGCGTTGCCTCGGTTGTTCACCTCCGACGACTCGGTGCTGGACGCGATCGGGGTGCCGTGGTGGTTCCTGGTGGCACAGCTGCCGATCGCCGGGGTGGTGTTCGCCCTCGACGGGGTGCTGCTCGGCGCGGGTGACGCCAGGTTCATGAGGAACGCGACTCTGGCCAGTGCGCTCGTCGGCTTCCTACCGTTGATCTGGCTGTCACTGATCTACGGGTGGGGTCTGGTCGGCATCTGGTCGGGCCTGACCACGTTCATGCTGTTGCGTCTGGTGTTCGTGGGGTGGCGCGCCTTCTCGGGTCGCTGGCTGGTGCCGGGCACGGCCTGACAGTCACCCTCCGCGCGCCGCGGTCACCTTCTGCATGTTCGCCAGCCCGAGTTCCTGGGCCTCGTGCAGCGCCGCGGGCAGCGGCGCCTCGATTTCGGCCCGCACCTCCCCGTCGAGAAGTCCCTGAAGCTTCTGCTGCAAGGGGCTTCGCCCGGCCAGGTTCTCGACCTCTCGGAAACCGTCGGGAGTCGAATAGTCGTACAACTCGCGTTCGACCTCGCGGGACGCGTCGACGGTCGTGCCACCGGGCTTCCAATGGGAGTAGACGCCGAACTTCGCCGACGGGGTGCGGACGGCGACGATGTGGCTGGGCGCGTTGGTGGGGACCTCACCGGGTGTCCTCCCGGGCGCCTGAGCGGCGGGCATACCGGCCGCGGTCATCATGGCGGCCATCTCCTCCACGGCGATGTCGTCGGTGACGTGCGCGATCCACGGCCGACCGCGCGCGGCCGGGTTCGCAGCAATCCCGGCGATGTCGGCGCGACTCGCCAGGTGGGCGTTGCGCGGATCGGCGCGCCACCCGTTTCCGCCGGCGCCGATCGTCAGCAACAGCGGCGCTAGGTCCACGCTCGACGTCAACTGCGTGCGTACCTCGCCGGGGGAGGGTGTTAGCCGACCGGAGGGGTCCCGGATGTAGAGCGGCACCCGGATGCCCTCTTCGTAGATGGCGGCGCCCTTGCCGCGCATGCCGTGGGAGCCGCCGTATTCGCCGTGATCGGAGGTGAAGACGACGACGGTGTTGCGGTCGACGTCGGGGCGGGAGGCCAACGTGTCGAGCACCCGGCCGATCTGGCGGTCGACCTGCTGCTGCAGCCACAGGTAGACGTCCAGGCCGCGGGCCCACTGCCGGTCGACGTCGGGGCCGGCGTACGGAAGGGCTCCGGCCAGCAGTGGCGCGACGAAGTCGACGTAGTCGACCTGCAGTCGTGGCTTGCCGTGCCGAGCAAGGTCCTCCGGCGTCTCGAAGTTCGGCGGCTTCGCAGAGAAGACCCGCGGAACGTCCTCGGGCAGCGGTGTCTTCGGCCACCACATGATGTCGTGCGGGTTGACCAGGGAGACCGTCGTGCACCACGGCCCCTCGGCGGCGTGCGCGTCGAACCACTCGACGAACTGGTCGGTGATGCCGGGATCTCGACGCAAGCCTTGATTGGGTGCGCCGTTGGGGGAGGGGTAGGTGCCGCCGGAGAACCCGTGTGCGTCCAGGCCGTCGGGGGTGGTGTCGGCGGCCGCCCCGAGATGCCACTTTCCCCACCACCACGTTCGGTAGCCCTGGTTGCGCAGCATCGTTCCCCAGGTGGGGAATTGGGGCGCGAGGCTCGATTCGGTGGGGCCGTCGCCGGTGTACAGGCAGCCGGTTTGGTGCGAGTAGAGCCCGGTGGTGAGCACTCCTCGCGACGGCGTGCAGGCGTTGGAGGCGGTGTAGTGCGCGTCGAAGGACACGCTGCTTTGCCGCAGCCGGCTCAGGTTGGGCAGGAGCGCGTCGAGATCGCCAGTGCCAGGGAACCATTGGGGCGCCCGCATCTGGTCGACCACGACGACGAGGATGTTCGGCTTGTCACCCCCGGCTGCGGTGGCGTCGGTTCGGCTTGGCCGCGCAAGCAATTCGTAGCCAGCGAGGGCGGCGGCCCCGCCCGCCACGACGGCGCCACCGGTCAGCAGCGTCCGCCGGCTGATCGGCGACACTCAGCGGACCTGGGTGCGGCCGCGCTCCAGCACCTCGGCCCTACTGGAGGCGATGTCGTCTCCGGTCGCCACCGCCATCCACTGTCTGGCCGACGCCGCCTCGATCCACAGACCCGCACCGGTCTGCGATTCGTCGATGCGGTGATAGGACGCCAGCAGCGCGCGCACGGCCTTCCGGTTGTTGCCGACGATGGATGCCGCCACCGCCCGCGCCGTCGGCATGAGCTGGTCGTGGGCGACGACCTCGGTGACCAGGCCGGCCCGCAGCGCGTCCTCGGCGGACAGGTAGTCACCGGTCAGGCTCATGCGGCGGGCCATCCCCACGCCGACCTTCTGCGGCAGCCGCACGCTCAGGCCCCACGTTGGCAGCAGCCCCACCCGGGCGTGGGTGTCGGCGAACCGCGCGTTCTCCGAGGCGATCAGGACGTCGCAGTAGAGCGCCAGTTCGAGGCCGCCGGTGACCGCCGCCCCGTTGATCGCCCCGATGACGGGGGTGCTCATCGCGGGCCACTTGGGCGAGATGTCGGGGAGTTGGGTGGTGTTGCCGAGTTCCTTGAGGTCCAGACCCGCGCAGAAGACGGGGTCGGCGCCGGTGAGGATGACGACGTCCACCGCGTCGTCGGCCTCCGCCTCGTGCAGCGCCGCGTAGAACTGGGTGCGCAGTTCCATGGACAGGGCGTTGCGAGCCTGCGGCCGATTCAGGGTCAGCGTGCGGACCCGGTCGGTGGTGTCGACGAGCAGGACGGGTTCGGCTTCGGCGCTCGGCATGGCTTCACCGTATCGAGTGGCCGTCCTATCGTTGACGGCATGTGCCGGAACATCACCGAGTTGCGCGGCCTCGAACCGTCGGCGACGGCAGAGGAGATCGAGGCCGCATCACGTCAGTACGTCCGCAAGGTCAGCGGCATCACGCGGCCGACCGCCGCCAACACCGAGGCCTTCGAGGCAGCGGTCGCCGAGGTGACCGCCACGACGACGCGACTCTTGAACGCGTTGCCGCCGCGCCGTCAGCCGCCGAAGACGGTGCCGCCGCTGCGCCGCCCAGAGGTCCGCGCCCGGCTCGCAGCCACGTGACCGCGCCTGCGCTCAAGGAGTGGGGCGCGGCAGTACTCGCCATGCTCGACGGCAGGCAGACGGTGCTGCTTCGCAAGGGCGGCATCCACGAGAAGCGGTTCGACGTCGCGGCGAGCGACTTCGTGTTCTTCCCCACGGTGGCGCACGGCCACGCCGAGCGGGTCCGGCCCGAGCATCGCGACCTGCTCGAAGCGGCCGCACCGGACAGCACCGACGACGAAGTGGTGATCCGGGCGTGCGCGAAAGTGGTTGCCGCCGTTGCCGTCGACCGGCCGGACGGGCTCGACGAACTGGCCGACACCCACATTTGGACGGCGGAGTCGGTGCGGTCGGACCGGCTGGACTTCCGGCCGAGGCATCGGTTGACGGTGCTGGTGGTCCAAGCGCGCCCGCTGCTCGAGCCGGTGCGACTGCGCCGGGATCCTTCCTACGCGGGGTGCAAGAGTTGGGTCGACGTGCCGGTATCGGCGGGCTGGGGTGATCCCGTGCACGACGACGCGGTCCTGGCGGCGATCGTCGAGCGGGTCAGGGCGTCAGTGGGCTGACGGTGGCCGTGGTCCCGCAGGCAGCACCAGCCGCGACACCCCGCCGGCGCCGTGGTGGATGGTGTGTCGCTGGGTTCTGATCGTCGTTCCCGAGATCGGCGGTTCATCGGTGCCGAGGTTGCGCACGAATCGCGGATGGGATCCGCCCGCGACCATGACCCGCAGCCGGGACCCTGCAGGAAACTTGTGGGCCACGGCGTCGAGGTCGAGCTTGACGACTCCGGAATCGGTTGTCTGCCTGACGAATCCGTCGGTGACGTTGGTCGACCGGCCGTCCGCGTCGACCTGACTCAGTCGGACGAAGACGTCGTTGTACGGGTTGTCGCAGGAATGGGCCAGCTCGACCACCGGGGCGCCGACGAGGTACAGGTCGGCGGTGAGCGGAGCTCCGGTGAAGTCGAGGACGTCGGGGCGCGTCGCCAGGGGCGTGTCGTCGCGGTAGCCGCCCTCCGCGGAGAGCAGCCGGCCCCCGATGGTCGGGGTTGGGTCGGCGGGGTCGAAGACGAACGTCGACGCCGGTGCGGTCTCGTCCGGTGCGACGTCGGAGAGCCGGTGCCCCGAGTGCAGGTACGCCACGTGCTCGGGCATCGCAGGCGGCCAGGTGTCGAGCTCGAGCCAGTCGTCACCATCGACGTGGGCCCGCACCCGGGTTCGGGCGGGGGCCGGCTTGCCGGCGAGGTGTTCGTCGAGCCAAGCCAGCGACTCTCGGAGGACTCGCGGGGCGCCCTTCGTCATCACCTCGGTGTGCGTCCACGGGCCGACCGTCAAAGCCGTCGTCACGTCCCGCCCGCGCAGGTGCGCGAACTGGGTCAGGGTCTGGTCGAGGAACAGGTCCTGCCAGCCGCTGAACAGCAGTACCGGCACGTCGACGCGGTCTAGCGCGTCGGTCAGCCGCAGAGGTTCCCAAAACGGGTCTTGGCGATCCGGGTGTTCCACCCAGGACTCCCACCACGGCGCCCCGGCGCCGAGCAACGTCCGTCCGGAGGCGCCCATCGGCACCTGGTTTGCGGTGCGGGCCACCCGCCGCCGGGACCGGCCCTGCTGCAGCGCGCCGAGGAGTCGACTCCCGTCCTCCTGGTGCGACATCATGTCGCTCCAACCCAGGAAGTCGTTGACGGTGAACGAGCCGGTGCCCCAGGCGGACTGGCTGAAGTCGTGGGGTCCGACGCTGATGACCGCCGCCGTCATCTCCGGCGGCGGGTCCATCAGCAGGGCCCACTGGGTGAACCCGAGGTAGGACAGCCCGATGGTGGCGAAGGTCCCGGTGAACCAGACCTGGTTGCGCAGCCATTCGACGGTGTCCGCGCCGTCGGCCACCTCGTGGACCATTGGGGTGAACTCGCCGCCGGACCCGAACGTGCCACGCACGCTCTGGATCACCACGTGGTATCCGCGAGCGGCGTAGACGGCGCCGAACAGGCTGGAGAACGGGAACGACCGGCCGTACGGGCAGCGGACGAGCAGGGTGCCCGAGGGGGCGCCGGTCCGTGGCGCGTAGTGGTCGGCGACCAGGTCGACGCCGTCGCGCATCGGCACCGGCAGTCCGCGCAGCACGGTGTAGTCGGTGGTCGGCGGGGGCAGGTGGAGGAGTCGGCTCAGGGCGTGCGAGGCGACGTGCTTGGCGCTCAGTCGGGAAGCCACGCCAGCCACGTTACGCACCTGCGTGGTGGGCTCAGAACTTGTAGAACGGGACCAGCTGCTGGGCGCGCTGCAGGTTGGTCTGCATGCAGTCGACGTCGTCGGCGCTGTACGTCGGCGAGTAGAACAACGACTGCTGCAGCACCCCGTAGCTGGTGTCGAAGGCGATCATGCAGCTGAACCAGAAGCGGTTGTTGCGGTCCGACGGCTTGAGGATCCAGTACTGCGCGGCGCGGTGGCCGGCGATGTCCATCTCGACGGCGTCGGCGGGCAGGGTCTGCTCGTAGGTTCGCCAGACGAACGCCTCGACGGCCATTTGGTAGTTGCCCGCGTCGAAGTGGCAGCGCAGGCCGTCTTCGTGCTCGGGCGGGGTGAAGCCGAGCCCAAGTCCGTTGACGACGTCGATCGGGATGTCCTCGCACGGGTCGAACGGGCGGGGGTCGACGGTTTCGACGACGGGCCACTTGATACTGCTGGACACCCCGCTCAACGGTGCCGACGTGGACCTCAGCTCGACGGATCCGGTGTCCTGCGCGGTGATCGGATTGGCCTGCCAGACCACGATCACCGCCGCCAGTAGGGCACACATCGCCGACAGCACGCGCATCTTGCCGACCACGCCACCCACCTTGGGGCCACTCGTGCGCTCGTTGTCCATTGGCGGGAGTGTACAAGTTCCCGACGGTCGCCAGGGCCGGAAATCAGAACATGTTCTAGTTGCCGGGCGAGCACCGTGCCGTGGCGCACGTAGGCTGATCGGTTGTGTCTCCGCTGTCACAGGACCGTCGCCATCCCACGCTCTGGGCGATCAGCGATCTCCACATCGGCCATACCGGCAACAAACCCGTCACAGAGTCGCTTCATCCGTCGTCCCCGGACGACTGGTTGATCGTCGCGGGGGACGTCGCCGAACGGACCGACGAGATCCGGTGGTCGTTGGATCTGCTGCGAAAACGGTTCGCCAAGGTCATCTGGGTGCCCGGCAACCACGAGCTGTGGACCACCGCCAAGGACCCGATGCAGATCTTCGGCAAGGCGCGCTACGACTACCTGGTCAACATGTGCGACGAGATGGGCATCGTCACCCCCGAGCACCCCTTCCCGGTGTGGAACGACGAGGGCGGCCCGGCGACGATCGTGCCGATGTTCCTGCTCTACGACTACTCGTTCCTGCCGGAGGGCACGGCGACGAAGGCCGAGGGGCTGGCGATCGCGCGCGAGCGCAACGTGGTCGGCACCGACGAGTTCCTGCTGTCTGCTGAGCCGTACGCCACCCGCGACGCGTGGTGCCGCGAACGGGTCAAGCTGACGCGCGAGAAGCTCGAGGACCTCGACTGGTTGACACCGTCGATCCTGGTCAACCACTTCCCGCTGGTGCGCGAGCCCTGCGAGGCCATGTACTACCCCGAGTTCGCGCTGTGGTGCGGCACCACGGCCACCAAGGATTGGCACACCCGATACAACGCGCTGTGCTCGGTCTACGGGCACCTGCACATCCCGCGCACCACGTGGTACGACGGCGTGCGATTCGAGGAGGTGTCGGTCGGCTACCCGCGGGAGTGGCGCCGCCGCAAGCCCTATCGGTGGATGCGCCAAATCCTGCCCGACCCGAAGTACCCGCCCGGCTACCTCAACGACTTCGGCGGTCACTTCGAGGTGACCCCGGAGATGCGCGCCAACGCGGAGCAGATGCAGGAACGGATCAGGAGTAGGCGAGCATGACGGGCAAGTTGCTGTCCACCGTTCTGCCCCCGGTGCTGGCCTCGGCCGAGTTGTACGGCGACCCGGCCGACCTGGCGCCACTGCCCGAGGAGGAGCCACTGATCGCGCGCTCGGTGGCCAAGCGGCGCAACGAGTTCGTGACGGTGCGGTACTGCGCCCGTCAGGCGCTCGGCGACCTCGGACTGCCGCCAGTGCCAATCCTCAAGGGCGACAAGGGCGAACCGTGCTGGCCCGACGGTGTGGTCGGCAGCCTGACGCACTGCGAGGGGTTTCGCGGCGCCGTGGTGGGTCGCACGGCCGAGGTGCGTTCCGTCGGCATCGACGCCGAACCCCACGCCGTGCTGCCCAAGGGCGTGCTCGACGCCATCAGCCTGCCAGCGGAGCGCAGCGCGCTGAGCGGGCTCCCCGGTGGGGCGCATTGGGATCGAGTCCTCTTTTGCGCCAAGGAGGCAACGTACAAGGCGTGGTTTCCGCTGACGCATCGGTGGTTGGGGTTCGAGGACGCACACATCACCTTTGCCGTCGACGGGTCGGGGAGTGCGGGCAGCTTCGAGTCGAAGATCCTCGTCGACCCTCGGGCCGAGTCCGGGCCGCCGTTGACCGCATTGTCGGGTCGGTGGTCGGTCGGCGACGGCCTGGTGCTGACGGCGATCGTGCTGTGAGTGCTGTCCAGCCCGGCCTGGTGATCGTCGACAAGCCCGCCGGGATGACCAGCCACGACGTGGTGGGCCGCTGCCGGCGGCTCTTCGGCACCCGCAAGGTCGGGCACGCCGGCACGTTGGATCCGATGGCCACGGGAGTCCTGGTGGTGGGCATCGAGCGCGCCACCAAGATCCTCGGGCTGCTGACCGCGACGGACAAGTCGTATTCGGCCACCATTCGGTTGGGTCAGACCACCTCCACTGAGGATGCCGAAGGTGAAGTGCTCGAGACGGTTTCGGCCGATCACGTGTCGGACTCGGACGTCGACGCCGCCGTCGTCGTACTGCGCGGGGAGATCGACCAGATTCCCTCTTCCGTCAGCGCCATCAAGGTCGACGGTCAGCGCGCCTACAAGTTGGCTCGCGAGGGCAAGACCGTCGAGCTGGCTTCGCGTCGGGTGCGGATCGCCCGGTTCGACGTCGTCGCCGTTCGCCGAGCGCCGGAGGTTCCGGCCGGCTTCGTCGACGTAGACGTCGAGGTCGACTGCTCGTCGGGCACCTACATTCGGGCGTTGGCGCGCGACGTCGGCGCCGGCCTCGGCGTCGGCGGGCACCTGACCGCGCTGCGCCGCACCAAAGTGGGCCGCTACGGGCTGGGGGAGGCGCACACCCTCGAGGCGTTGGCCGAATCCCCGCGGCTCAGCTACTCGTTGGACGAGGCGTGCCTGCTGGGCTTCCCGCGCCGGGAGTTGACCGACGCGGAGTCCGACGCCGCCTCGAACGGTAGGGCGCTGGCACCGGCGGGCGTCGACGGCGTGTATGCGGCGACGGCGTCGGACGGCCGGGTCATCGCCCTGCTCGCCGACGACGGGTCGCGGACCAAGTCGGTCGTGGTGATCAGGCCGTCGACGCTGTAGGCGTCGGCTAGATGACCCAGATCGCTTCTGCGGCAGGGTTTCCCAAGTCGACGGTGGTGGCCGCACTCCCTGGCCGTTGCACGCCCACCGAGATCATCCCTGCGAA
>Ga0247732_10000906_pt1 | contig 12592 bp, 15 predicted proteins | sample UWRJL163409C2_FD_180940 | JGI IMG/M metagenome (GOLD analysis project Ga0247732, IMG submission 180940) | Plant litter microbial communities from Arlington Agricultural Research Station in Wisconsin, United States - UWRJ-L163-409C-2 | ecosystem: Environmental > Terrestrial > Plant litter >...
CCCGGCGCCCTGTGCCAGCGCGTTGATGCGCTCGCGCTACAGCGCCTACGTGCTGGGTTTGGTGGACTACCTGGTCGCCACCACCCTGCCCGCTCAGCAGGCCGGGTTGGACCGCGACGCCATCGCGGCCTGGAGTGCCCAGAGCACCTGGCTAGGCCTTGAGGTGGAAAGCTCCGAGGTGTTCGGCGGCCAGCCGGAACACGCCTTTGTGACCTTTACTGCGCGCTGGCATGACGCCACTGGCGAACATAGCCACCGCGAGCAGTCTTCTTTCGTACAGAATGAGGGGCGCTGGTACTTCATCGACCCTACCGTGGAAGTGAACGCCGGACGCAACGATGCCTGCCTGTGCGGCAGTGGGCAGAAATTCAAGAAGTGTTGCCACAATTACCTACATACCAATCCGGTTCTGTAGGAAGCACCATGCCCAAGGTTTTCAGCTACGTCAGGTTCAGCAGTGCTAGGCAGTCAGCAGGCGATAGCAAGGCCCGCCAACTCAAATCAGCCAAGGCGTTCGCCGACGAACATGGGTACGAGCTGGCAGACCCGAAGGACTATCTGTTCTTCGATGCGGGCCGGTCTGCATATAAAGGAAGACACCTAGACGACACTGGCGAGCTGGCGCGATTCCTTGCATTCGTAGAGGACGGGACCGTACCAACGGGCAGCATCTTGGTAATCGAGTCGCTAGACCGCCTCTCCCGTGAGCGTGTACGTGACGCCCTACCCCGCTTCCTCGATCTGCTGGCAAAAGGGATCAATGTCTACACAAGCACGGACAGACGCCTCTACACCAGTGACTACAACGAGATAGACCTGATCGTTTCGATCATCACTATGAGCCGTGCCCACGAAGAAAGCGCCACCAAGGGCAGCCGCGTTTCATCCGCATGGCAGAACAAGCAGAAGGAAGCACGCGAGACAGGCAAGCCTCTAGGCAAGCTACGACCGCTATGGCTTGACCTGACGCCAAGCGGGTATGTGTTGAATCCCGCTCACGCCCAGGTAGTGCAACGTATCTTTGAATTGTCAGCTAAAGGCCATGGCTCTCGTGTAATCGCCGCCACTCTCAATCAAGAAGGCATTTCTACATTCTCAGCGGACCGGAAGAACTCTAGTGGCCTTTGGGGGTTCAGCACCATCAGGCACATCCTCGAAAGCCGCACGACTCTGGGTGAGTATCAACCGCACATCTTTATAGATGGTGTACGTACACCAGCAGGCGAAACTATCAAGGGCTATTTTCCGCCCGTGGTCACCGAGGAGCAGTTCTACCTCGCTGCTGCTGCCAGAGCCTCCCGTAGATTGCACAAGGTCACAAAGGTGACCAAGAACTTCAACGTATTGGCGGGAATCTTCTTCTGCCAGAAATGCGGTGGAGCCATGCACCTACAAGGCTTCAAGAACCGGAAGTATTTCAAGTGCGCCAACAAGCAAAAAGGCATGTGTGATTCCGGCGTAATTGGGGCTGAACGCTCGGAGCTGGTGTTCCAAGAAGTTTTAGCCAAGATCGATAGCCTGTCCTTGGTGCGCTCAAGCTCAGGAAGCCTTACCCAGAAGATACAGGTGATGGAGGGACGGGTTGAGGAACTGAGGGCTAAGCAAGCCAACGCGGAATCCTCACATCAAGAATTTCCCAGCAGGATCACCGCCAAGCTGTTGCAGCAAATCGAAACAGACCTAGAAACGCTCAACGCTGAACGGGAAGCCCTCGCCCAGAACCTTGCTACTGATCATGTGGTGAGTAAGGCAGACTTCTTTGAAAAGCTCGACCTGACAAGCTACGAAGGACGTGCGGCAGCAAACAATCTGGTCAAGCGGCTAGGTGTGCGTATCAGCGTGATAAAGCTGGAACGGATGAACGAGTGCTACGCAATCAGTGTTGAAGGCACCGTCTCGTTTTTGGTCTACAACCGGGAAACCGCGCTCACCATTCGGTCCGTAGATAGCAACATTCTCGACAAGCAAGTGATGCATGGCGAGATAACTCAAGACCAGAGAGTGCGGCTTGAGCAAATCAGAGAAATGGGTGATGTCCAGGGGCCAACGTCTTTGGTGCGAGCGCTTTTCAACTGGGAACATGTTGCAGCTAACCAAGTTGACAATGGCTAATTGCCAGCCAGAACAACGTCAAAAAGCCACCACCTATCCGACACCCAAGCAATTTATGACAAACGGCTGACACCACCAAAGGCGCGGCCTACACGGGTGTTGCGCTCGTAATACACATTTTACTCACAGCGTTATCCACAGGCAGTGCGTTGCTGAGCCCCCAAAAACGCATTATCTTGTATCCCGCCTCCCTCGCGCCCCCTACATATAGGGTTTCATGCATCCGAATTGCCCATTTTTTCAATGAATGGCTCTTTTCTCGGACATGCTAACTACGTCTGAAAGGAGACTAAATAGACCCTAATAAGGGCCTCCTGAGGGCCTCAGGAAGCGCAATTGCATTATTAGGCACCGCTTACGACGGAAGAGAGAATAAAAAGGCGTAGAGAGGCCTCTGAGGGCTTGCAGAGGCAGAGGGATGAATATATAGTGGCCACACAAACGCAGAAACCCCAAATTATTGGGGTCTCAACAGAAGATGTCTACGAGCAGTCGCGTTCAGGTCCGCTAAAACATGACGTGACTGCTCGTACCCTTCGGCTAATGCGTTTCAGCACTGTCGAAAGAAGGACGCCATTAAAAGCCATTTGATGCAATTGCGTCAATCGGTGAGTGATCGGTGGTCGTCTCCAGACTGTGCGCCTTAACTCAACGTACTGGAGACGCCACTATGGGCACTTCGATTAGTTTCACCCGCAACACAACCGTCGGCGCCAAAACGGTGCCGGTTCGTCAATATCGTCGGTTCCGCTTCGGTGAATGGGAAGATGTTTGCCACCACCGCCGTAGCCCACCTCGTTAAGACGTGAAAGTCGCCACCAAGCTTGCGCTGATTTGGTGGCTTCCTGCGGTAGTCCTCGCCTATCGGTGATTCCTTCGCCACTCGCCACTCGCAACATCTCAGCCCCCCCACCCTTAGTGATGGCATCGGGCTATTTCAATGGCTAGTATTGCCAGACCAATTTTTCGTCTGAGAGTAGTCATGAAAGCAGGGATACTAGCCGTGACTGCACTGGTCGGAATGAGCGGCCTAACTTCACAGGCACGGGGCGATACTGGGAACGAAATGGCAGAGAACTGCCGTGCTTTTCTTAAAGAGAAGACACCCAGAGAGCGATACTTTAATGCCGGAGTCTGCGCCGGGTTTGTGAATGGCGTTACAGACACGTTGGTGCTAGCCCGTATAGCCAGCCCCGAAACTATCGCGATCTGTATTCCCCGCGAAGGTTTCACCATGGGGCAGGCAGCGAGGGTCCTCCTCAAATATCTTGATGATCACCCGGAAACTCTTCACGAGAATGCGTCGATGCTGGCGCTTCAAGCCTATAGAGCGGCCTACCCCTGCAATTGATCAAGCCATTCAGGCTGATGATTGCTGCCCGCCGCCGCATCAGGATCGTAAGTGGATGGGTGATTGGATGTTTTGGCTGGAAAAATAATCCAGGGGCACAGCGACTTGCCTGAGCTGCTAAACGCGCCATCCCGACAAGTCAGGTAACCCTGACCAAATCAAAAATAATCCAAACCTGGGTGGCGCTGAGGTTACCTCTGGAGGACGTAGAGCCTGTCGCTCTGGGTGTTCATCAGGCACAAAAAACCCGCTCAAGGCGGGCATTGGGTGCAGTCAGTAGACCGTCAGAACACGAACTCGTGGTATGTAGCGTCAACCTCGGCTTGAGTGAGGCCGATGTACGCCATGGTGACGGCGGGACTGCTGTGGTTCAGCACCCGGCAAATCTTCTCGATGGATACACCACCGCTGTACATCAGCCAGCCACGAGTCTTCCGCATTGAGTGGGTGCCGAGCTGGATTCCAAGCTCATCACCTACAGCCTTGAAGGCACCTGCCACGGCTACACGACTCACAGCCTTACCCCTGGCCCGATTGGAGTCCACTTGAAACAGGAAGATGTGATCGGGGTGTGCCTGCCTGCGTTCTGCAACAATCCGCTTAGCTGAACTGTTCAGGTCGATGTATCGAGTCTTGCCGGTCTTAGACTCCTTGATCACCAGCTTTTCGCCAGCGACATCCTCAAAGGTGAGGCTGAGCAAATCGCTGATCCTGAGGGCGGTGTTAACGCCGAACCGCCAAATATCCGTATACAGAGGATTGCCCCTCGCGTTCTTAGTAAGCTTGCGAGCGATCACCTCCGCCTCACCCTCAGTCTTTACCGCCTCTACGATGTTCATCCTAATTTACACTCCATGCAATATTTGCTTGATGTGTTAATTAGAACACGGCTCGCTGAACGAAAGCAACGGATTTAGAGGGCTGGCTAGTTTACACAATAGTATTCTGTTAATTAGATGGGTAAGCGGGAAGGCAAAAGCCTCCCCGCGTCCACGCTACTTCTTCTTGCCACCCGTGGGCTTCTTAGGCGGAGGCTTGTCCTTCTCCTTCACGGTCTCCCTAGGCCTTCTCTTTGCCTCTTCCTCAGTCACGTATTCACCAGTGACTGCATCACGATATCTCGTTGCCATGTTGGCTCCTTAATGGCATGTCGCCACGCCAGCGACCATACCGAGGCTAGTCCAGGGAATCAGGTTGGCAAGGGGGAAGAAACGAGTTTTCACGGTTGGTGTGCAGGGAACATGGGTTCATGGGGAGCTTGGGTGGGGCTGGGTGTTGTCGTCTTGCAGAAAAACGGCAATTCCAGTTCAAAACGCTCGTTTTGGTGCGAAAACCTCGATTTGAGCGCGGTCACCTGAAAAAGCTTAGCCGACTGTCCCCACAGGGCACGTAGATACTAGGCTCCAGCCCTATTGCCTTAGAACTCCGTTCTGGAGGGCGCCACTCACGTGGGAGGTTTTCGTGGGGTTTTGGGTAGGTTATCAGCGGGGTTTCGCGCCGTGCCCCCTCACGCATACGTCACCAAATTGCTTACCTAGACTGGTGATCCTGAGCCCACTCCTCACCGCTTTAAACTCTCGAAGTGGATCACGTTCAATTTCAGCCTTGATCCTTAGAATCTGAGGATCGGATTCCAGTGGGTCATACACGCCAGGGGTGGTGTAAGTGAAACCCATACCGGGGAAGTCTATAAGCCCCAGACGGCAAAGGTTATTCAAGTATGTGGGAGTCAAATCTGGATGCTCCACCCCTGCCTGAACGCCCAGCAGTGAGAAATTCATCAGTACATCAACCCCACCCGTCTTACCTTCGATCCCCTCCTTGTAATCGGCCCTAATATTCAACAGCGGGTATGCGCGCCTGCCATCAAGTAGAGGGATGATCTTCGCCTCATCAGAGGTTAGCTGCTTAATGATCTCCACAAATGCCGGGTGAGCCCCGTCAGCTGTGTTCCTATCCATGGCAGACGCCAGGAGGTTGGCGTACATGTCGCTCAACGATTCCTCGTGGCCTGTATAGCGTAGAGCCTCGATAGCAGGACCAGCTACGTTTGGCTTGGGCGTGATGATGTCTTCGGGCGGGACATCTTTCAGGCGATCAGCCACTTTGGTCTGTATGAATTCCTGGCACTTGTCGTAGCCCCAGACCAATATGCCCACAGGGGCAAGGGCGACATTGATGGCTTTGCCAACGGTCTCCAGCGACTTACCAAGCTGCTTGGCGACTGGCTGGACCATATCCTCGTAGATGGGCACTGCTTTGACCAATCCGGTCACAGCTTCGATTGTTCCCTTAACCTCTGTATCGTTGCCAGATTCTTCGCCCATGTCCTACCCCTGTCCTTGTGATGGCTTTGGAAGGCAGAATGCCATGTGTCGTGAGTTCCAGAAAGAGAAAGCACCTACCGCTATCGCTCCCATGGTAATGGGTCTGCTTCATACGTCACCGTATGGGCCTGTAGCACTGGCAGTGGCATTTCACCCATCTGTTCATCCAGCTCAGCAGCGAAGCTCCTAAACACCTTGTGGACGATCACAACAGGCTTGGTTGCTGGCTGAGGCTGAGCGAGTGATGGCACTGCCAGCACAGGCACATCAAATGTGATCTTGCCCAACGCTTTCAACTGGTGAAGGGCTGGAGTCAGCTCGTCAGCTACCGCTGAAAGCTCCTTGCCGTGGAGCAAGGCAAACAGCAGAGGCAGTAGAGGACAGTTCCAGATTAACGGCTCTCTGTGGTCAAGGCGCTTGCTGCATTCCGCTACGAATGCTGCCAGGGGAGCTAGGTCAGGGCGGATAGATGCAAAGCGGGTTAGCTCCTGGGAGAAGATGCCCAGTAGGCTCTCTTCCAGGGTGGGCGGTTTATATCCGCTTTGCTCCTTGCCTTGTAGCGTGGCCTTGAGCGTGGTTAGGGCTTTACTCGACATGCTACCGAGCTTGCCCAGGTGGTCAGCGTGTTCAGCATTGGCGGGGTCAAGGTGAGCGTACAACCATGTCAAGGTCTTGTGTCGCTGGGTGGGCTGTAGTTTCACCGCTTTGGCAAAGTCTGAGATTACGTCTTCGCCCAGGTAGCGGATGATCCGGGTAATCGTCTCCTTGCGGCTGTCGCCCTTACGTACATCGTGGCGCGACTGGAGCTGTGAGCGGGGAATGCTCAGGCCATGGCCGAAGTGTTGTGTCCCGTGGGAGCGATTCCAATCTGAGGGTGCCAGGACCAAGTTCTGGGCGTGGAGTAAGCCTACGCTGTTGCGTCCCTGTGCTGGGGCGATGTGAGACAGAGCAAACTTACGGGTGGCGCCGTATTCGTTTGCGTAGAGGTGACGTTTGTAGAGGGCGTAGAGGTCTGTCAGGGATTCTACATCGTGGCCTTGGAGAACTTGCAGAGTCTCAGCACGAATACATTCACGGGCGAGTAGATCCATGAACGCGCTATCGGAGGCTTTGGCGGTGTAGCTGACTTTGCGTTTCAGCTTGATGGCTTGCTGTTGGCAGACCGGGGTGCAGTAGGCCTTGTTCGCTGACGTTGTACGGAAACGCCTCTTACATTGGCGGCATGTTGGCTGGCGCTTAGCCCTGGGGGTTTTGCTCGGTATCGCTGTTGTCACTATTGTTGACTCCTACATGGGTCGTCGGGCGGGATTGGTTGTGTTGAAATGTGATTCGACAGGTTCCAGAGCAAAAGGGCATCGGCTTTGAAACTGTGAATACTCGACCGCAGTTGCGGCAGCTACATGTCTTCATTTGGTACATTCCTTAGAGTTGAATATTGTGTGCGATGCACACGGCTAGATTGCTTCCAGCCCTTTAAATCAAGGGTTACAGAGCATTTTTACTGAAATGGCCCGTGAAATCCTTTCACTACAGGCGTGTGCAAACTTCTTGGATTGCAATGTCTGGATCACTTTGCATAGAAACAAGCCACACTGTATTACCTCTGTCGTCCAGGCAAATATGCCGGTAGACAACTCTGTGGCGAAGTTTGGATAGCGCGTATGCTGCTGTCATTGCAGCGCTTGCATCTTTGTAAATCTGGTTCATTGCTGGTCTCCGAATGATTGACGTGTATGTCCGTGTAGTTGTCGTGCCACTTCAAGCTCTGCAAACCTCCTTGAGCGGGCAAGGTCTTCCTGTTGCCAGTCAAACCAGCTGTTTCGAAGGCTATTAGCTTGATGCTCAACGTAGTCTCGTAGCTGGGTGGATAGCTTGCTTTCTCGCCGAATTGCGTAATCTGTTAGTTGTTCCGCTGTCTGGGTGTACATCTTCTCGTTGCGAGTGATTCCGTATGCTGTAATACCGAGATTGAGCAGGACTACAACTATCGTTGTTGCAAGCAATCTCTTGATCAGTGTTAGTTCGGGCACATGCCCTCCTTGATCTTGCTGGTTATATGAAAGGGTGGAGCCTATCTCGCGATAGGCTTAATGAACTTCTTTGGCTTGGTAAGATTGAAACACCTTCTGCATTTCTTCTCGAACTTGCCCGCTAACGGCAGAGCCGATTTCAGCAGCGCTTGCATCTGTCTTGGCCGTAATATTCACTTCGACAGTTACAGGAGTGTTGTTCGTGATGTTGTTCACTACAGGCTCAGCGTTAACAGCTCGCTCATCTGAAACCCACTCACCTCGACTACCTGGGGCAGCTCGTGAAGCATCCGCTGTCGCCTTTGCGATAATTCCAGCAACTTGGGTATGGCTATTCGGATCATGCTGGGACATGAGGTCCTGTAGTCTTTTCCCAAAGTTTGGAAGTCCGCCTGTATTCAATCCAGATAGATCTAGCGCGGGTGGTACTGGTGACCAGGGAGCATTTACTTCATCGAAACCAACTTTCCCCCATCGCGACCTGTTATCGTCAGCAGCTTTCTGCAAGTCTCTACCTACACCAAGCAAACGCCATAGTTTCGAGATTGGATCATTTACATCCGCATCGAGTTTCTGTTGATAGGTGCGTCTATCAGGCTTAATGCTTGGAAGAGAAATAACTCCATCTGCACCAGCGTTGCCGATTTCTCTAGCACGGTCCTCTGCTGTTTTCTCGGTTCCATCTGCATTTCTACCAGCGGTCATACGCAACATTGTAGTAGCGAGTTTGGTTAGCCCCAAGTCAAACGCTGCAAGAGACTCTCTAAGTGGCTGTAGAACCGTATTCAACTGGCGTTCTGCCTCGACTCGCTCAAGGATTACAGCTTTAAGCTCTGCGCTACTGTTGATAGCGTTGTCATTTACGAACGCCTGGTTCTCGCTACGTTGTTGAGCTGCTGCAATACTATTCATTTGTTTGGCTAGTATGTCTTGGTTCTTGTTGAGGAAGTTTTGCATTCCGGTATCGAAGTCACGAGCAAGGATTACACCAGCAGTAACTTGAGCCTTAAACCATCCTGCTTGCTCCTCAACCTTACCCTTAAAGCCAAGTCTTTCAGCAGCAGCGGCACGAATTGAACTAGCAACTGGACCACCCACAGCATCAAACAAATCGTTTACATCAGATCCTTCCGGTTTTCCTTTTGCTCGGATTTGGTTCAACTGGTAAGCGGCTCGCTTCTGAGCCTCTTTATCAAGAGCAGCCGCACGGAAAGTTGCAGACTGAGATTCAAAGATGTTAGTTGCCTGCGTCAGCGTTTTGCCTAGCGCCATCTGCCCCTGGATAAACTGGGCATACGCTTTACTAGAATCAACCGAAAGCTCAATGCCATACTTGTTCGAAATATCTAGGTATCTATCACGAGCAAACTTCTGATTCGCTGGATTCTTCCCGGCGCTTGACTCTAGGGCTGTGTTGAACTGTTCACTGGCGCTAGCATCCTCTTGACGTTTAGCGACACGTTCAGAGGCATATCCGAATGCCGCTGTAAGGCTGTACAGGGCCGCTCCAGCAGCGGAAACAGCTACTGCAAAACCACCTAGGCCCAGGCCTTGAGACTCTTCCTGGCGGGCCTTCCAGGCTTGATGACGTTCCGTCGCCATCACATACCGGCCTGCCGTTTGTTCGGCCCGTATAGTAGCTCTAGCTTCACGAGCAGCAGCGTTAAGCTTGGATGTTTGGTAGCGTTCGGCAATTCTCAAGCCGCGCTCTCTAGCAACAACTAGCGCTAGTTCGGCACGTTGAAACTTGGTCAACTGCAAAGCTTGTTGTTGCTGGAGCTGTAGAGTTCGTTCCTGACGGCGTTGCAAGACATCAGCAAGACGAGCTTCACGAAGTTTCGACTGCTCTAGCCCCGCTTGGAGTTTCTGTTTGCCAAGGTCTACTTTCAAACTTTCCTGCTGAGCCCGATACTGCTTGGCCGCCAAGACCGCGCTAGTAACCTGCTGCTTTAAAGCTGAACCTTGGAGAAAAACTTCTTCTCGCTTACCGGTAGCGACCAACTTCTGAGAAGCGAGCTGAGCAGCAATATTTGAGCGCTTGAGGCGAGACAGCTTCAATTCAGCGGAGAGTTCTTTATCCAAACTGCGTCTGAGATCGGTATCGAGCTTGGTGCGCTGGGCGCTATTCTGTTTAACACCAAATGCTTTGTTCAACTTCACTGAAAAGGCATCTGCTTGTTTCGCCATAGCCGCCATTTGCTTCTGTGAACTGGCAAGCATCTGGGTAAAGCGGCGAAGTGGACCACTGTCAATTTCAAAGACAAGTTTGCCCGTTAGAACTGCAATCGTTTCTTGAAGGGTCATTGGCTACCTCCGAACGAGTGTCGAACCAATGTTGGCGAGTAATCCTCAAGCAAGTTATCCAGGGTAGAACTAAACACAGAAGAGCCGACACCCTCGTAAAGCACCTCACTCATGGTGAATAGTTTCAAGCGATTATTGCCCAACAAGAACAGAGGCACATGAGCGATTACAGGCCGTGAGCCAGCGATTGCAATAACATGTGACCCATCCGAACAGTTGAACCAAGCCAATTTGTAAGCTTGTTCGCCATAGATGCGCCTTACGGTAGTTTTGAAGTTACCAAGGACGCGCTGGATGTTAATGGTACTATCTGATTTGATTCTAAAGATAACGCGACGTGGAGCGGATTTTGCTAGCTTGGCGATACGTGCCGCCAGTTGTTCCGGTACTACGGTTTTTTCCATTAATCGTCTTCCTCTTGTGTAATGAAGACCCATGAGCCAACTGGAATACCATGCTGGCTAACAGGCAATGTGAAACTTCGGGACATCAGCTCTGGATGTTGAGTGTTGAATTCGCGAAGTGCTTTGAAAATGATACTGTCGCTATAATCGTTTGAGTTCATGATAACAACCATACCCAAAACCTCCTGTATAGCCTCTGGGGCGCTCTTAGGGGTTGGCCCTTGCACTGGCGGCGCCTCACTCTTAGCTACTGCCGTATGAGCCTGTAGAAGCTCCTGCAGCTTGGCGGGGTTGTACTTGGCCAACAGTATCGCTTGTGTACCATCCATTAAGTGCGTTTCACTTTAGTTAGCGTTGGTGCTGGCGTTGGAGTTGGAGCCTCTACAGCTTCGGCTGGCTTGAACGTTTCACGAATCTGTCTCTCAACTTCCGCTCTACGCTCTGCTTCTGCCTTAGCCAAATCTCGCTCTTCGCGGGTACGGTCCACTTTCAACTGAGCGTCCACCTGTGCTTGTATAAATAGTTCGTTGTGCTGCTCAATTTCTGCGTGATACTTAGCGGTTTCATCTTTAGCGATTTGCTCAAGCGCCGCTTTGATTTCTGATTCTGGCTTGAAGAAATAAACATCGAAACGACTATGATCAATCTGTACAACTGAAAGTGGGTGAGGCTGGTAGCCGTTTTTAACTTGCTCCAAGTAGACCGGCAAGATGTCCAGCGGACTTGGGCAGAAGAATACCACTGTACCGCCGTCAACTTGTTTGGGTACTGCCCGTCCACTTACTGGATCGGTTCCAGCGTTCATATCAAGACCTGCCTTGCGGTCTCTGTAGCCCGCCTGGGCACTTTCGATGCGAGCTTGAAGCTCTACTGAATCTGGCTGTTTAAGCATGTTGTATTTCTCCTGTTTGGGCTGGATGTTCTGGGCGGACGATGGCTAACATTTCCGGGGTTAGTTCGTTTTCTACAAGAGCGTGAAGCTCTTCGAGTGATTTATCAGCGACGTTTTGAAACTCTACAGATAGAATCCCAATACGTACTGTCTTCGTGCTGGCGCGCTTTGCTCGCCCGTGGATAGTCCTGCAACTGGCGCTGCAATAGACTCCGTGACTACGCTTTGAGTCGAATAGCTTGTCGCAGTGCAAGCACGGCTTTCTGATTATGATGGACACAGGGGTACAGCTCCTTTCGATGAAGGTGATTGATTAGTTGCGTTAAGTTTCGTTATTGAATCGCGGGTACAAAAAAAGCGGGTAGCTTGTAGGCGCCCGCCGTAGTTTGGTGTCGATGCTTGTTTTCAGTTGGTGCTGAATTAGTTGCCCATCTTCGATAGCCAAGGGCGTGACCGACCAGAATCCCCATCCTGGCCTAACAGTTTTCGGCCAACGCAACTGCTGAACGTCTGGACGGTGGATCGCCGGGCCGGGTAAGCGAACTCTTGCGAGCTTGCTAGGAGAAGTCAGGGAATGAAGATCTTTCTTCATTTCTACATCTTATATTAACACGAGATATGCATTTTGTCAATACACAAATGAAATTAAAAAGCAAGATATTTCTATCATAGACCGACTGGCGGTGTATTCAGTGAGGAAGTGTTCTATCCCGTACGCTGCCCTAACGCAGATTTCAGTGGCGAGACAGGATAAGCTGCGTCAAGGACACCGCGACCTATCCGAAATCAAATTTCGCTAGTGAATTGTTGTACAAATTCAAGAAGTGTTGTTCCAGCTATCTATAGCCACCACAGGACAAACGCCATGCTCCGGATGTACAGCTTGATGCTGGCGTTGACCTTAGGCTTGAGCGGCTGCGCGTCGTGGTTCGAAGACGACTCACCGCCGCCCCATGTCTCCCTGGTGAAAGTCGACGTGGTGCGGGCCAAGTTGCTGGAGCAGAAATTCAAGCTGTACTTTCGCGTGGACAACCGCGACGACGCCGACCTGACAGTGCGCGGCCTGATCTACAAGGTCAGCCTGGGCGATTTTGTGCTGACCGAAGGCGAGTCCAATGAATGGCTGACCGTACCGCCACGGGGCCACGCGGTCTTCAAAATCTCGGTGCGCA
>Ga0247732_10000907_pt1 | contig 12587 bp, 9 predicted proteins | sample UWRJL163409C2_FD_180940 | JGI IMG/M metagenome (GOLD analysis project Ga0247732, IMG submission 180940) | Plant litter microbial communities from Arlington Agricultural Research Station in Wisconsin, United States - UWRJ-L163-409C-2 | ecosystem: Environmental > Terrestrial > Plant litter >...
CCAGGGCGCGGCCGAGGACCCCGTCGAGCCGACATCCGCCCCCATCGACCCCACGATCATCGACACGACTGACGAATCCGGCCGCGCGACGGTCACCGTACGCCTGCCTGATGAGCTCACGGGAACCACCACACTGACGGTGACAGTGCCCACCACGGGCACGTCCCTCACCCTGCCGCTGGAAACCGCGCAGCCCGCCGAACCCATCACGGTGATCAGCCCGCCGGCGATCCATGGTGCGCCCCGAGTGGGCAAAGACCTCACGGCCGCCGAGGCACAGTTCGCCGTCGAGAATCCGTCGCTGTTTTACCAGTGGACGCGCAACGGCGAACCGATAGCCGGTGCAGTCGATGTGGTCTACCAGGTGCAGCCCGCTGATGCCGGATCCGAAGTCGCCGTGGTTGTCACGGCGACCGCGCCGGGATACGCCGACGCGGTGTCGACGAGCCCGTCCAAATCGATTCGCCGGCTTGACTCCACAACCAACGCGTCACCCGACCGGCTGGTGTTGCCCACCTCCGACGCGGTGGTCTACACAATTCGTGTCGCCGGCGACAACGACGTGGTGCCGGTGGGTGATGTGGCCATCTACGACGGTGGCTGGCAGATCGCCTCCGCAACCCTTACCGAAGCGGATGGCGGTCGAGTCGCGGTGACCCTGCCCACGCTGGGACGAGGAGTCCACCTCCTCACCGCTCGATTTGCTGGTGACGACCACCTCGGAGCCTCGACCAGTTGGCCGGCCGGGGTGGTGATGTACTGAGCGGCACATCCCGACCAGTGTCAGCGGCCTAGTTTCAGTGGGCGTCGTTAGGATCGGCGCGTGACATCCTCCTCTGCGCCCCTTGGCTATCACCGGCTGGCACGCGCCAACCCCAACTACCGGTGGTGGAAGCCCCTGGTTGTCGCCGCCGCCGGATTCGCGCTGTACTTCGTCATCGCTTTACTGATCTTGCGAGTAGTGGGTTTTGTTGCCTCGGCACTGCTGTCGGACGCGGAGTACATCGAGTACACCCGCCAGCTCCTTTCCCCGAATACTGTGCTCACGAGCCCGCTGGCGATCGCCGCGCTCCTCATCAGCGTGCTGCTGATGACGCCCGCACTCGTCATCGTTCGCCGCGCCCTGGGCCTCGGCGGCCTCGGCCACCTGTCGTCGGTCGCTGGCCGGATCCGCTGGCGCTGGTTCGGGGTCGCTCTACTCCCCGCCGTCGCCTACATCGGTGTGCAGGGTGTCATCGGATACGGGATCGCACCCTTCGTCGACAGTGAGCCGCTCGGCGCGGCGACGGTCTCGGCGGGCACCTTCGCGCTGTCGCTCACCGTGATTCTCCTGTTGGTGCCGCTGCAGGCGAGCGCCGAAGAGTACGTCTTCCGCGGCTTTGTGATGCAGGCCGTGGGTGGTTGGCTGCGCTGGCCCGCCATCGCTCTCGTTGCGTCGACCATCCCCTTTGTCCTCGGCCACATCTACAACGCCTGGGGACTCCTCGAAGTGCTCGTCTTCGCCCTCGTGGCCGCCTGGGTCACCCTCCGCACCGGGGGGCTCGAGGCGGCTATCGGTGTGCACATCCTCACCAATGTGCTCGCCTTCTCGATTCCCGCGCTCGGATTCGAGAACGTGACCGAGTCCAATGGCTCGCCCGAAGGTCTGCTGGCCGCCGCAATCCTCCTGCCGCTCTACGCGTGGGGGATCGACGTGTTGTTCCGCCGCTCGGGTCTGTCGCGCACCCTCCCCGTTGTCAGCCCGGTGCAACCCGTGGTGGATGCTCGGACGCGCGACGTCCCCCCGCCCGGCACAGCCCCTCCCGCGGCATCCATACCGATCCCCAGCACCCCCCAGCCCGACTCGACCGCCAGCACCACCCAGCCCGACTCGACCGCCAGCACCACCCAGCCTGTGACCGCCAGCACCACCCAGCCTGTGACCGGCAACACCACCCAGCCCGTGACCGGCAGCAATTCTCCCCAGGTCGACCCCACTACGCCACCAGCTGTCGGCGGCACCTCGTAAACTCGTCAGTTATGACCCCGGCGCTTTCAGTACTCGAGAAAACGTTCGGCTACGACTCCTTTCGGGGATCCCAGGCAGAGATCATCGAGCAGGTCATCGCTGGCGGCGACGCCCTTGTGCTGATGCCGACCGGTGGCGGCAAATCGCTGTGTTACCAGATCCCCGCACTCGTCCGCGAGGGCACCGGTGTGGTGATTTCTCCGCTCATCGCGCTGATGCAGGACCAGGTGGATGCGCTCACCGCAGTGGGCGTGCGGGCCGGCTTCCTCAACTCGACCCAAGACCCCACCGAGCGCAGGCGTGTTGAATCCGCCTACGTCGCCGGTGAACTCGACCTGCTGTACCTCGCCCCCGAGCGGTTGCGGATCGAGTCGACCGCCGAGCTCCTCGATCGCGGCACGATCGCGCTGTTCGCGATCGACGAGGCCCACTGTGTGTCGCAGTGGGGGCACGACTTCCGTCCCGACTACCTGCAGCTCTCCATGCTGCACAACCGGTGGCCCGCTGTCCCGCGTATCGCGCTGACCGCAACAGCAACCGAGGTCACCCACCACGAGATCACCGAGCGTCTTGACCTCGGGTCCGCCCGGCACTTCGTCTCGAGCTTTGACCGACCGAACATCCAGTACCGCATCGAGACAAAAAACCAACCGCTGCAGCAGCTCCTCGCCATGCTGCGGGGCGAGCATGCCGGGGACGCGGGCATCGTCTATTGCCTGTCTCGCGCCTCGGTGGAGAAGACCGCACAATTTTTGGTGGAGCAGGGCATCCCGGCACTGCCGTACCACGCCGGTCTCGACGCCGCCGTGCGCTCGCGTAACCAGTCGCGCTTCCTCCGTGAGGACGGAATTGTGATGGTGGCGACCATCGCTTTCGGAATGGGCATCGACAAACCCGACGTGCGGTTCGTCGCTCACCTCGACCTGCCGAAAAGCGTCGAGGGCTACTACCAGGAGACCGGTCGTGCCGGTCGAGACGGACTCCCCGCCACCGCCTGGCTCGCGTATGGACTACAGGACGTGGTTCAGCAGCGCCGGATGATCGACCAGAGCGAGGGCGACCGTGCTCATCGCCAGCGACTCGGCCAGCACCTCGACGCCATGCTCGCGCTGTGCGAAACGCTTCAGTGCCGTCGCGTGCAGTTGCTCGCCTACTTCGGCGAGAAGTCTGAGCCCTGCGGCAACTGTGACACCTGCCTGCGTCCGCCCGAAGCATGGGACGGCACGATTCCCGCCCAGAAGTTCCTCTCCACCGTGGTGCGCCTGCAGCGCGAGCGCAACCAGCGTTTCGGCGCGGGCCACCTCATCGACATCCTCAGCGGCAAACAGACCCCGCGCATTGTGGAACAGAAACACAACACGCTGAGCACCTTCGGCATCGGCGCCGACCTCAGCGACACCGAGTGGCGCGGGGTGGTGCGTCAGCTCCTGGCGCAGGGATTCCTCGCCGTGCACGGTGACGGCTACGGCACCCTTGTGCTCACCGAGACCAGCAGCGGGGTGCTCGACGGGTCCCGCAAGGTGCTATTGCGTCGTGAGCCAGAGAAGACGCTACGGTCGTCGCGCAAGTCGGCGGCGCCCTCGGACCTGCCCGCCGAAGCGACCGGTCTGTTCGAAAAGCTGCGCGCGTGGCGTGCGGCTGCCGCACGCGAGCAGGCGGTTCCGGCCTACATTATCTTCGGCGACGCCACCCTGCGGGGGATCGCGCTGTCGCGGCCGGAGTCCATCGCTGAGCTCGGTGGCATCAGTGGTGTGGGTGAGAAGAAGCTCGACATGTATGGCGAACAGCTGCTCGAGGTTGTCGCCTCGGCGGAATGACGGGACGGGACCTTCTTCCCAGTTGTTTCAAATACGAAGCATGTAGCGTGGAACACGTCGACCGCACAACGGACGACTCACCACACTCACCACAAGGAAGAAGTTCATCATGACCGACGTCATCTACACCGCAAGCGCCACCTCTTGGGGCGGACGCGAAGGCAAGGTTGTCACGAGCGATGACCGCCTCAACCTCGATCTCTCCATCCCCAAGGAAATGGGCGGAAACGGCGCAGCGGGCACCAACCCCGAGCAGCTCTTCGCCAGCGGCTGGGCCGCATGTTTCCACAACGCCATGAAGGCCATCGCGCGCTCGCAGAAGGTCGACATGACCGACTCCGCCGTGACCCTCGAGGTCAACGTAGTTGGAGGAATGGCAGCCGGCTTCGACTTCCAGGTCACCATCAACGCCCAGGTGCCCGGCATCGACCCGACCGTGGGCCAGCAGCTTCTCGAAGCCGCCCACAAGGTGTGCCCCTACTCGCGTGCAACGCTCGGCAACATCCCCGTCACGCTGAACCTCATCACCGACGAGGACTAAGCCACTCGTAGGACATGGCTGGCGCGGGTAACGCCGCGTTTGGGCATTGGCGCAGCCGGGTAACGGCATTGCCGAGAACGCCGGCGTCGAGCCCCCCAGAACGACCAAATGCGGCCGTGTCCCCTTCACTGCGAAGGGGTCACGGCCGCATTTCTGGTTGACGGGCCAGGTGCGGCTCATAAGCGAGCCGCTGCAGGACTAGCCACTGCTGGAATCAGCTGCTGCTGGATTCAGCCAGCGCTCGAATCGGCTACTGCTGGAACCAGCCAGTGCTCGAATCGGCTACTGCTGGAACCAGCCAGCGCTCGAACGAGCTACTGAACCTCGGACTGCGCCTCGGGTGCAGCGTTGCGCTGCGCCTCGATATCTTCACGCACCTTGTCCATGTCGAGTCCGCGAACGGCATCGATCACCTGGGTAAGGGCGGGGGCCGGAAGTGCTCCCGGCTGGGCGAACACCAGCACACCGTCGCGGAACGCCATCAGTGTGGGGATGGAGGTGATCCCGGCGGCACTCGCGAGCTGCTGCTCGGCCTCGGTGTCGATTTTGCCGAACGTGATGTCGGGGTTGTTGTTGCTGGCGTCTTCGTAAATCGGGCCGAACTGCTTGCACGGACCGCACCACTCGGCCCAGAAGTCCACAAGGACGATTCCAGAGTCGAGGACAGTCTTTTCGAAGTCATCGGTGGTCAGGTTGATGGTAGGCATCTGACAAGCCTATGAGCGATCGCTGGGAGATGCCCGCCCTGCGCAGAATTAATTCGTGGGGGCTGAACAGCATGAAGGTTCATAGCGAAAAAAGAGCTCTTGCTGCGCCCCCAAAGAGGGGGCTAGGGTGGCCCAATTCGGTGGCCCAACGACGAGTCATCGACCGTCAAGACAACCCGAGGGGGCGGCGTGGCGAGATACCGCAACGCATTGCCACAGATGACAGACGGCGTGACGATGTTGACGGACGGCGGTCTGGAAACCACCCTGATCTACCGTGACGGAATCGAACTTCCCCACTTCGCCGCGTGCGAACTTCTCCGCTCCGAACACGGCTGGCGCGTTCTCCTCGACTACTTCGACGAAAATGCCGCGATCGCGCAAGAGGCGGGTCTTCCGTTCAACGTGGATTCCCCGACCTGGCGCGCGAATCCCGACTGGTCCACCCGCCTCGGTTACTCACGGGACGAGTTCGAAGAGGTCAACCGGGAAGGCATCCGCCTGGCGGAGGAGGTGCGGCTGCGCTACGAAACTCCCGAGACGCCCGTGGTGATCGCAGGGGTGGTCGGCCCGCGCGGCGATGGGTTCCACCCGCGTGCCCGGCAGTCCGCGGCGGAGGCGGCCGAGTACCACTTCCGGCAGGTGGCGGTGTTTGCTGACACTGAGGCCGACTACGTATCGGGACTCACGTTCACCTACAGCGACGAGGCGATCGGCCTGGCCCGCGCCGCCGAAGCCGCCGCCATGCCCGTGGTGATCTCGTTCACGGTCGAGACGGACGGCCTGCTCGCCAGCGGGGAGAGCCTGCGCCAGGCGATTTACGCCGTCGACCGCGAGACCGATGTGTACCCCGAGTACTACATGGTCAACTGCGCCCACCCCTCGCACCTGCCCGCCGATCTCGACGCGCACGATGCCTGGGTCCACCGCATCCGGGGGTTGCGGGCGAATGCGTCCACCCGCAGTCACGCCGAAATCGAGGCGGCGGGCGGTCCCGATGAGGGTGATGCCGAAGCTCTGGCATTGCACTTCCGGACGTTGCGCCAGCGCATCCCGCAGCTGACGGTGATGGGTGGATGCTGCGGATCGGACAGTCGCTATACGCGGGCCATAGCTGATGCCCTCACACCCGCACGGCGAATGACCGTGACGCCGACCACCGCAACGATGGCGACGACTGCGGTGACCGCGGCGGGAACCGAGATGAGGTCACCAGTCAGTCGACCGACAACAACCCAGGCGAGGCCCCAGCAGAGCGCCACGGTGGGGGCGAACCGGCCGCTGCCGTAGATCGCGATCAGCACGCCGACCGCGCCGGCGACAGCGAGCACAATAACGGCCCAGATGTCCTGGCTGATGCCGAAGCCGGTGAATCCGGATGCCGTGAGAACAGCAGCAATATTTGCGGCGGTGGCGATGCTCACCCAACCGAGGTAGAGGCCCATCGTGCCGTCGACAACAATCGCTTCGATGACCATCCGCGGAGGCATGGCGCGACAAATGCGGAAGATCCAGACCAGGACGGCGAGCAGCACCACAATGATCGGCACGCTGAGGGCGAGCAGGTCGGCCTGGGTGCTGAGCAGCCATGCCGCGTTGAGGAGCAGGGAGGCGGCGATGGGGTAGCCGAGGCGGCGCTGACGTTCGTCCGCGCGCTGTTTGGGCAGCATCTGCCAGATTGTGTAGGCGATGAGACCGACGTAGATAACGGACCAGATGGAGAACGCGGGCCCGGCCGGGGCGATGGGTGTTGCGTCGGCGCTGAGTGCACCGCCGGCGACCTCGCTGGTGGGTGTGCCGCCGAGGGCGCCCGACCCGATGGCCACTCCGATGATGCCAAGGACGGCGCTCACCAGCACGGTGATCTGGCGGATGATGTCGCGCGAGGTGCTCATAAAACTACCTTTCTTGGTTTACTATCAGCTAGCTGACTATTTCACCGTATCACCGGACGGGACCTCGATGACAGACCCAATAGTGGATCGCGGCGCTGCTGATCCCGCCGCCGCTCCCGCTGCCGATCTGACTGCTGATCTGACTGTGACTGCCAATCTGGCTGCCAATCTGGCTGCTGATCCGACTGCGAATGCGGCTGCCACTCCCATTGGCGCATCCGACCCGATCGAGTCCTGGCCTATCGGTCGACTCCTCTCTACTGCGGCGCGACTCGTCGAGCACGCCTGGCAGGAGGCACTGGAGCAGCGCGACCTCACACACGCGGGGTTGATCGCCCTACACCTGCTCGATGCTGGTGAGCTCGACCAGACGGACCTCGCTCACCAAGCGCGGGTCGAAGCACAGACCATGTCGCGCACGGTCGACCGGCTGGAACGCGCCGGGTTTGTCGAACGGACCAGCCACCCTGCCGATCGGCGCCGCCGCTACGTGGCGCGCACGGAAGCTGGCGACCGGGCCCTCGAGGCGACGCGTGCGCTGGAGGCCGAGGTGTTTCCCGCGGTGGGTAACCCCGAGCTGGTGCGGTACTCGCTGCTGGAGATCATCCATGCTGCGTCCCGAGACCGCTGGGGTGTGGCTGCACGCGACTAGTGTTGCGACCAGCCCAGCGAGGCCACGGCCGCAGGCGGACTACGCCTTCGGGTGTCGGAAGTCCCGGTCTTTGGCGGCATGGGTCTCATCGCAGTACGCCCCGTGCGGTAAGCGGTGCCCTTCGTCGCGGCTGACCTCGCGGCCGCACCAGAGACAGAAGCGGTTACGCGGATGACTCGCGACAAGGGCGTGGTGAAGTGCCTTGCGTAGCCACCTCATATTGCCCCGTGTTCATCCGGTAATTAGTTGTCGGCCGCGTGCATCGACCAATGCTGAGTAATACTCTATACATATTTGTGCTGGTGCGGAAGCGATTCGACGCTCGATTAGCGCAGACCCGCGTATCGGCATGACACTAAACGATAACCGACATGTGGCTCTTAGCGGCGCTGCCGGCGTTCGTGTCTATGGTGTTAGTGGTCCGCCCGTGGGGGCCGTAACCGTGTCTCTTCGAGGTCGAGCATGGCCTGCGCCTGAGCGAGAATTCGAGATGGATACGCACCACGACGGCGGGCCTCGAGCAGGCTTTCCCGCTCGGACTGCACCACCGCGAGGCGCAATTCACGGTAGAGGCGGTGCGGGGTTTCACCGCTGGACGCGCCCATCTCCTGTGCGCGTTCCCATGCGGATTCCGCCCGGAGGAACGACGACTGCCTCACCCGCTCGACCACATCGGGATCGATGGGCTCGGAACTGTTCACGGCGCCCTCGGGATCATCGAGCACTGTCAGTCCCGAGAAGCTGATTTCGTCGAGCAATGTCGCTAGTTCGCGACGGTCTTCCTTCGCGTCGATGCCCTGGATGCCAAGGAGCCGGATGAGCCAGGGCAGAGTTCCACCCTGGACGACGAGGGTGACCACAGCGACGGTGAAGGCGATGAGGATCAACTGCTCGCGGTAGGGGATGCCCTCCTCTGGCAGAGATTGTGCCGCGGCCAGGGTGACCACTCCACGCATCCCTGACCAGCTGATCACCATACCGCCGCGCCAGTCGATGCCTTCGCGCCTCAGCTGGGTAAGGTCTGCACGTCGTCGATCGTAGAGGCGCTCGGCACGTCGATGCCGTCGGGTCTGGCGCACACTCGGGCTGGGGTGGGTCCGGAAGTACTCCAACGCGAGATGCATCCGATAGGTCGTTTTCTCCTCGCGCATGGCGTGCCGCTGGAGGCTGTAGACCATGGGACCGACCCACAGGAATCGGAGAACCATCAGCGCGACCGTTGCGACGAGGCCAATCATTACGGCGTCGCCCGCCCCGAGCACGCTGTTGTCGACGTTGTTGATCAGGGTGCGGATTTCGAGCCCGATGAGGAGGAAGACACCGTTCTCCAGCAGGAACTGCACGGTGCGCCAGTTGATGCGATCGCTGATGCGCGACTGCGCGGCAAACAGGCTGGGGCTGGCATGCCCGGTGTAGAGACCGGCAACAACCACGGCGAGGACTCCCGAAGCGTCGAGCGCCTGTGCGGGCATAAACGCGACGAAGGGGACTGCCAGCGAGACCGCGGTGTCGAGCACCGGGTCGTTGAGCTTCGTGCGAACCCAGACGGTGGCAAAACCGGCGACAAGTCCCACACCTATGGCGACAACGACGGCGTAGCCGAAGTCCACAACACCTGCCCACGGACTGATAATGCCGCCCGCGGCGACGGCGAGTGCCGAGCGCAGGAGAACCAGTGCCGTGGCATCGTTCACGAGCCCCTCCCCTTCAAGGAGAGTCAGGATGCGTGGCGGGAGGCCGAGCCGCCGGCCGATGGAAGTGGCAGCCACGGCATCCGGCGGGCTGATGATTGCGCCGAGCGCCACTGCGGCCGCGAAATTCAGATCGGGAAGCAGAAAAAACAGCAGGGTGCCCGCGCCGAACGCGGTCACAATAACGAGCACCACAGAAAGGCTCGTAATAGTGCGGAGGTTGCGGCGGAAGTCGACGACGGGCACGCTGATCGCCGCCGCGTACAGGATGGGCGGGAGAAGGACGTCGAGAACCAACTCGCCGGGAACCTCGATTTCGGGAACCCCTGGCAGGTAAGAGAAGGCCACGCCCGCGGCGACGAGAAGGATGGGTGCGGCTACTCCGAGGCGTTTGGAGAACGCGGCTGCGGCGACCATCACGGCGATTCCGATGACGCCGTAGATGCCGAGTTCCATCTATGAAGAGTACCGGCGAACGCCCCCACGAAGTCCGGTGGAATACAGCTCAGCCAGCGCGGCCGGCGATCGCAGCGGGCCGGTGCGACCTGCCCGCGCGCTACAGCCGCAAATGGGCATAAAAAAACGGCCACCCCCGCGTAGAAGCCGCGAGAATGGCCGAGTGGCCCCGACCGGCGTCGATCCGGTGACCTTTCGATTTTCAGTCGAACGCTCTACCAACTGAGCTACAGGGCCTTGGGGAACCTGAGGTCCCCACGAGCGACATACTTTCCGAAGAGTTGTGTCCCTCATAGACAGAAAGCCCCTCCTTTCGAAGAGGCTTTCTATTTGCGACCCTGACCGGACTTGAACCGGCGACCTCCGCCGTGACAGGGCGGCGCGCTAACCAACTGCGCTACAGGGCCAAGCTATTTAGTTTCTGAAAATGTTTGGTGACCCCAACGGGATTCGAACCCGTGTTAACGCCGTGAAAGGGCGCCGTCCTAGGCCACTAAACGATGGGGCCATGAAGTTTTCAGGACTTCGTAGCAACCGTCCGTAAGCATACGTGGCGATTTGCGTGAACGCAAAACGAGAAAGCCGAATCCGCGGAAATACGCCAAAGTTGCGATAAATCCCGGGCGTGGCGCGTCTGTTTTCGGCAGGTGACGCGGAGGAGGGAGTTCAGGCATAAATGGGGGTTAGTAGAGGGAGATATTTCAATAGAGCGGGAAATGTTGGGGCCAGAGTGCGGAAGGTGTCTTCGCCAAAAAGAGGAGATGCCTCGGTAGATATGAGGGGACATCCGGATGCCGTATCGCCCAGTTCTCAGCCGTGAAAGCCGTTGACAGTGGGCAATTTGGCCCTCGCTTGTTACTGTGGTCAGAGTTAACAGTGTTACTGGCGCGTTGCCCACTGCGCCGCAACACCGAACCGGGGAATTAATGAGTATTCAGTCATCTGCTTCTGCGCGCGACCAAATGAGGTCCCGTGGCCGCCGGTTGATTGCGATTCTCAGCGTTATTGCTGTGCTCTGCGCCACGGCGATCCTCTCCACCGGAGTCAGCCCCGCGTGGGCAAAGGACTACCCGTCGTGGTCTGACGTCATCGCCGCCCGCGCCAACCAGGCCGCGAGCCAGGCCAAGGTCACCGAGATCCAGGGCCTTCTCGCCCAGCTCGCGAACGAGCTTGCCGCCGCTGAAGCGGACGCCGCCAAAAAGGGTGAGGCCTACCAGCTCGCAGAAGAGACGTTCTTCGAGGCCACGGTTGAGGCAGAAGAACTTCAGGCTGAGGCCGATGCAGCTGCTGCGCTCGCTACCGAGTCCCAGACCCGCGCCGGCCAGCTTGCCGCGCAGATTGCCCGCACCGGCAGCAACGATCTGACCATCAACATCTTCCTCAACGGCGACTCCGCCGGTGACCTCCTCGCCACGATGGGCCAGGCCGGAAAGATTTCCGAGCAGGCCAACAAAATCTACGAGCAGGCCGTCCAGGACAAAAACACCGCCGAGGCACTGACTGACAAGGCCGAGGTCGCCAAAAAGGTTCTCGAGCAGCTCAAGATCGAGGCTGAAGCCGCGTTCCAGGAAGCACAGGCTGCCACTGAGGCCGCCGCCGCCGCACTTGCCGCCTCCGAGACCCACCGCGTTGAGCTCGAGGCCCAGCTCTCTGCACTGACGTCTGCAACGGTGCAGACGGAAGCCGACTACAAGGCTGGTGTTGAAGCCGAGCGCGCCCGCGTCGCTGCAGAGAAGGCCGCTGCGGACGCCAAACGTGCCTCAGATGCCGCCGCCGCAGCCGCTGCTGCAGCATCTCGACCCGCCAGCAGTAGTGGTGGTGGCGGCGGAGCCACCTACACCGGCGGCGGAAGCACCGTGTCGGGCGAAGTCAACGGCAACGGCTGGGCGAACCCCGCCACCGGTCGCATCACCTCCGGTTACGGCTACCGCATTCACCCCGTCTCCGGTGGAACCCGACTGCACTCGGGCACCGACATCGCTGGCGGTTGCGGAATCCCGATTCACGCGGCCCACGCGGGTACCGTCGCCTACGCGGGCGTTTACGGAACCTACGGCAACTGGGTCCTCATCAACAACGGCGACGGTATCTCCACGGGTTATGCCCACATCGTCAACGGCGGTATCCGCGTCAGCGTCGGCCAGACGGTTAACGCCGGCGATGTTATTGCCTACGTCGGTTCGACCGGAGCATCCACCGGCTGCCACCTGCACTACGAAGTTCGTGTCAACGGTGTCGCCACCAACGCGGTGCCCTACATGGCCAACGTCGGAATCTCCCTTGGCTAAAGCCGAGAACTTCTAATGGCGGCGCGAACGCGCGCAGCCGGCACCATCTCCCTCGTAGTTCTCACTAGCCTCGGTCTCTCCTTCGGACTGGTTTCACCCGCCGTAGCCGCGCCCGATGTGCCGTCGTGGAGTGACATCGAGGCAGCCAAAGCCAACGAAGCAGCGACCCAGGCGCAGATCGACCGAGTTGTCGCACTGCTCGGCACCCTCGAAGAGACCGCGACGGAGTACGGCCGGGTCGCGTCCGAACGGGGCGAGGCCTATCAGGTCGCGAACGATGAACTCGAGGCGGCTACCGGTCGCGCAGAGCGGTTAACGGCACGGGCGGATGCTGCGGCCACACGAGCCACCGTGTCGAGTCAGGCAGCTGGTCAGTTAATTGCCAAAACCGCGCGATCGAGTGGTGGGAACATCACCATCGGACTGCTGTTCAGCGGTGACGATGCCGACGACCTGCTCAACCAGCTCGGAGCCGTAGGCAAACTCACCGCGCAGGCTCGCGCGACTTTCGACCAGGCCACTCTCGACGCCA
>Ga0247732_10000908_pt1 | contig 12581 bp, 14 predicted proteins | sample UWRJL163409C2_FD_180940 | JGI IMG/M metagenome (GOLD analysis project Ga0247732, IMG submission 180940) | Plant litter microbial communities from Arlington Agricultural Research Station in Wisconsin, United States - UWRJ-L163-409C-2 | ecosystem: Environmental > Terrestrial > Plant litter >...
GGTCTCAGCTTCCTCATCGTCGGTTTCGCCATCGCGACGACCGTCACCCTGGCGCCGCTCAGCCGTCGCAAGCGGCTCGAAGCCGCAGCGCAGTCAGCGACCCCCGAAGTTGTCGCAGTCGACCCGCAGCTCGTCAGCCACGACCCTCTGGATGCTGCAGCGACAGCCGCATCCCCCACCGACATCCCGGCGACTCCGAGCACAGGCACGGTTCCCGGACAGAACTCAGTACAACCGACCCCCGGGGTCACACCAAAGGAGCAATTGTGAAGGCCAACAAGATCTTTAGCCGAGTGTTGAAATACACGGGCGTGTTGGCACTGGTGCTCGCCGTTGTCGGAGGAACCATCGGGTACCTCGTCGACGGCTCCAATGGGCTGATCAGCGCACTGCTGGGGACAGCAGTGGCGGTTGTTTTCGCCGGCATCACCGCGGGCAGCCTGATCGCCGCGATCAAATTCGACATCATCGCCTTCTTCGGGATCGTGATGGGGTCGTGGCTGCTCAAGATGGTGTTGTTCATCATCGCCCTCGTGCTGCTGCGCGACCAGCCGTTTATCAACACGATTGTCCTGTTCATCGCAATGATCGCGGCAATCGTCGGCTCCGTGGGCATCGACGCGCTCGTGGTCTACCGGGCACGAATGGCCTACGTAAGCGATGTCGCCCTGCCCGAGCCCGCACCAAAAGAATCCGAGTAGTTTTTTCGGTTTTTCTGCCATCCACCGCGCCCGAGGTTGCTCATTGATTAGTATCGGCCGGTGTTCTCTTGGTATTGTTCTAGAGAACTTTGCGCGCTTGTGATCAAGCGCTCGCGATACAACCACACTTCAAATACGCGTACGCTTCGGCATGTGCCTCGAACCAGGAGATAGCGCTGTTATATAACGCTGTGAACCGGCTCCTCCCGCTCGCTGTCGACGGTCAGGAAGATGGCACTTTCCATGCCCCTGGCATCACCGAGTTCCTAGGACTTCCCGCACTCTTTTTCGAAGGAACACCCTTCGAGATCAACCGCATCATCCTGGTCCGCCTCTTCGCGGTAACCGTCATGCTGATCCTGTTCTACATCGGACTGCGCAAGGCACGCCGCGTACCCGGCCGTGGCCAGAGCATCGCGGAGATGGCACTGGACTTCGTCCAGGTCCAGATCGCCGACCAGATCCTTGGTAAGGAACTCGGCCGCCGATACCTTCCGCTGCTCGCCTCCATGTTCTTCGCAATCATCGCGATGAACATCACCGGAATCATCCCGGGCCTGAACATGGCGGGAACCGCCCTGATCGGTATGCCCCTGGTTCTGGGTGTGGTGGCGTACGTCGTCTTCATCCATGCGGGAATCAAGCAGCTCGGTGCTGGCAAGTTCTTCAAGAACTCGCTCGTTCCCTCCGGTGTCCCGTGGCCCGTCTACATCATCCTGACGCCCGTAGAGTTCATCAACATCTTCATTGTGCGTCCGATCTCCCTCGCACTGCGACTGCTCCTCAACATGATGGTCGGGCACCTCCTGCTCGTCCTCTGCTTCGCAGCAACTCACTTCTTCTTCTTCACCGCCGAGGGCTGGTTCGGCCTGTTCGGTATTGGAACACTTCTCGGCGGGTTCATCTTCACGCTCGTCGAGCTACTGGTCGCGGTGCTTCAGGCGTACGTCTTTACCCTTCTGACCTCTGTCTACATCCAGCAAGCCGTAGCAGAAGAGCACTGAGAACGACGGGACCGTCGACCGACGGTTCCCGCCCAACGAAAGGAAATATCACAGTGGACTCCACCACTCTCGCCGAGCTCACCGGCAACATTGCGACCGTTGGTTACGGCCTCGCTGCGATCGGCCCCGGTATCGGTGTCGGAATTGTCGCGGGTAAAACCGTTGAGGCCATGGCACGCCAGCCCGAAATGGCCGGCCGTCTCCAGGTCACCATGTTCCTGGGTATCGCATTCGCCGAGCTGCTCGGCTTCATCGGCGTTGCAACCTACTTCATCTTCCCGGCGTAAGGCTTCCCGACATGACTGAGATCGTATTGGCGGCAGAAGAAGGTGGGAACACCAACCCCTTCTTCCCCGCCGACTATGACATCATCTGGTCGATTATCCCGTTCGCGATCATCGTTGCGTTCTTTGTCTTCTTTGCTATCCCCAAGTTCCGCAAAATCCTCGACGACCGCGCAGCGGTAATCGAGGGTGGGATCGCGAAGGCCGAGTCCGCTCAGGCCGAAGCTGCTGCAGCCCTGGCCGAGTACAACCTCCAGCTTGCTGAAGGACGTGCAGAAGCTGCTCGCATCCGCGAGCAGGCCCGCACCGAAGGCGCGCAGATTCTTGCGGAGCTCAAGGAGCAGGCATCGAGCGAATCGGCTCGCATCCTCGCCAACGCGCAGGTGCAGATCGAGGCAGAGCGCCAGAACGCCCTCGTTTCCCTCCGTGCCGAGGTTGGATCGCTCGCGATCGACCTCGCCTCCGGAGTTATCGGGGCAAGCCTGGCCGACGACGCCAAGGCTTCGGCCATGGTCGACCGCTTCCTCGCTGAACTGGAAACGTCGGAACAGAACAACACAGACGAAAACGCAAAGGCTTAAGGTACATGGGTTCAGCAACGAGAGAGGCACTGTCTACTGCGGTCGCGACGCTCGATTCCGTGGCAGGCACCATTGATCTGACTACGGGAGAGCAGCTGCTCGACGCAGGTCGCATCATTGGTTCTTCGTCGCCGCTGCGCGCCGCTCTCGCTGATCACTCTGAGGACGGCCCGGACAAGCGCGGAATCATTGGCGCATTGTTCGGATCGTTCACACCGGCAGCACGCACGATCCTTGAATCCGCTGTTGGCGGCCGATGGTCGGATGAATCCGACCTCGTCGCCGGCATCGAAGAGCTCGGCATTCGCGCCGTGGTCATCTCCGCGGGCGAAGAGCAGACGATCGAGTCGGAACTGTTCGCGTTTGAGCGCGCGATCAGCTCGGATTCGGACTTGGAGCTGGCTGTCAGCAGCCAGCTCGGCACTGCGGATTCTAAGGCAGCACTGGTTACGAAACTCCTGGCCGGCAAAGCCAGCGCGCAGACCCTCGCCATCGTCCAGCAGCTGGTCACCCAGCCGCGCGGACGTCGAATCGGCGAGATGATGCGCTTTGCGACGCGCGTTGTGGCAGACCAGTCCGGTCTGTCCGTGGCAACCGTCACATCTGCTGCTCCGCTTACCGCGGCGCAGTCGGAGCGACTGACACAGGGTCTTGGGGCACAGTACGGCCGTGGGTTCCGGCTCAACCACGTGATCAACCCCGACATTATTGGTGGGATTCGCGTGCAGATCGGTGACGACGTTATCGACGGCACCATCGCGACCAAGCTCAACGATCTCAGACTTCAGCTCGCTCGCTAGCGCGCTACGACACTTCAGGAGTAAGGAACACAATGGCAGACCTCACTATCAGCCCGGATGAAATCCGCGATGCGCTGAAGGACTTCGTCAAGGCTTACGAGCCCGGCAAGTCCGCGACGACCGAGGTCGGATACGTGACGGACGCTGGCGACGGCATCGCACACGTCGAAGGCCTCCCGGGCGTTATGGCCAACGAACTGATCAAGTTCTCTGACGGAACCCTGGGCCTCGCCCAGAACCTCGAAGAGACCCAGATCGGTGTTGTTGTCCTCGGCGAGTTCGACGGCATCGTTGAGGGCATGGAGGTGACCCGCACTGGCGAGGTCCTCTCCGTACCCGTTGGCGACGGCTACCTCGGTCGCGTTGTCGACCCGCTGGGTAACCCGCTCGACGGCCTCGGCGAAGTCGCCTCAGAAGGCCGCCGCGCACTGGAGCTCCAGGCTCCCGGTGTGATGCAGCGTAAGAGCGTTCACGAGCCGATGCAGACCGGAATCAAGGCAATTGACGCCATGATCCCGATCGGCCGCGGCCAGCGCCAGCTCATCATCGGTGACCGCCAGACCGGCAAGACCGCGATCGCGCTCGACACGATCATCAACCAGAAGGCCAACTGGGCGTCCGGCGACGTCAACAAGCAGGTTCGCTGCATCTACGTCGCCATCGGCCAGAAGGGTTCCACGATCGCGGGTATCAAGAGCGCGCTCGAGGAAGCCGGAGCAATGGAGTACACGACCATCGTCGCGTCTCCCGCCTCTGACCCCGCCGGATTCAAGTACCTCGCTCCCTACACCGGTTCGGCCATCGGCCAGCACTGGATGTACGGCGGCAAGCACGTCCTCATCATCTTCGATGACCTGTCCAAGCAGGCTGAGGCCTACCGCGCCGTTTCGCTTCTGCTGCGTCGCCCGCCGGGACGCGAAGCGTACCCGGGTGACGTCTTCTACCTGCACTCCCGTCTGCTCGAGCGTTGCGCGAAGCTGTCCGACGCCCTCGGCGCCGGCTCGATGACCGGTCTCCCGATCATCGAGACCAAGGCAAACGACGTCTCGGCCTACATCCCCACCAACGTGATCTCGATCACCGACGGCCAGATCTTCCTGCAGTCCGACCTCTTCAACGCTAACCAGCGTCCCGCGGTCGACGTGGGCATCTCGGTGTCGCGTGTTGGTGGCGACGCCCAGGTGAAGTCGATCAAAAAGGTTTCAGGAACCCTGAAGCTGGAACTGGCGCAGTACCGCTCCCTCGAGGCCTTCGCGATGTTCGCATCGGACCTCGATGAGGCAAGCCGTCGCCAGCTCGCCCGTGGTGCACGCCTCACCGAACTGCTGCGCCAGCCGCAGTACTCGCCGTACCCCGTCGAGGACCAGGTCGTTGCGATCTGGGCCGGAACGAACGGCAAGCTCGACGAGGTCCCGGTCGAAGACATCCTGCGCTTCGAGCGCGAGCTGCTCGACTACCTCGGTCGCAACACCGAGGTCCTGACCGTGCTGCGCGACACGAACGTCCTCAGCGACGACACCGTGGCCGCACTGTCGGAGGGCGTGGACAAGTTCAAGCTCGAGTTCCAGACGGGTGAGGGCAAGCCGCTCGCCTCCGTTGGCTCCGAGAAGTTCGAGGCCATCGCTGCCGAGGACATCAACCAGGAGAAAATCGTTCGCCAGAAGCGCTAATCGCCTCGAGCGTAAGCGTGGCGCGGCCGGGTCACCCCGGCCGCGCCGGAACGATTTTCCGTCACACGAACTAGTCGAAAACGACAAGGAAGAGATACATGGGAGCGCAACTTCGGGTCTACCGGCAGAAGACTAAGTCTGCCCGGACGACCAAGAAGATCACTCGGGCCATGGAGATGATCGCCGCCTCGCGCATCCAGAAGGCGCAGCAGCGGGTTGCAGCATCACTGCCATACTCCCGCGCGGTCAGCCGTGCGGTATCGGGTGTCGCCACGTTCTCCAACGTGGACCACATCCTGACGACGGAGCCCGAGAAGATCGAGCGTGCAGCTATCGTTATCTTCTCCTCGGACCGTGGACTCGCCGGAGCGTTCAACACGAACGTCCTCCGCGAGGCCGAGTCCCTCGCCACGCACCTGCGCAGCGAGGGCCGTGAGGTCGTGTTCTACCTGGTTGGACGCAAGTCCGTCGGGTACTTCGCGTTCCGTAAGCGCGAGTTCGAACAGAGCTGGATCGGTGAAACCGACAGCCCCATCTTCGAGACGGCCAAGGAGATCGGCGACGCAGTTGTTGCGAAGTTCCTCCAGCCGGCCAGCGAGGGTGGCGTCGACGAGATCCACATCGTCTACAACCGTTTCGTCAGCATGCTTACGCAGACCCCCGAGGTTGTGCGTTTGCTGCCGCTGGAAATCGTTGAAGGCGTTGAGAAGCCCGAGGCCGGAGATCTCCTGCCCCTGTACGAGTTCGAGCCTGAGCCCGCCAGCGTCCTCGACGCCCTGCTGCCCGTCTACATCGAAAGCCGCATCTTCAACGCGATGCTGCAGTCGGCGGCGAGCAAGCACGCGGCAACGCAGAAGGCGATGAAGTCGGCAAGCGACAACGCCGACAAGCTCATTGAGACCTACACGAGACTCGCGAACAATGCTCGCCAGTCCGAAATCACCCAGCAGATTTCCGAGATCGTGGGCGGCGCAGACGCCCTCAGCTCGGCATCGAAGTAATAGAGATAGGGAAGCCATGACTACCACAGCCCCAGCCTCCGCCTCCGACTCCCCGGAGGCGGCGACGCCGGTAATCCAGGCGGGTGTCGGACGCATCGCTCGTGTCACCGGACCCGTTGTCGACATCGAGTTTCCGCATGACTCGATCCCGGCGATGTACAACGCGCTGAAGACGACGATCGCGATCCCCGGTGAAGACACCGTCGAGATCACCCTCGAGGTCGCACTTCACCTCGGAGACGACCTCGTTCGTGCCATCGCGCTGAACCCGACCGACGGACTCGTCCGCGGCCAGGAAGTTCGCGACTCCGGCGCACCGATTTCCGTTCCCGTCGGAGACGTCACCAAGGGCAAGGTCTTCAACGTAATCGGCGAGATCCTCAACAACGAGGGTGGCGAGCCGATCGAGATCACCGAGCGCTGGCCGATCCACCGCACGCCCCCGGCCTTCGACCAGCTCGAGTCCAAGACCGAGCTCTTCGAGACCGGTATCAAGGTCATCGACCTCCTCACCCCGTACGTCCAGGGTGGAAAGATCGGCCTCTTCGGTGGTGCCGGTGTTGGTAAGACCGTTCTGATCCAGGAAATGATCCAGCGTGTAGCGCAGGACCACGGTGGAGTGTCCGTCTTCGCCGGTGTTGGTGAGCGTACCCGTGAGGGCAACGACCTCATCGCCGAGATGGACGAGGCAGGGGTATTCGACAAGACCGCCCTAGTCTTCGGCCAGATGGATGAGCCGCCGGGAACGCGTCTGCGCGTTGCCCTGTCGGCGCTGACGATGGCGGAGTACTTCCGCGACGTGAAGAAGCAGGACGTTCTGCTCTTCATCGACAACATCTTCCGCTTCACCCAGGCCGGATCCGAGGTGTCGACCCTCCTCGGTCGTATGCCTTCCGCTGTGGGTTACCAGCCGAACCTCGCCGACGAGATGGGTGTGCTCCAGGAGCGCATCACCTCGACCCGTGGCCACTCGATCACCTCGCTGCAGGCCATCTACGTGCCTGCCGACGACTACACCGACCCGGCACCGGCAACCACCTTCGCGCACCTCGACGCCACGACTGAGCTCAGCCGTGAAATCGCCTCGAAGGGTCTGTACCCCGCCGTTGACCCGCTGACCTCGACCAGCCGTATCCTCGACCCCCGTTACCTGGGCGAGGACCACTACCGCGTCGCGACCACGGTCAAGGCGATCCTCCAGAAGAACAAGGAACTCCAGGAGATCATCGCGATCCTCGGTGTTGACGAGCTTTCCGAAGAGGACAAGATCACCGTGTCGCGTGCACGTCGCATCCAGCAGTTCCTGTCGCAGAACACCTACATGGCGAAGAAGTTCACCGGTGTAGAGGGCTCGACCGTTCCGCTGAAGGACACGATCGAGTCGTTCGACGCGATCAGCCGTGGCGAGTTCGACCACGTTGCCGAGCAGGCGTTCTTCAACGTCGGCGCGATCAGCGACGTCGAAGAGCAGTGGGCCAAGATCCAGAAGGAAAACCGCTAATCATGGCAGAACTCCAGGTCAGCGTTGTCTCGGCCGACCACGAAGTGTGGTCGGGCGAAGCAACGCAGGTTGTCGCACGCACCACCGAGGGAGAGATCGGTATCCTTGCCGGTCACGAACCGGTGCTTGCCATCCTCGGTGGCGGTGAGGTTCGCGTCACCACGACCAATGGCCAGGTAGTGCGCATCACGGCGGCAGACGGATTCCTTTCCGTCGAGAACAACCGGGTCACGGTTGTCTCTCGCGTCGCCGCACTGGCGTAACCGGTTCATTGTCACACTAAGCAGTCCAGCGAGGCCCGCTGGCTGCCCGGAGTTCACTCCGGGCAGTCGGCGGGCCTTTCCGGTTTCCGGGCGAACGCCGCATCCCGCGCAACCACGCCGACAAACAAAAAAGACACCACATATGTTGATCCTCCTGCCCCCGTCCGAAACGAAACGTGACGGCGGACTGTCCGGCACCGCACTGGACCTCAGTGCCCTGTCCTTCCCCGCGCTGTCCGGCGGTCGACGACGCGCCCTCGACGAATTGCGGGTGCTGTCAGCCGACCCGGTTACCGCGGCCAAGGCATTGAAGATTGGTCCGTCCCTGCACTTCGAGATCGAGCGGAACAGGACCGCCGAACTCTCGCCGCTGCTGCCGGCGATGGACCGTTACACCGGGGTGCTCTACGACGGACTCGACTCCGTCTCGCTCGACACTGCCGCACGCGACTTCCTTGCACGAACCGTGGTGATCAGCTCTGCCCTGTTCGGCCTCGTGGGGGCCGGCGACCACATCCCGGCGTATCGGCTCTCCCATGACTCCCGGCTGCAGGACCTCCGGCCGAAGGCGCTGTGGCGGGATGCTGCCTCCACCCAGCTGGGCGAACATCCCGGATTCATCCTCGACCTGCGGTCGGAGTCCTATGTGGCGCTCGGTCCCGTTCCCGCGGGCGCCAACGCGTCGTACCTGCGGGTGGTCGCCGACGGGCCGAACGGGACAAAACGCGCCCTGAACCACTTCAATAAAAAGGGCAAGGGCGAGTTTGTGCGTCTCCTCGCTAAGGCCGGGATCGCACACGAGTCGCCCGAGTCCCTGGTGGCGTGGGCCGTCAGCCAGGGTATCCGGCTCTCCGCCGGCAAGGCGGGGGAACTCGAACTCGTTGTCTGAGGTCCCCGGCTGGGCAGCTCACCAGCCCACCAGTGGGCCCTCGCGGTGTCCTACTGTGCCCGCCAGCATCCACTGAGATGGTCGTCCACCATGCCGGACGACTGCATCAGGGCGTACATCGTTGTTGGCCCCACAAACCGAAGGCCCCGCTTGCGTAGGTCGGTGCTCAGGGCCGTCGACTCGACGGTGATCGCGGGAACCTCCGCCGGGCTGGTCGGCCGGTGGGACCTGGTGCCTCCGGATGGCGCATATGACCACATCAATTCGTCGAAGCGGCCCGGCGTCCCACCAACAATGTCCAGCACCAGCCGGGCGTTGGCGCGGGTGGCGGCGATCTTCTGCCGGTTGCGGATGATCCGGGTATCGCCCGCGGCGTCCTCAAGTTCGTCATCGGTCAGCGCGGCGACGCGGTGGATGTCGAAGTCGAAAAAGACCTCCCGGAATGCGGGTCGTCGTTTCAGGATCGTGATCCAGGACAGCCCGGCCTGGAAGCCTTCGAGGCTCAATTTTTCGAACAGCGGTTGATCGCCGTGTAACGGACGGCCCCACTCCTCATCGTGGTAGCGGCGGTATTCGGCGTCCTTCGCCGACCAGCCGCAGCGGACGAGCCCGTCATCGCCCAGTACAACCCCGTCGGGGCCACCCGGGGCGGCGTCTGTCGCGATCGGTGCGGGGGAGGAGACGGATGCGTCGCTGTTCACCGGTGCTCGATCCCTTCGTGCTCGAGTAGCCAGAGCTTGGTGGCCACACCGTTTCCCGCACTGTACCCGGTGATGCGGCGGTCGCCCGCCAGCACGCGGTGGCAGGGAATGAGCAGCGGGATCGGGTTGGCCCCGACGGCACCGCCCACCGCCCGCCCCGCGGTCGCACGTCCGGTTGCCAGCCCCAGGCTGCCGTACGAGGCCACTTCGCCCCAGGCCAGGTCCTGGAGCCCCGCCCAGACGGCGCTCTGGAAGTCTGTGCCCGCCGTGGAGACCGGTACCTCGAACCGCCGCCGCCGGCCGAGGAAGTACTCCTCCAGCTGCGTAATTGCCGTATCCAGCACGGCGGTGGTGCTTTCGCGGCGCCCGTCGTAGGGAAGGGTGCCGGAGCGTTCGATGGACAGTGAGGTAATGGCGGCGCCGTCGCTGCCGACCTCGATTCGCCCGATCGGGGTGTGGGTACGTCGCAGGTAAACCGGGTGGGGTGTGAACGGGGGTCGGGGAGGCATGGTTGAACTGTAGCCGCAGCATCCGTCACCGCTCCGGCGGTTTTCGGACTGGGGATAACTGCCGGTGGCCGCCGTTGTGGGGGAGGATAGGACCATGGCGACCATTCAGTACCGTGCCCTGGGCACTTCAGGACTACTCGTGTCGACGATCGGCCTCGGTTGTAATAATTTCGGCAGGGCCAAGACCGTCACCGAAACGCAGGAGGGCACCAACGCGGTGGTCTCCGCCGCGATCGACGCCGGGGTGACACTGTTCGACACCGCGGATATCTACGGGTCCACCCGCGGCCTCAGCGAGACCCTGATGGGCAATGCCCTCAAGGGCAGACGTTCCGAGGTAGTCCTCGCAACCAAGTTCGGTATGGACATGGCCGGATCGAACGGCCCCGACTGGGGTGCGCGTGGTTCGCGCCGGTACATCCGTCTCGCGGTGGAAGCCTCACTGCGCCGGCTGCAGACCGACTGGATCGACCTGTACCAGCTGCACACCCCCGACGGCATCACGCCGATGGAGGAGACACTGGCGACCCTCGACGACCTCATCACCGAGGGCAAGGTGCGCTACATCGGCCACTCCAACCTCGCCGGTTGGCAGATCGCCGATGCGGAATACACCGCGATCCTTGGTGCGCACCCGAAATTCATCTCCGCCCAGAACGAGTACAGCCTGCTGCGCCGAGATGTGGAATTCGATGTGCTGCCGGCCGTGACCAACTACGGGCTCGGGTTCCTGCCCTTTTTCCCGCTGTTCAACGGCCTATTCACGGGCAAGTACTCGCGCGACGGCGGCCCGGCGAATGGCCGCCTCACCACGATCAAACCCGAAGTCCTCGAGGAGGTGCCGTGGGATGCCCTCGAGCGTTACCAGGCATTCTGCGATCGCCGCGGCGTCACAATGCTGGCGGCCACCTTCGGCTGGCTGCTCGCCCAGCCGGGCGTGAGCAGCGTCATCGCCGGGGCGACCAGTGCCGAGCAGATCCAGCAGAACGTGGAGGCCACGACCGCGTGGGAGCCGGACGCGGAAGACCTCGCAACCATCTCGGGATTCTTCCCGCTGTGAGTGGCGGCGGGAATGCTGCAGTGCAGCGTCCCCGCCAGACGGCAACGGCCGGCATCGGGCGCCCTGGGGCTGCCGATGCCGGCCGTTGCTGGTTGGGGGTACTTACTTCTGCAGGACGACCTGGATCTCCAGCGTGATGGTGACGTCGTTGCCGAGCGTGAAGCCACCGGCCTCGAGCGCTGCGTTCCAGTTCACGCCGTAGTCGAGACGGTTGATCTTGACGGTCGCGGTCGCGCCGGCCTTGACCTGGCCGTAGCCGTCGGTGACGATACCGCCGAACTCGCCTTTGAGGACAACGGACTTGGTGACGCCACGCAGGGTGAGGTCACCGGTGATGTCGAAGTCTTCGGCGTTCTTGACGTCGAAGCTGGTCGACTTGAAGGTCATGGTGGGGAATTCCTCGGCGAGGAAGAAGTCACTCGTGCTGAGGTGGTTGTCGCGGTCCTTCTGGCCGGTGTTCACCGAGGTGATCTCGATGCTGGCCTCGACGGTGCTGTCCTTGGGGTCTTCGGCGGTGACCACGGTCACGTCGAACTTCTCGAAGCTGCCGCGCACCTTGCTGATGGCGAGGTGGCGAACGGAGAAGGAGACGTCCGAGTGGGTCGGGTCGAGGGTCCAGGTGCCTGCGACGTAGGCGGGGTGGGTGTCAGTAATTGTGCTCATAAGACCATGCAATCGTATGTAAGCCGGATTTATTCCGAATTTAGGTGACATGTCACAAAATTTCATCCAGCGTTTACATCGGTGCGGATCGCCACGGTCACAACGCGGGATGCTGCGGTAGAAGAATCTCCTGATCCAGGAGCAGTTTCGAGGGTTAGAGCCTGCTCCAGGCCTCGGTAAGCACGCCGCGGAGAATATTTTCAATCTCGTCGAACTCGGATGCCCCAATGGTCAGCGGAGGCGCCAGCTGGATCACCGGGTCGCCGCGATCGTCCGCCCGGCAGTACAGCCCGGCTTCGAAGAGCGCCTTGGAGAGGAAGCCGCGCAGCAGCCGCTCCGACTCGTCATCGCTGAAGGTCTCTTTGGTGGTTTTGTCCTTCACCAGCTCAATACCAAAGAAGTAACCGTCTCCGCGCACGTCGCCCACGATGGGCAGGTCGGTCAATTTCTCCAGGGTGGAGCGGAACAGGGGTGAATTGGTGCGGACGTTCTCGTTCAGCTTCTCCTCCTCGAAAATGTCAAGGTTCGCCAGCGCCACCGCGGCGGACACGGGGTGACCGCCGAAGGTGTAGCCGTGGGCGAACGACGCGTTGCCGTGTTTGAAGGGTTCGTAGACTTTGTCGCTGACGATGGTGGCTCCGATGGGGGAGTAGCCGCTGGTCATTCCCTTCGCACAGGTGATCATGTCCGGCACGTAGCCGTAGGCGTCGCAGGCGAACATCTCGCCGATGCGCCCGAAGGCGCAGATCACCTCGTCGCTGACGAGCAGCACGTCGTGCCGGTCGCAGATCTCGCGGACCCGCTGGAAGTAACCGGGCGGCGGGGGAAAGCATCCGCCACTGTTCTGTACCGGTTCGAGGAACACCGCCGCGACCGTCTCCGGCCCCTCGAACTGGATCATCTCCTCGATCCGGTTCGCCGACCAGAGTCCGAAGGCCTCGAGGTCGTCGGCGT
>Ga0247732_10000912_pt1 | contig 12546 bp, 12 predicted proteins | sample UWRJL163409C2_FD_180940 | JGI IMG/M metagenome (GOLD analysis project Ga0247732, IMG submission 180940) | Plant litter microbial communities from Arlington Agricultural Research Station in Wisconsin, United States - UWRJ-L163-409C-2 | ecosystem: Environmental > Terrestrial > Plant litter >...
CGCATCGGGGAGTGCCGACCTCGACCGGGCCGCGCTCGAGCGGATCGGGGGCGACGCGGTCCGCTCCGCGGCCCTGACCGTCTCACGCGCCGGCGCCGACCTCCCCTGGGCCCGCGAGCTCTGACAGCTCTCGCCCGCCCGGCTTTCGTCAGGAGCGGAGCGATAGATCCGGTGGGCCGCTGGCATCGGGACTGGCAGGCCGACGCCGGGCATGCGGTATCGGTCGCGGCGCGCTCCGGGCGCGGTGAGATCGGCGGAGTGATGTGCCCGGTGGGGGCCGCTGGCATCGGGACTGGCGGGGCGACGGCCGCAGGCCGACGCCGGGCATGCGGCCCCCGCCGGGCACATCGCGCAGCGGACTACGGGGGTCGGACCGGGGGACGGACCATTGAGGGCGAGATAACTCCCTGCCTGGCTCCATTTTACGGCCCGATAGGGGGCTTGCGGCAAGGCCCCCGTCGCGGTGGAGAATCGGCGGCGCCCCGCGCTCGGGGCGCCCGTCGAACCCGGAGCCGATGCCGTGACCTTCCCCGTCTTCTCGCTGCCCGATCACCTCGCCGCCAAGGACGACCCGACGCTCATCGGGGACGACGAACGGCACTTCGCCGAGATCGCCCGGAGCCTCGCTCAGCAGATCGACGATCTGTCGGCGCGACTCGACGCCGAGCGGCTGGCCCCCGGCGGCACGGGCCAGGCGGCTCTCGACCGCGACCTCGAGATCCATCGGCTGACCGCTCGGCTGCGAACGCTCCGCCGGTTCCGCCTCGACCTGTGTCTGGGGCGCATCGTCGCCGACGACGCGACGCCGCCGCTCTACATCGGGCGCCTCAGCCTCACCGACGGTACCGGGCGCCTGCTGCTCGTCGACTGGCGCGCGCCCGCCGCCGAGCCCTTCTTCGCCGCCACGCACGGCGACCCGCGGGGGCTCGTCAGCCGTCGTCGCTACCGCTGGACGGGCGGGCGGATCACCGACTACTGGGACGAGGTGTTCACCGCCGACGGGTTCACCCAGCGCGCTGCCCTCGACGACCGTTCCGCCTTCATAGCGAGCCTCGGCAGCATCCGCTCGCCCCGGATGCGCGACGTGCTCGGCACGATCCAGGCCGACCAGGACGCCGTCATCCGGGCGGACTCCCGCGGCGCCCTCGTCGTGGACGGCGGGCCGGGCACGGGCAAGACCGTCGTCGCGCTGCACCGCGCGGCGTATCTGATCTACTCCGACCCGCGTCTCGCGCGCGGCCACGGCGGGGTGCTCTTCGTCGGGCCCCACCAGCCCTATCTCGCGTACGTGGCCGACGTGCTGCCGAGCCTCGGCGAAGACAGCGTGCAGACCTGCACGCTCCGCGACCTCGTGCCCGAAGGGAGGGATGCGGCGCCCGAGGCCGATCCGCGCGTGGCCGCGCTCAAGGCATCCGCTGCGCTCCGCGGACTCGTCGAGGCGGCCGTCCGCCACTACGAGAGGCCGCCGACCGACACCCTCCGGGTCGAGACGGCGTGGGCGGACGTCTCCCTCACCGCCGCCGACTGGGCCGATGCGTTCGACGCGCCCGACCCCGGGACCCCGCACGACGAGGCCCGTGACGAGGTGTGGGAGCACCTCCTCGACGCCCTCGTCGACCAGCACGACGACGACGTCCCGGCCGGCGTGGTGCGCCGGGAGGTGGCTCGCGACGAGGCACTCGCCCGCGCCTTCACCCGTGCCTGGCCGCTGCTCGACCCCGTCGGCGTCATCGCGGATCTCTGGGCGGTGCCCGCCTACCTGCGACAGTGCGCTCCGGATCTGACCGATGACGAGGTGCGTATGCTGCGCCGAGACCGGTCGGAACCGTGGACCGAATTCGATCTTTCGTTCCTCGACGCCGCGCGCCGGCGCATCGGCGACCCGGAGGCGAACCGTGCGGCGAGACGGCGCGAGGCCGCGCTCGCCGCGGATCGGGAGCAGATGGACCGCGTGGTCGACGACCTGATCGCCTCGCACGAGCTCGACGACGGCGAGGGTCTGATGACGATGCTCCGAGGCGACGACGTCCGCACCTCGCTCGTCGACGACGCATCCGTTCCCCGCCTCGACCCCGACCTGCTGAAGGGGCCGTTCTCGCACATCGTCGTCGACGAGGCGCAGGAGCTGACCGACGCCGAATGGCGGATGCTGCTCGATCGCTGCCCGTCGCGCAGCTTCACGATCGTCGGAGACCGTGCGCAGGCGCGACACGGTTTCACCGAATCGTGGGAGGAACGCCTGGAGCGGGTGGGGCTCCGTCACGTGCGCACCGCGACGCTGACGGTGAACTATCGCACTCCGGAGGAGGTCATGGCCGAGGCCGAGCCCGTCATCCGCGCGGTGCTCCCCGAGGCGAACGTGCCGAAGGCGATCCGCCGGAGCGGGCTGGCTGTGCTCCGCGGCCGCGCGTCGGATGCCCGTGAGATCGTGGCGTCGTGGCTCGCGGCGCACGAGGGGATCGCCTGCGTGATCGGCGACCCGACCTTCCCGTCGACCGAACGGGTGCGGTCGCTCCCGCCGCAGCACGCGAAGGGGCTGGAGTTCGACCTCGTCGTGCTGGTCGAGCCCGACTCCTTCGGCTCCGGCGTCGAGGGCGCCGTCGACCGCTACGTCGCGATGACGAGGGCGACCCGCCAGCTCGTGATCCTGGACGGTTCGCGGGGCCCGTCGTCGATCTGATCGGCGTCGCCGGCGGGGTACGTTTGCCCGATGACACGACCGCCCGCCTTCCCCGCCATCGAGCGCCGGGTCGATCTCGACGGCGCCGTGTTCCGCGTCCTCACCACGGAATCGACCGCTGCGGATCCCGGCACCCCGTTCGTCCTGGTCCACGGGATCGGGATGTCGCACCGGTACCTGACGAAGCTGCACGCGCGGCTGGCCGAGGAGGCCGACGTGCACTCCGTCGATCTGCCGGGGTTCGGCGGACTGCCGAAACCGGGTCGCGACCTCGACGTCCCGGCCATGGCGGAGCTGCTCGGAGAGGTGCTCGACCGGATCGACAGCGGCCCGGTGGTGCTCGTCGGGCACTCCATGGGGGCGCAGTGGACGGTCGAGCTCGCCGCTCAGCGCCCCGATCTCGTTCGCGGTGTCGTCGCGATGGGGCCCGTGGCCGATGAGAAGCACCGCTCGCTGCCCGCGCAAGCGCTCGCCCTGACGATCGAGTCGTTCGGCGAACCGCCGGCGATCAACTACCGCGTCTTCACCGACTACGTACGGTGCGGGCCGCGGTGGTACCTCGCGCAGGTGCGGCACATGCTGTCGTATCCGATCGAGCAGCGCGTGGCGGCGATGAGCGCGCCGATCCTCGTGCTGCGGGGCGGGAGCGATCCGGTCGCCGGACTCGACTGGTGCCGCCGCCTGCGCGACGCCGCGGTCGACGGCGCGCTCGTCGAGGTGCCCCGACACCACCACGTGGTGCAGCAGACGGCACCGCGGTCGGTCGCCTCCGCCATCGACGTCTTCGTCGCGGAGCGCGTCGAGGGTCGAGGGTGAACCCGCTCCAGGTACCGGTCTGGTGGGCGAGGGACTACGCCTACGCCGTCGTGTGGCAGGTGCGCGCCTTCTTCAATCGCACGGATCCGGCGATGTTCCTCTCCGGCGACCGCACGCCGATCGTGGTGCTTCCCGGCGTGTACGAGACGTGGAAGTTCATGCAGCCGTTGATCGAGGAGCTGCACGGGCGCGGCCACCCGGTGCATGTGGTCGATCTGCTGCGGCGCAACGAGCGCCCCGTCGTCGAGATGGCCGAGCGTGTGACGGAGTACCTCGAGCAGCACGATCTGTCCGACGTGGTGCTCATGGCGCACAGCAAGGGCGGTCTCGTCGGCAAGCAGGCGATGGCGTTCGGCGCGGCGGCGGGTCGAGTGCGGGGGATGCTGGCCGTCGCGACACCGTTCGGCGGTTCGAGCTATGCCCGGCTCATGGTGCTCGCGCCCACGCTGCGCATCTTCTCCCCGCGTGACGCGACCATCCGGGCGCTCGCGCGGGAGACCGCCGTGAACGCGAAGATCGTCTCGGTGTACGGGCGGTTCGACCCGCACATCCCCGAGGGAAGCGAGCTGGCCGGGGCCAAGAACGTGCGGCTCGAGACGGGCGGCCACTTCCGCATCCTCGCGCACCCCCGGGTGCTGGCCGAGCTGGCCGTGCTCGCCGACTGACGGTTGCGTCGCAGCATCCGTCCGGTTCGGGGCGCGATCCTCCCCTCGGGGCGCGGGATATCACGCCCCAACCGTAGAAACGCGCCCCAAACCGGTGGGGGTAGCGTCGAGGGATGGCGACACGGATGCTGCTGATCTCCGACACGCACATCCCGGGCCGGGCGCGGGTGCTGCCCGAGGCGGTTCTGCAGGCGGCCGACGAGGCCGACCTCATCGTCCACGCCGGCGACTGGGTGAGCGAGGGCGTGCTCGACGAGCTCCGGCGGCACGGCGAGGTGCTCGGCGTGTGGGGCAACAACGACGGCGCCGACCTCCGCGCGCGTCTGCCCGAGGTCGCACGCCGCGAGATCGAGGGCGTGCGGTTCGCCGTGATCCACGAGACGGGCGACGCCAAGACACGGGAGCGTCGGATGCCCGCCGCGTTCCCCGACACCGACGTGCTCGTCTTCGGTCACAGCCACATCCCCTGGGACACCTCGGCCGGGGGACTGCGCCTGCTCAACCCCGGATCGCCCACCGATCGCCGTCGGCAGCCGCACCACACGTACATGACCCTCACCGTCGACGACGGCGTTCTCGCCGATGTGCGGCTCGTGACGCTCTGAGACCCCTAGCCGCCCGCGGGCACCCTGGCAAGACGGGGGGCCTCGGCATCCGGCCTGCGTAGCCTCGGCAGAATGAGCGACACGAACGCACGAGGTACCGCCGTCATCACCGGCGGATCCGCAGGACTCGGACGGGCCACCGCCCGCGAGCTGGCCGACCGCGGCTGGGACGTCGTCGTTCTGGCGCGCGGCGAAGACGGCCTCGCGGCGACCGTCGCCGAGATCGAGGCGGCCGGGCGCCGGGGGCTCGGCATCTCCGTCGACGTCGCCGATGCGAAGGCGGTGGATGCTGCGGCCGCGCGCGTCGAGGAGGAGTTCGGCGGCATCGACCTCTGGATCAACAACGCCATGACCGGAACGATCTCACCGTTCCTCGACACGGCCGAGGAGGACTTCGAGCGCGCCACCGACGTCACCTACCTCGGAGTGGTCAACGGCACGCGCTCGGCGTTGCGGCGTATGGTCCCTCGGGGTCGCGGTCACGTCATCCAGATCGGCTCGGCTCTCGCCCACCGGGGGATCCCGCTGCAGGCCGCGTACTGCGGGGCGAAGCACGCGATCCATGGTTTCACCGACGCTGTCATCGGCGAGCTGTCGCACGACGGCATCCCGGTGGCGATCTCGATCGTCGACATGCCCGCGCTCAACACGGTGCAGTTCAACTGGGTGAAGTCCGACTTCGCCGAGCACCCGCAGCCCGTGCCGCCGATCTTCCAGCCCGAGGTGGGCGCGCGCGCGGTCGCCGATGTCGCGGACACCCCGCGTCGGCGCACCTGGGTGGGACTGCCGACGGTGGGCCTCATCCTGGGAACCCGGTTCGCGGGGCGCTTCATGGATTGGTACCTCGCCAAGACCGCGTGGAGCGGACAGCTCTCGCCTGACCACACCGACCCGCAGCTCCCGGCCAACCTGTACGAGCCCGTCGCGGGCGATCACGGCGCGCGCGGCATCTTCGACGACAAGGCGAAGTCGGGCAGTATTCAGACGTGGGCGATCCATCACCGGCGTCTGCTCGCGGGGGCGGGCGTCGCCGGATCGGCTGTCGCTGCGATCGGGGGGGCGCTCGCGCTACGACGGCGCTGATCACCGGATCGCCACTCGCCAGGAGAAACGGGAGGAAATCGGATGTCTTCGAACGTACGCGTGCTCCACTGCACGCCCGACGACGTGTTCGCGGTGATCGCGAACGGCTGGTTGTTCCCGTCCTGGGTGGTGGGCTCGTCCCGCATGCGAGAGGTCGACGACGCGTGGCCCGAGGTGGGGTCTCACCTCTACCACTCGTTCGGCGTCTGGCCCGTGCTGATCGACGACACGACGGTGTCGCTCCAGTGGGACCCGCCGCGTCGCGCCGTGCTTCGTGCGCGAGGGTGGCCGGTAGGCGAGGCCCTCGTCACCATCGACGTCAAACCCCGCGGCGACGGGTGCGTCGTCCGCATCCAGGAGGAGGCCGTCGCCGGACCCGGCCGGCTGGTGCCCGACGCGCTGATGGACGTCGGTCTCTACATTCGAAATGCCGAGACGCTGCATCGTCTCGCGTATCTCGCCGAGGGCCGTGCGCTCCACGCCCGCTCTTCGACCGCGGAGCGCGAGATCGCCGAGGACGGCGAGTGACCGAGGAGTTCGACGCGATCGTCGTCGGGTCGGGTCCTAACGGGCTCGCCGGGGCCGTGACGCTCGCTCGGGCCGGGCTTCACGTGCGCGTCTACGAGCGGGCATCCCTGGTCGGCGGCGGTGCGTCGACGACCGAGCTGACCCTGCCCGGCTTCCTGCACGACGTCTGCTCGGCGGTGCACCCGATGGCGTTCGAGTCGCGGTTCTTCCGCGAGTTCCAGCTCGGGGCGCGCGTGGACTTCGTCGTGCCCGAGGTCTCCTACGCGCATCCCCTCGACGGCGGGCGCGCGGGCCTGGCCTATCTCGATCTCGCCCGCACGGTGGAGAGCCTCGGTCGCGACGGCGCGGCGTACGACCTGCTCATGCGTCCGCTGGCCGAGCATGCGTCCCGGGTGGCGGAGTTCACCGGGTCGACGCTGCTGCACGTGCCGCGGCATCCTGTCACCGTCCTGAACTTCGGGCTGCGCGCGATCGCTCAGGGCGGCCCGTGGTGGAACGCCCCGTTCCACGAGCAGACGGCCCCCGCCATGATCACGGGTGTGGCCGCGCACACGATCCTCCATCAGCCGAGCCTCGCGGCCGCCGGCGCGGGTCTCGCGCTCGCGGCGTACGGGCACGCGCGCGGATGGCCGATCCCGCGCGGCGGCAGTCAGGCCATCGTCGACGCGATGGTCGACGACCTCGTCTCCCACGGGGGCGAGGTGGTGACCGATCACGAGGTGACCTCGCTCGACGAGCTCCCATCGTCGCGGGTGGTGCTGCTCGACGTCACGCCCGACGCGTTCGTGAGGCTCGCCGGCGATCGGATGCCGCCGTCCTACCGCGCGAAGATGGAGCGCTTCCGCTACGGCGGGGGCGTCGCGAAGGTCGATTTCGCCCTCTCCGAGCCCGTGCCCTGGACCCACCCGGAGGTGCGACGGGCCGGTACCGTGCACGTCGGCGGCACGCGTGCCGAGATCGCCGAGGCCGAGAACGACGTCTCCCGCGGCAGACTCCACGACCGCCCCTACGTGCTCGCCGCGCAACCGTCGCTGTTCGACGCGGGCCGCGCCCCCGAGGGCGCGCACACGCTCTGGACGTACACGCACGTGCCCGCGGGCAGCGACGCCGACCGCGCCGACGCGGTGATCGCCCAGATCGAGCGGTTCGCGCCGGGCTTCCGCGACACGATCCTCGCGACGAGTTCGCGGACGGCCGTCGACGTCGCCAGCTACAACCCGAACTACCCCGGGGGCGACATCTCGGCGGGAGCCCCGACGTTCGATCAGCTCGTTCGGCGCCCCGTGCTGAGCCCGGATCCGTGGCACACCCCGGTGCCCGGGGTCTACCTCTGCTCGGCCTCCGTCAGTCCCGGCCCGGGTGTCACCGGCCTCGTCGGCTGGCGCGCCGCGCTGAGCGCTCTCCGCCATGATTTCGGCACGCGCGCCGAGCCGTCGCTCGCGCCGTTCTGAGATCGTCTCGACAGGCGGGAATCTCGACGCCCCGGCCCCGCCGCGACCCCCATAATGGACCCATACGGCGGTCTCAGCCGGGGGAGATGAGGGTCACCGATGCCGTTCCGAAGCCAGGACACGCTGCAGGAGTGGCTCGATGAGTTCCACGACCTCGGCTACCCGGTCTCGGGCACGCTGAAGGTGCTCCCGCAGGACGGCGAGGACGGCTCGAACACCGGGCTCGTCGCGGTGAGCCTGCACAACGCCTCGACCGTGACCTACATCCAGCCCGAGTCGCAGGGCTCGCACCGATGGGTCGTCACCCTCGAACCGCGGGAGAACGCCGTGGTGCTGGATGCGGCCGGTCTGCACGGCCTCGCGTCGGAACTCTCCATCGCGTCGGTGCTGTGCTCGTTCCTCCAGGGGAAGTCTCAGAGCTTCTCCGACTGAGCGAGCGGTCGCGCGTCAGGACGCCCGGGCCATGGAGGCGACGGCGGCGGTGAAGTCGTCGAGCGTCCGCGCGAAGTGTGCGGTGTGCTCCCGGTCACCGGCTGCGACGGCCCGGTCGAAGTCGTTGTCGAACTGCTGCAACGCCGACCACGGCAGCTCGCCGAGATCCACGGTGACCGTGATGCGGTTGACGCGGCGGTCGTCGGGGTCGACGTCGCGGCGCACGGCCTCTCGCTCGACGAGACGGTCGATGAGAGTCGTCACGCCTGCCGAGGTGATGCCGAGGTACTGCCGGAGCTGCGTGGGACGAGCGCCCGGGTTGTCGGCGATGAACAGCAGCGCACGCGCGTCGAGTTCGCCGATCTTGAGCTCGCGGCGCGCCTCGATCATTGCGGCGTGACGAGCATCGACGTACTTCTGCAGAGCGCGACGGAGGGGCGACGGTGTCAGTGATCTACTCACGCGTCCTCCTCCTGTGCGTTCGGGCGACCGCGCCCACGTTATCAGAATAGGTAGTGGGGCGAAGATGTAAAGAGATTAGCTAATTTACTGAGATAACTGTATCGTTCTTCCCGAGGGTTCCGCCCCGAAACGGTGACAGCCTCCGGTGGTCGCACATGACGCAGGAACCTCTCCACCGCGCCGACTCGCGCACCGAACAAAGGAGCATCCGATGGGCAAACTGTTCTACGGCAGCACGGACCAGCCGATCGACATGCCCGACCGGGTTCTCGCGCACGTCAAGGTCGTCGTCGCCACCAAGCTCCGCCGAGGCGAGAGCTTCACGCTGTCATGGCGTCACGATGCCGACACCCCGCGCGGTCGTTCGACGATCTGGATCCAGCCGTCGATCCCGCTGCGTTTCGTGTTCTCCTCGGCCGAGCCGGAGCTGCTCGACCCCGAGCACCTCAAGAGCCTCGCGAACGATGCGAGTTCGACGTCGGGCCTCGTCGTCGATTTCAACGCGTTCGCGAACGAGGTCGTCGAGACCCGCGTGCCGCGCACCCGCCGCACCGCAAAGGTCTGACAGCCCTCTCGCCCGTACTGCGGTGCGGGGCGCCGGGTGTGTACTGTGGGTGTGTGCTGAACTGTCGCTGTTGTCGCTGAGCTCTCTGCTCTCACCGACCCCGACAGATCTCCGCGCCCTCCGCGCGGCTCACCCCAGGAGCAATCCGTGCGATACGCCCGCACCGTCACCGACCTCGTCGGCAATACCCCCCTCGTCCAGCTCAACCGGGTCACCGACGGCGTCCGCGCCACGGTGCTCGCGAAGGTGGAGTACTTCAACCCCGGCGGCTCGTCGAAAGACCGCATCGCGGCCAACATCATCGACGCCGCCGAGCGCGAAGGCCTCCTCCGCCCGGGCGGCACCATCGTCGAGCCGACCAGCGGCAACACCGGCGTAGGGCTCGCCCTCGTCGCTCAGCAGCGGGGATACCGCTGCGTCTTCGTGGTGCCCGACAAGGTCGCCGAAGACAAGCGTGCCGTGATGCGCGCCTACGGCGCCGAGGTCGTGGTGACCCCGACCAACGTCGAGCCGGAAGACCCTCAGTCGTACTACAACGTCTCCGACCGCCTGGTCTCGGAGATCCCCGGGGCGTTCAAGCCGAACCAGTACGCCAATCCGAACGGCCCTCGCAGCCACTACGAATCGACGGGTCCCGAGATCTGGCGCGACACCGACGGACGTGTGACCCACTTCGTCGCGGGTGTCGGCACGGGCGGCACCATCACCGGCACCGGTCGGTTCCTGCGCGAGGCATCAGGCGGAAGCGTGCGCATCGTCGGGATCGATCCGGTCGGCTCGATCTACACGGGCGGTCCGGTGCACGGATATGACGTCGAAGGCGTCGGCGAGGACTTCTGGCCGCCCGCCTACGACCCCGGAGTCGTCGACGAGCTGCACCGGGTCTCCGACGCCGAGTCGTTCGCGATGACGCGACGGCTGGCGCGCGAAGAGGGGCTCCTCGTCGGCGGATCCAGCGGCATGGCCGTCGTCGGCGCCCTCCGCGCCGCGCGCGATCTGCCCGAGGACGCCGTCGTGGTCGTCCTCCTCCCCGACCACGGTCGCGGCTATCTCAGCAAGGTCTTCGACGACGACTGGATGACGGCTCGCGGGTACGCGATCGACGACCCGTCGTCCGCCGCATCCACTCCCTCAGCATCCGCACCCGAATCGGAGAACCGCTCATGACCACCGAGAACATCCGCGGATTCGACAGCCTGGCCGTTCACGCCGGCCAGGAGTTCGACCCCACGACCGGCGCGGTCATCCCGCCCGTGCACTTCTCCACGACCTACGCGCAGGACGGCGTCGGCGGCCTCCGCCAGGGCTATGAGTACGGCCGCAGCGGCAACCCCACGCGCACGTCGCTGCAGACGCAGCTCGCCGCGATCGAGGGTGGGCGCCACGCGCTGTCTTTCGCCTCGGGCCTCGCCGCCGAAGACGCTCTCCTGCGCGCCGTGCTGCAGCCGGGCGACGAGGTGCTGCTCGGCAACGACGTCTACGGCGGCACGTACCGCTTGATCGCCCGCATCCTCGGTCCGTGGGGTGTGAAGCTGCGCGTGGTCGACATGAGCGACGCGAATGCCGTCGCCGCGGCGATCGAGGAGCGCGCACCCCAGATCGTCTGGGTCGAGACCCCCAGCAACCCGCTGCTGCGCATCACCGACATCGCCGAGCTCGCCCGCGTCTCGCACGCGGCCGGCGCTCTGGTCGTCGTCGACAACACGTTCGCCTCCCCGGCGCTGCAGCAGCCTCTCGCCCTCGGCGCCGACGTCGTCGTGCACTCGACGACGAAGTACCTCGGCGGTCACTCCGATGTCGTCGGCGGGGCGCTCGTGCTCAACGACGACGAGCTCGCCGAGAAGGCGAAGTTCTTGCAGTTCGCGGCCGGGGCGGTCTCCGGTCCCCTCGACGCGTGGCTGACGACGCGCGGTATCAAGACGCTCGGCATCCGCATGCAGCGCCACAGCGAGAACGGACAGGCCGTGGCCGACTTCCTCGCCGGTCACGGTGCCGTCGCCCGGGTGTACTACCCGGGCCTCGCCTCGCACCCCGGCCACGAGATCGCCGCCCGCCAGATGTCGGCGTTCGGCGGCATCGTCTCGCTGGCGCTGGCGGATGCTGCCGCCGCCCGCCGGTTCGCGGAGTCGACGCGGGTCTTCACCCTGGCCGAGTCGCTCGGCGGCGTCGAGAGCCTGCTGAACTACCCCGACGAGATGACGCACGCGTCGGTGCGCGGCACCGAGCTGGCCGTTCCCGAAGAGGTCATCCGCCTCTCGGTCGGCATCGAGTCGGCCGAGGATCTGCTCGCCGACCTCGAGCAGGCGCTCGCGGGTCTCTGACGCCGAATCCACACGAGAACGCCCCGATCCACATCCCGTCGCAGCGCGGGAGTGTGGATCGGGGCGTTTTCGGTGTGGACTCAGGCGTCGAGCGCGGCGGCGGCCTGGGCCGTCGAGGCCGACACCGGCACCAGGCGCGCCAGCTGGGTGACGTGGCGGGGTTCGAGTTCGTCGAGGTGGGAGACGCCGAGGAGGGCCATCGTGCGCTCGATCTCGGTGCGCAGGATCTCGATCGTGCGGTCGACCCCCGCGCGCCCGCCGGCCATGAGGCCGTAGAGGTAGGCGCGACCGATCAGCGTGAACTTCGCCCCCAGTGCCACGGAGGCGACGATGTCGGCGCCGTTCATGATGCCGGTGTCGACCATGACCGTCGCGTCCTTGCCGACCTCGCGCACGACGTGCGGCAGGAGATGGAAGGGGATGGGCGCGCGGTCGAGCTGGCGCCCGCCGTGGTTGGAGAGGATGATGCCGTCCACCCCGGCGTCGATGAGCCGCGTGGAGTCCTCGACGTTCTGCACGCCCTTCACGACGAGCTTGCCGGGCCACATCGAGCGGATCACGTCGAGGTCGTCGTAGCTGATCGTCGGATCCATGGCCGCGTTCAGGAGCTCCCCGACCGTGCCGCCGGTGGTCGAGAGCGACGCGAACTCGAGCTTCGGCGTGGTGAGGAAGTCGATCCACCACCAGGGCCGGGGGATCGCGTTCACGATGGTGCCCACGGTGAGCTGCGGGGGGATCGAGAATCCGTTGCGCTTGTCGCGCAGGCGCGCGCCCGCGATGGGGGTGTCGACGGTGAACTGCAGGGTGTCGAAGCCGGCCTTCGCCGCGCGCTCGACGAGCCCGTACGAGATGTCGCGGTCGCGCATGACGTAGAGCTGGAACCAGTTGCGTCCGTGCGGGTTGACGGCTTTGACGTCTTCGATGGACGTGGTGCCGAG
>Ga0247732_10000917_pt1 | contig 12488 bp, 10 predicted proteins | sample UWRJL163409C2_FD_180940 | JGI IMG/M metagenome (GOLD analysis project Ga0247732, IMG submission 180940) | Plant litter microbial communities from Arlington Agricultural Research Station in Wisconsin, United States - UWRJ-L163-409C-2 | ecosystem: Environmental > Terrestrial > Plant litter >...
CGCGCGATATCGCAGAACAGGATCACGCGGTCGTCCGGCGTCTCGTTGTGCGCGTGGTGGATGTAGGTCTCGTCGAACATCATCCACTCGCCATCGCGCCAGCTCTTTTTGATGCCATCCACTTCGATGTAGCAGGCGTCATCGTTCGGCGTGGCCAGGCCCAGGTGCAGGCGCAACGAGCCGGCGAAGGGATCGCGGTGCGGGCGCAGTTCGCTGCCGGAGGGCAGCTGGGCGAACATCGCCGCACGCACGTCCGGCAGCGACTCCAGCAGCGCGGTGGTCTTCGGGCACAGCGCCTTGGCCGAGGGGTGCGAGGGGCCGTACCACTTCAGGTAGAAGCGCTTCCAGCCGCGGCGGAAGAACGAGTTGAAGCCCGCATCGTTGAACGTGCTGGAGGCGGCGATCTTGTCGGCATCGCGCAGGGCCAGCGCTTCGTCGCGGATCATCTGCCAGTTCTGGCGCAGCGGCTCGAGCTGCGGGAATTCCTTGCCGGGGTCCAGGAACGGCGTGGTCGGCACCTTCGAGAACGCGTACATGATCACGTTGATCGGGGCCATGAAGCTGGAGTGGTCCAGCAGCTGGCGCGACCAGCGCGCACGGACTTTGCCGCGGTAGTGGATGTACAGCACGCAGGCAATGAACAGCCCTGCCAGCACAATCTTGATCATCAGTCTTCCTCCGGCATGGCCGGACCCGAAATGGTGGGGGCGATGCGCGGAAGCGACCGGCATCGAAAGGGCGGCAGAGGGCGGGGACGTGCCGGGGAGGGGCGGCCGCCGATGTCGCGAGCAACAGCATATGGTCGGCAGCGCCCGCGTCGCGGTCAAGCACGAGGTGAGCGACGTTCAGCGCGGCGTGGCGCACCGGGCCACCCCAGCAGAAGCCTGCGGCGCTCGCCTGTGCTGGGAACAGACGAGCGCGCGGAGCCCCTGAGGGTTCACCGAATGGCCCCCTGCACGGGGCGCACGGAAGTCATGCCTGCCCTGCACTCTCCAGACGTGGCCACCAACCCGCTGATTGAAAACGAAATTATTCCAAACGATACAAGATTGTCCGCTATCAGCGTGACGAACTGTTCCACGCCGGGCTACGACATTTCTCCGACATCATCTGGATTCGTGTACTGGCGAGTACTAAAATTAACGAAATCTTTAGTTCCCCACAGTAAGCAGCACCGGTACGCCTGACGCATTGCGCCGACCGCCGGGTCGCACAGACCCCTATGAACACAATTGTTGCCCCATGTGTCGATGACACCGCCCCCGCCGAGCTGCTCAAGCGCGGTGAACGCCTCCTGGAACCAGACGTCTACCGCACCTGCCTCAACGGCCAGCCTGCGGTGGTCAAGGATTACACCCGGTATCGCGGCACCCCGCTGTCGCCGATCGCCCGCCTGCTGGTCCGCCGCGAAGCGCGCATCCTCCAGCGCCTGAGCGGCTGGAAGCATGCCCCTGCCCTGCTTGGCACCATCGGCGGCCTCGCGCTGGGCATGGAGTTCATTCCCGGCCAGACCCTGAGCGCGGCCCAGTCGGTCGGCATCGAGGTCTTCGAGCAACTGCAGTACGCCCTGACCCGCCTGCACGCCGCCGGCATCACCCACAACGACCTGCACGGCACCAACGTGATGGTCAGCGGCGGGGTGCCGGTGTTGGTGGATTTCACCTCGGCCTGGCGCAGCCCGCGCTGGCTGCCGGTGCACCCGGTCTCACGCCAGCTGCGCCGCAGCGACATGAAGAACCTGTTGAAGATGCGTCAGCGCCTGACCGGCGAGCGCCCCAGCGCCTCCGAGGCGGCCCAGGTGGCCGACCCGCGCTGGGTGGCCGGCGTGCGCGTGGCCTGGAAGCGCTTCTACCGCTGGTTCAAGGGACACGCCTGATCGCGGGCGCCCTCGGGAAAGCCGGCGCGCGTTACAGCGCGTCGGCGTCCAGCTCACCGGTGCGGATGCGCACCACGCTGCCCAGGTCGTACACGAAGACCTTGCCGTCACCGATCTTGCCGGTGCCGGCGGCTTTGACGATGGCTTCCACCACCTCTTCGACCTGATTGTCGACGACGGCCACTTCGATCTTCACCTTGGGCAGGAAATCGACCACGTACTCCGCCCCGCGGTACAGCTCGGTGTGGCCTTTCTGCCGCCCGAAACCCTTGACCTCGGTGACCGTGATCCCGGTGACGCCGCGCTCGGCCAGCGCTTCGCGCACGTCGTCGAGCTTGAACGGCTTGACCACCGCCATGACCATCTTCATCCGTCTGCACTCCTTTCTTTCAGGCTGCGAGGATAACGCCTGTCCGCCGGTGAACGCGATGCGCGCGGTCAGTGCCGCCGGCAGCGGGGCGGCTTATCCTTAGCGTATACCCCGCGGAGCCGCAGCATGATCGACCTCAACCACCTCGATGACCTCGCCCGCCGCCTGAGCGACATGGTCCCACCGGGCCTGCGCCAGTCGCGCGAAGAACTGCAGGCCACCTTCAAGACCGCGCTGCAGGCCGGGCTGGGAAAGCTGGACCTGGTGACCCGCGAGGAGTTCGACGTGCAGCGTGCCGTGCTGCTGCGCACCCGCGAGAAGCTGGAGGCGCTGGAGAAGGCGGTGGCCGAGCTGGAAGCGCGTGGGGCGGCTGCGCCCCGCGAGTGAGGCAACGCCAGGATCTGCGGAGGCTGCGGCGGCTGCCCTCCATCCACGATGCGACAAGGATGTCTGAATGAGTGAACAAGGTTCCCAGATGCTGGCTATCGCCGGTGCCTGCCTCGCGGCGGTGATCGTCGCACTGTGCCTGATGCGGTTCATGCGCATTGACGGTGTGCGCTCGCGCAACGCCTACCGCATCGTGTTCTCCGGGTTGGCCGCCCTGCTCGCACCGACATTGATTGTCGCAGGCCATGGTGTTCTGCCTGCTCCATTCATCGCCTGCATACCTGTCCTGGCGTTCAACCTGACGTCCATCAGCGAACTGAAGCTGGGTGCGCTCGGCCTGCTCGCCATCGGCGCAGGCAAGGGTACCGGGGAGATGTGGGTCTTCACCCTGCCAACCCTGCTGGTGTTTGCACTGATGATGGCGTTGCCTTGGTCCCGCGCAAAGCCGCGCCGCAGCGGCGCAGGCGAGTAACGCGCACGATTACACGTCATGCAGCACGAACCGCTCGATCGCCAGCGCCACGCCGTCCTCGGCGTTGGTCGCGGTCTCGAAGCGCGCCGTCTGCTTGACCGCCGGAATCGCGTTGCCCATGGCGACGCTGGTGCCGGCGAACTGCAGCATGGTCAGGTCATTCTCCTGATCCCCCACCGCCATCACGTTGGCGCGGTCCACGCCGAGGTGCGCGGCCAGCTTCTCCAGGCTCGGGCCCTTGCCGGCGCGGTGATCGAATACTTCCAGGAAGAACGGCGCGCTCTTGAGCACCGCGAAGCGGTCGGTCAGTTCCGACGGCAGGCGCTGGATGGCGGCATCCAGCACGGCCGGCTCATCGATCATCATCAGCTTGATGAACTGCATGGCCGGGTCCATGTCCGCCACCCGGCGATACGACAGTGGCACATTCGACAGGTGCGAATCGGCCACGGTGTAGTGGCTGATGTCCTGGTTGGGCGTGTACATGCGCCGGCCATCGAGCGCCTGGAAGTGGATGCCCAGCTCGCGTGAGATACGCTCGCAGAAAACGAAATCCTCGAAGCTCAGTGGAAATTCGATGACGTGCTGGCCGCTGCCGATGTTCTGCACCACCGCGCCATTGCAGGCGATGCAGTAGTCCTGCTCGCCCTCGATCCCCAACTGCTGCAGGAACGGCGCCATCCCCGACACCGGGCGGCCGCTGGCCAGCACCACCTGCACGCCCTGCGCGCGGGCGAGGGCGATGGCCTGCATCACCCGGGGCGTGAGCGTGTGCGCGGGATCGAGCAGGGTCCCGTCCATATCGATGGCGACCAGTTCGATCGGGCCGGAGCGGTGGTGCATATCCATGGTGTTCGACGGCGTAGTACGTGGGGGCATCCAGTCTAGCGGCAGTGCCGTATACGGGGAGGTGCTTGCCTACCCCATGGCGCGGCAAGCGCCTATGGGCTGGGTTCTCCATGTGCTGCCATTGTGCTCGGCATGCCGCAGACCCCGGAAACAACCGCATGAGCCTTGCGCTGGTGCACAGCCGTGCCCGTGCCGGTGTCAAAGCGCCCGCCGTGCGGATCGAGGTATTCCTCTCAGGTGGGCTGCCGCATACCCAGATCGTGGGGCTGCCGGCCGCCGCCGTACGGGAATCGCGTGACCGCGTACGTGCCGCGCTGATCTGCGCGCGGTTCGAGTTTCCGCAGCGGCGCATCACCATCAACCTGGCCCCGGCCGATCTGCCCAAGGAGGGCGGGCGATTTGATCTGGCCATCGCGCTGGGCATCCTCGCCGCCAGCGGTCAGATCGATGCGCAGTCCTTGGACAAGTACGAGTTTCTGGGCGAATTGGCCCTGACCGGCGAACTGCGCGGGGTCGACGGCGTTCTGCCTGCCGCGATCGCTGCCGCCCGGGGCGGCCGCAGCCTCATCGTCGCCGCCGCGAACAGCGAAGAAGCCGCGCTGGCCCAGCATGCCGACGTACGCATCGCCCGCACCCTGCTGGAGGTCTGCAGCGCCCTTGAGAGCGGCACGCTGCCTCCGGCCGTGGCGGCTGACCCACAGCCGGTGAGCATTCCCGACCTGCGCGACGTGCGCGGCCAACTGCAGGCGCGGCGAGCGCTGGAGGTCGCGGCGGCCGGCGGGCATCACCTGTTGTTGCTTGGCACCCCCGGTTGCGGCAAGACCCTGCTGGCCTCTCGACTGCCCAGCATCCTGCCAGCGGCCAGCGAGCTTGAGGCACTGGAAGCGGCCACTATTGCGTCGTGCAGTGGCCAAGGCATTGATGCGGGGCGCTGGAGAGAGCGGCCCTACCGAGCGCCACACCACACCGCCAGCGCGGTCGCGCTGATTGGCGGTGGGTGTCACGAGTCACGATTGAAACGACTAGGTCATGAAATACGCGACTGAGTTTGGCGGAGGCTTCCCCGCGCGAAAGCCACTCCTGCCATGCCGCTAGGTGCCCGACTTTGCGGGTCCTTTTGGCTGCAGTGTGGCTAGTTACAGCGCTAGCCTTGCGCCCCCCCTCTCTAACCATTGGCAATTGAGTCAGCGACCCTTGGTGGCTATGGATCGGAGGCATACCGGGAGCTGCCTACGTGGGCTCGGCCGTTTCCGTAAACATCGCGATTGGGCGCCGGGGGCTTTCTTGTCCTGGTTGTCGCCGGCCACATGATCGCAGCCCTCATCGCCGATTACCTCGGATTGATGGGTCTTCCAGCCAAGCGTATGAGTCTGACCCGCATAGCCGGCGTTATCTCGATCTTGCTGATGCGGTGACCTTGCTTTCGGCTGGCCTGACAGCTCAGAAGCCGTATTACTTGCTGCCTAAGGCCTAATATTGGGTTAAAGCAGGAGGTGAAGCTGCCGGCGCTGCCGGCCACCTCGGTAGCCATTTGGGGCCGTCAGGCGGAGCAGCTGGCCGCCCGATCGCCTCGTTCTCCGAAGGCGCTGCTCGGCGGGCAGGCAAAAGCGCCCCGCGATGGTAGCGTGCAGTCAGCGAGCAAGATCCCGCAACCCGAGGCCGTCGGCTCGACTTCGGGGCGCATCTGAGACCTGAGCCAGGATGTGGTTCAAGGAATCTGGATTGCTGCGGGCCGCAAGGCAGGAATGGCCGCAGATGCGGGCGTCGGATTCGATGCTGGCTGAGCAATGCGCCTTGAGTGCAACACGTGCGTGAACCAATAGACCGGCGGCTGTCGCTAGTGCCGCCAAGAATCGCGCGACAATCCAATGACATAGAGAGACAAAGGACAAGCTACGCGTTCTGTGGCCGCCCGAGGCTCTCATGCCGCCGTGTTGTTCCGGCCAAGCGTTGTACTTCGTTTCAGACACACGTAGGCCCATGCAGACGCCTGCGACCTGGCAGCTGGCTCAGATGTGTTTCAACGTCGCTACGAACAAGCATTCGGTGACCTTACGCTCGAGCATCTGTGGTCTTCGTGCGGCTAGCTCGCCCGGATAGCCTTAGGGATGTCTGGATCGAATTTACAAGGAGGAGACAGCTATCGCAGGCTGATTGATAGCACTTCCCCGAGCACTCCCACTGTTCGAGTCTGTCAGCCTGCGGTTGGTGCCCCGCCTGCTGCTCTCGGCCCGTGGATCAGGCCTTGGGAACTCACTGAGACCTCCCAATGAGATCGGCTAGCGACGCCGAGCAAATGAAGCGCGTCTAGATATTGCTAGCGGCAATCGTGAGAGGTACGCTCGACGGACAAGGTTCGCCTGATATAAAGCAAAACTCCGTCGATGACTGCACCCAAGGTTACTAAATGGCCAACAACAATATTGACTTCATTAAATCAATAAAAGATGAACGCGCCTTCGAAGAGCTTGTACGCCAAGTAGCAAAATATATTTACGGGGGCGAAGCCTATTTAACAGGAGGCCCCTATGATGGCGGAAGAGATCTTGTGTACAAACGAGGCGGGCGCGAAGCAAAAGAGGCCATTCAGATAACCATACAAGAAAAAAACATAACGCCCAAGGTTATCTCTGACGCAAATAAGGTCCGAGAGCTAGTGGCCAGTCACGGCTATCCCGAAACTCTTACCTTATTCTGGAGCCATCCGTTAAGTGGCACAGCGCAACTAAAACTCAAGAAAGAGGTTAGAGATAAGACGGGAATTGAGCTGGAGATTTACGAAGCCGAACAGCTATCGCAAATTATAACCGAAGAGCTTCCGGATTCACTGAATTACTTAATTAATGAAGTCCACAAAATCAAGCCAATCACAGAACCAAGGGAAGATCCACGATCCCGAGCATTCTATGAGTATCTTGCAATAAGCAAAGACACAACCGAGTTGAAGACGTCGATAATCGACGCTCACATCTTGTCAAATTTATACACAGCCGACTGCGACAGGTCATCACTAGCTGATGGACTCGCAAAATTGAATGTGAAGTCTGGCTCAGTAGACGGGAGAATAGCAGCCCTCGTTAAGGCTGAAAAAATTCTTCCCAAAGACAACACCGTTGCACTTAGCGATAAAGAAAGGCTTAGGCTCGACACTATCTTAAGACGTGACGAGGTCCAAAGAGAAGAGTTGCTTGGTAAGATCGGTGCATATTCGACGAGCAAAATCGGCGCAGACGTCTCTGAGCAGGCATTTGCAATAATTAAGAATGTTTACGCCAGGTCCGCAGAGATACAGATATCCGAATTATCAATCGAACCACCAAAACTCTCGATTGTAAAAAATCTAATTATCGAACTCGAAACACTCATCTCCCAGCACACTGACAGCAATATCAGAAATCATACGAAGGAACTTATAGAAATAGCATCCGAGAACAGCTATTTCGAGAACTATTGCTCATCATTAATTTGCATAAATCTACTCAATCAAAGAAAGCTACAAAAATACGTAGATGAGAAGTATTTTTTCATATACCTGGACGCAACGGTCTTCATTCAGCGCCTTTGCCTTTACGGGTTCCCAAATAAGTTCATAGATCGAGAAAGACTTATAGTGTCTAATCTCCTTGAATCGATTAGAACACTCAAAAACTCCACCGTCCGTGTGACACGCCAGCATCTTGAGGAAACAATCCGCCACCTCACCCAGGCCGAAAAAATCAGCAGCTTTGCAAATGATGATCTGATTATGCGGTTCGGCGATTCAAAGAATGTATATTTTAACCTATACCTTGAGGCCAAAAAACAAGAGAAGGAGGGTTACTCATTCGATGATTTTCTTGAAAAGCTGATAGGCCTGGATAAAGAAGCACAGAGCTACGCAGAGACAAGATTCGATGCATTCATGGAGTGCGTCACTCGCTTCCTGAAAATTGCATCAATTTCGGTAATTGACCACAACGACTCAGACTCACTGGACGACGACCCCAAGGCCAGGAGAATTATGAGAGCATATAGTACCCGCCTTGTTCGGATTGGAAAGAATAGAAAGCCGAGGTCAATCCTTAATGATCTGAGCGCATGCTATGTACTTGCGGATGCAAGAAATCACCTTGATGAAAAGAAAGCTGGGCACACACCTATCTTCATCACCTGGGACAGCACGCAGCACGAGCTTCGCTCAGCTTTCCGCGCAGAGTTTCCTCACGAAGAGTGGCTGATATATACGCCTCAACGCGCGATGGAAAGGCTATCGATGCTTCAATTCAAGATGAGTTCTGAGATCCTTAAAGATAGCGTAATATCAATTATTGATGAAGACTACATCAAGGACAGCAGCATCATTGACACTCTCGCAGTATTTCTGGGCAACGACAAAATTGAGTCAGATTCCGTAATCTCCATTCTGACAAAGTTGACGGCCAAGATTCAGAACGAGGCAGCTGATTCTCAAGATTCTGAAAATGATGCAAAATCGGCGATCAGTAACGCCCTAGTCACATTGCAGAACGAATACAGAAATCGCTTTGGTGAACTCAGAAGTCTGTTTTCCGATAAGAGAAGCGAAGCCAGCCTCGTTGCAACACTGGAACTTTTTACATCTGGAAAGCTGAATGACCAGCAGCTAATCGATGCGATCGGGACGCTAATAGCTAAGATGGAAAGCGTGGCATAGCGACGGGGCCTCGGCCTGCTATTGCCGAGGGCGACATCCACGCGGCCCTTAGCGTGGCCCATCAGCACATAGTGAAGACGTGTGCCCCCCCCTCCTCCCGTCGAGCAGACATTTTAAAGTAGAGGCTACGGCGTGGGCGGTACGGTACTCTACCGGGCTAATGTCGCTGAGCGAGTCATTTGGACGAGCGTTGCTGTAATCGATCATCCACCAATGCGCTACCTCTCGCACGCCCTCAAGGCGTGCGGGAGTGCTACTTGATCGCGCCGCTTTGGCCGCGACGCTGACCGCAGACTAGGTCCGCGTTATTCGCGCCACCCTCATCGAGTTCGTGAACGATGTTTCATAGGACAGTTGCTGAGCTGACCCGACGGCATTGCGAGCCCAAAGCTCTGCCCGTGCCCAAGCGTGAACCAATATCGGGAGCTGGCTACAGTGCGCAGGCAACTCACGTGATCAAGAGCATATTCCTGCCCGCAGGCCTCTAATGCGTCAAACTATGGCAGGAATCATGCCGTGATTGAGGATGCAGATGATCAGCGACGAAGATTTGGAGCAATTGCGTTTTAAGGGTGAAAGCACCGATCTGGACTTCAAGCACGCCCAATACCCCTTCTCAGGGGTGAGCGACCATCAGAAGTCTGAGCTGATCAAGGATATTATGGCGATGGCCAATGCCTACCGCTCGGGGCCTGGCTACATCCTAATCGGCTTTGAAGACAAGACGCCGCAGCCGGCTGAAGTTGTTGGCATCTCGACCAGCGATCATATCGATGATGCAACATTACAACAGTTCGTCCGTAGCAAGATCGACCCTCTTCTGGAGTTTCAGTATGAGGAGCGGCTATTCAACGGCAAGCACGTTGCCGTCATTACGATCCCGAAGCAAGCTCGTCCTTTCGTGCCAAAGCAAGATTTCGGGAAGCTCAAGAAGAACGTTGCTCTTGTACGACGCGGCAGCTCAACGGACGAGGCTTCTATTTCCGAAATGACGAAGATGGCGCTGGCTGACGCCGGCTCCTCAAAGACAGCCCGCGTTGATCTGCGCATCGAGACAGAGGCCAACCAACCCCTTTCTGGCCACTTGACGCTGAGCTTTCTTAAGTTCGGAGACCTACCCGACTATGAGGAGGACAGCCACTTTGAAACGGGCTATGGATTCAGGATGCCCATTCGCCCGACACGAATCGTGAATCGCCGCTATTACCGTGAGGGAGCGGAGTACCACGCGATCCTCAAGAGGCTTGTGCTTGTCCGTCTGTCCCTAGCAAACCTATCAGACTTCGCTTTGGGTGAGGTCAAGCTTGAGCTGACGTGTTCGGCACCTCATGGTGAGAGCATTGAACTGCGACGCTCTGATGATCTTCCCGATGAGCCCACCTCGGGAGATGAGCTTTACGCGGTCAGCGGATATCGCAGCATGACCGAGCGATTTCGGGACACCGTGAGCGTTGACGAACGTGCCAAAGAGCCGGTATGCCATATCCTTCTCGGTACGCTGCGGCCAGGGGAAATTGGTAGGGCGGAGACCGACATTGCGCTACTCCCCACGGGTCCAGGTAATTACAGCCTTCGGATTCGTATCCTTGCCAAGGAGATTACTACGCCCATCGTCAAGGAGCATGCAATCAAGATCGATGGCGAGATCAAGCAAATGGAGTTGGAGAACTTGGAGGAGCTCCTGTTCGGGGAGCATCACGACGAAGTTGAGTAACCTGGAGTGCCCCGCGTTAGTGATTCCAGGACTACGTATTGCCTTGGCGGACAACCACTGAGGGGTACTAGTGGCGACTACTCTACTTGCGCGGGTCGTTACCCAGCTCTAGCCAGCCTGATCTTGCGATAGGCGTTCATTCCGGCACCGGCCATGCTACGGCGAGGTCCGTTGCCGGTAGTCGGCCATTAGTGGGGCTAAGCTACGAAGCACAGCTTTCATTTGCGCTGCTGCCAGCGCGCTGTCCCCAATCAGCTGGCGCATCAGGACGGTGACCTCAAGAGCGGTGTCGCCGACGCCCACTGCGTTGTCGGCATCCACTAACGCATATCGGCATAGCCGCATCATTGCCGGCGTAAGACGCTTTCTTCCGCCTCGCAGTGCGCGACTGACCTGAGGCTGAGGGACGCCAGTAAGCGCTGAAACTTCAATTTGACTGTGGCCCAGGGCAATCATGCGCGCCCGTAAAGCCGCTGGGAGCGAACGCATCTGGGGATGAAAAGGCTGGAGGCTTTTAGGCATATATGCATACTCTATGGTATAAGATGCATAGAAGGGAAGTAGACCGGCACAAGGTGGGAACGTGATCTACACGCACCACCAGTCCGATCGGGCGTACACCTAGCTTGTCCGGAATTGCGGCCGCAAGGTTTGCTTTTCCGGCTCGGCGACCCTGCAAAGAGGCCTCACATGCAACGCGCCTGCGTAATGCTCGAATCGATGACAGTGAACGTTGAGCTGCCCCCCGCTGAGTCGGAGGTAGTTCCCGGGGTGCCATGGGGCGCCGTCGAAGCGTTCCCGACGCCAGCCTACTGGGCATACCAGGTCATGGCCAGGCGCATCGAGGCGCGCTCTATCAAGTACAGGCTGGGCAAGACCCTTCGCGAGGAAGTGGGTGCATGCCTGCTGGGCGGCCACGGGATCCCTGCAAGCGTCGGATTGCTGGCTTACAACCACCTCAAGTCGAAGGGCGCCTTTGAGGCCGATGCTCCGGACGAACAGGACCTGCTTCAGTGGCTCTCCGAGCCGATGGAGCACGAGGGCCGATCGGTGCGGTATCGCTTTGCCGGCCAGAAGGCACGCTATCTGGCCGCGGCAATGCGCAAGCTCTCCCAGGAGCCCTCTCCAGATCATTCGGGCCGCGCCTTACGCGACTGGCTGACCTCTGTGCCAGGCATCGGATACAAGACCGCGTCCTGGATTGCGCGCAACTGGCTGGATGCAGACGATGTCGCAATCCTGGACATTCATATCCTGCGCGCCGGCGTCCTCGCCGGGTTCTTGGATCCAGAGCTGACAGTGGAGCGGAACTACCTCCAGCTCGAGGACCAGTTCCTGAAGTTTAGCGTTGGCATTGGCGTGAGGGCGTCCGAACTTGATGCCGTCATCTGGCTGGATATGATGGCCTCCCCTCTGACCGTCGGTGCGACACTCAGTGCGCTGCCGGAAAGCAAGTTCAAGGCGAAGCATGCGCCATCACGGACGCGCTCCCAACGCCGCCAGCCCCACTCCAACCAGATGGCACTGCTTGGATAACCGCCCCGCCCACGGGTCACCAGTGATCCCAAGAAGGCAGTAGTTCAACGCCAAGGCTTCTGCAGCAATCGCTAGCGCACCCTGCATGACTCCCGCATCGCGCCATATCAGACTGCAGGGGTTGTCGTACTTGGCGGCAGTCATTTCAGGCTCTGCCACAAATAAGAGTAGCGAACCTGGTTCGGCCCGAAGGACCTGATCGGCCTCTTCGCACAGCCCCTGCAGGACGTTGGCCGTATGGTCGACGATATCCAAGGCATGGGTCACGGGGTTGTAGCGCGCCCATTGCCCACCCTCCAGCGGAAGTTGCACCAGCAGGTGCACCGGGTGGATAGCGCCGGCCGAGGGAACAGGGCGCTGCTGTAAGGAAAAGCCCATCGGCGACTCGGCAGTGCGTTGGCAATGCAGGGTGTGCCAAAGGAACGTGCTCAGCGCCTGCATACCGATGGGCGCAAAGTCCCTGCGACTTCGACGCTGCTGGAGCGCGTCCGACCACCGAGACACAACGTCCGAGGCTGCCGGCAGCGCGATCGATCGCACCACCGGACACTGCCAAGGCGTATAGGGCTTGGGGTCCTGGCGAGGGACCGGACTACCCAGCGTCGCCCACAT
>Ga0247732_10000918_pt1 | contig 12487 bp, 13 predicted proteins | sample UWRJL163409C2_FD_180940 | JGI IMG/M metagenome (GOLD analysis project Ga0247732, IMG submission 180940) | Plant litter microbial communities from Arlington Agricultural Research Station in Wisconsin, United States - UWRJ-L163-409C-2 | ecosystem: Environmental > Terrestrial > Plant litter >...
TCGCGCACGTCGGGCATCTGCTGCTCGATCAGCTCACCCGTGAGTCGCCCCGAGCCGGCGTAGGTCCAGCCTTCGGCGAGGTCGTGCGGCTCGCGCGGCGCAAGGAGAACGACCCGAACCCCCAGTCGCTGCAGGGCCTCGGAGTAGGCGAACTCCTCGTGCGCCCTGATGGCGTAGACCAGCACCAGGTCGCGGGACACGCCCGCTGCGGCGTCGTGCTCCAGCTGACTGATGAACGGCGTGATGCCGATGCCGCCGGCGACGAGCAGTACCGGCTTCGACGCATCGCCGGGAAGCAGGAAGTCTCCCGCGACGAGGTTCGCGCGCACCGGCTGCGACGGCTTCAGCGACGCCAGTGCGCGTTTGAAGCTCGACGGCGATTCGCCCATGCGCACTCCGACGCGGACCTCGTGCGGGTTGCTCGGGGCGGACGCGATGCTGAACACCCGTCGCGTTCCCGACGAGTCGGCGCCGGAGTGGGGAATCGAGAGTTCGATGTACTGCCCGGCCCGGAACGACACGGGCCGCTTCGACGAGAAGACGAACTCCGTCGTCGAGGGGGTGAGCCTCGTCGCCCGCTCGAACGAGAGCGACAGCCCGCGGCGCTGTCCGACGAGGAACGCCAGGAGATTTCCGACGACCAGGGCGAGCTCGGGGCTGCTGTACAGCGGGCCCACGGAGAAGGGAATGGAGAAGAGCAGCGCGACGATGCCGGCGAGCACGAGCCTCTGCCACAGGCGCGGCGGCAGAGTCAGCGGTTCGCTGAGCATGAACCCGGCGAGGAAGACGAGCGGCGTCGATCCGAGCGCGTAGACGAGGGCATCGGGCAGGGCGAGACCGAAGGAGGACTGCACGATCGTCACGACGATGGCGGCCAGCACGATGAACGTCAGGCCCATCGGAAGCTGGCGGGTGCGGTAGAGCACGAGAAGGGCGCCGATCACGACGACGGGCAGCAGCACCGGTGTGCCCACCCACCAGACGGATGCGTTGAGCCCGGTCAGCGTGATGATGACGGCTCCGATGGCGGCCGGGTTGAAGATGTGGCGCCCGCGCCAGGCGAGCACGTACTTCGAGGCCACGGCGATCGCAGCGACCAGGGCGACGGTCAGCAGCTCCTGGCCGTCTGTCGTGGGAAAGAACAGGAAGAACAGCAGGAGTCCGGTGATGATCGACGACTCCGTGTGCGGCCTCACTCGGAAGAGCAGGGCCATGACGCGATTGGCGACGACGCAGGCGACCAGAACGGTGGCCAGGGTCGCCAGCAGCGCGAGAGGCTCGAAGTCGAGAACGCCGACGAGGCTCTCGACGATCGCCACGAGTGCGATCGCGGCCAGCACGAGACTGACGAGCCGGTACATCTGAACTTTGCCCAACAGGGCATCCAGTCGAGCCATCAGGAGAAGACCTCTCCCCGCAGAGTGCGGGATCGTTCGGCGACTCCGTTCGAGTGCATGCGCACCCAGTCGAAGTCGAAGTGGGGGGCCAGTCGGGCGGGCGGAACGAAGAACAGGGCGGTGGCGAGGCCGTCGGCCAGGAGTCCGTTCTTCGCGATCGCCCAGGTCGCGATGATGTCGGACGTCGGAGCGCCCGTTCGCCCGTCGAGAATGTGGTGCAGACCCTCGCCCCACACGCGGCGGTTCGAGCCGGATGCGCACAGGGACTCGTTCTCGAGAGTCACGACCCCGATCGCCTTGCTCGGATCGAAGGGATGCTCGAGGCCGACGCGCAGGGAATCGCCCCTGTTCACGAGGTCTCCGCTCGCGTCGATCACGAAACTCTCCACACCGGATTCGACGAGCACCTCTGCGACGAGGTCGATGAGATATCCCTTGCCGGCCGCGCCCACGTCGATGACGGTGGGAGCGGTCGTGGTGACGCTCGCGCCTTCTCGGCTGACCGCATCCGCCCATCGCTCAGGAACGACCCGACCGGGCCCGGCCGTGAGGCTGTAGGCGCTGTCGTAGCCGAGGTGTTCGAGCGACCGGCCGACGAGCGGCGTCACCGCCCCCTCGCTGACCTCGTCGAGAAGGTCGTAGAGGTCGAACAGCTCGGCCGCGTCGTCGGGGAAGTCGACCGTGCCCGGCGCCTCGGCCAGCCTCGCGACGAGGGAGTCGGAGCGGAAACGCGAGTATGCACGGTCGAAGGCCTCGACACGGCCCCGCACCCGATCCGCGACGACCTCGGAGAGTTCGTCGGGGGTGTCGATCTGCCAGGCCGTGCCGATTCCTTCGAAACGGAGACTAGACGGCGGCATCGGCCTTGATCTGGTCGACGGCGTCGTTGAAGCCGCCGCTCGTCAGAGATGAACCGGCCACCTTCGACACGGAGATGTCGTCGATGCTCTTGCCGACGACGACGGCAGCGATACCGTCGGCGAATTCGCCCTGGTACTTCTTGCCGTTGGGGTTGGTGGATTCGGGGGTGACGGTGACGGCCGTGATCACGTCATCGGCGAGGGTCAGCGAGACGGCGACCGTCTCCTTGCCGCCCGGCGAGGTGTACTCGCCCTCGGCCGAGTACTCGCCGTCGGCGTAGACCGACGACCCTGCTGCGGCGTCGGCGGGCTCGGCCGCATCGGTGGTCGCCTCGGTCGTGCTCGTGGGTGTGGCGACCGGCGTGCTCGCGGAATCGGTGGTTGCGGCCTCGGTCGAGCAACCGGTGACGACACCGAGGAGCGAGAGTCCGGCAAGGGCGGTGACAGCGGTTTTCTGGTGGCGGGTGATCATTATTCTCTCCATCAGTCGGGATGTACACGGCAAGTACGTACGTCTTAGACCCTAGGTGCGTGACTCTTGCGGCTTCTTTGTGAGGACTGTGGAAATCCTGAGAATAGTTGAAGCGACAACTATTGAGGCGAACTCATGGTTCTCGACACGGTGACGAATACGGTGCCCCCGGTAGGAATCGAACCTACGACCAAGAGATTAGAAGGCTCTTGCTCTATCCACTGAGCTACGGAGGCGTGCGCGCCACGACGGCGAGGCGCTTCTACGATAGCGCGTCAGGCCGTGACGAGCGCGATGATCGCCACCACGAGGGAGACCGCGGCGAGGAGCAGTGAGACGCCGATCAGCACGGCGTGGACCTTGAGGAAGGTCGTCGCCCTGCCCGACGAGTCCCTGGCCCGGGGGTCCTTGCTGATGCGTGCGTAGAACCGCGGCCACACGAGCGCGTTCCAGAGGGCGTTGACCAGAAGCAGGATGGAGAGAGTGATGATCATCGCGTCCATCCTACGATTCATGCACACGGATAGGATTGCGCATATGGCTTCACTCACGGATCGTCTCGTCTGGATCGACTGCGAAATGACGGGACTCGACCTCAGCGTCGATGAGCTCGTCGAAGTGGCCGTCGTCATCACCGATTTCGACCTGAACATCATCGATCCGGGGTTCGCGATCGTGATCAAGCCCGATGACTCGGCGCTGCAGAACATGAACGACTTCGTGCGCGACATGCACGCGTCGAGCGGTCTCGACAAGGAGATCCCGAACGGCGTGAGCCTGGCCGAGGCCGAGTTCCAGGTGCTCGAGTACATCCTCAAGTACGTGCCCACCGGCCAGCAGGCACCACTCGCCGGAAACACGATCGGCACCGACCGCGCGTTCCTCGCCAAGTACATGCCGCGCGTCGACGGTCACCTGCACTACCGCAGCGTCGATGTCTCGAGCATCAAGGAGCTCGTGCACCGGTGGTTCCCCCGGGTGTACTACAACGCGCCGAAGAAAGACGGCGGCCACCGCGCCCTCGCAGACATCCTCGAGTCGATTCGCGAGCTCGGCTACTACCGCAAGGGCGCCTTCGTCGCCGAGCCGGGACCGGCCACCGACGACCTGAAGGAGCTTTCCTCGACGATTGTGCGCGAGTTCGCCGCCGGTCTGTAGTAGAGTCTTCTTCTGTCGCTTCGATGAGTTCTCATCGAGAGGCACATGGTGGATATAGCTCAGTTGGTAGAGCGCTGGCTTGTGGAGCCGGATGTCGCGGGTTCGAGCCCCGTTATTCACCCCAGAGAGAAAGGCCCGGGTCGATCACGATCCGGGCCTTTGTCGTATCCCGCGCGTATCCGTCCGAAGGAGAGCCCTCCGTGCACGACATCGATGCCGAGCAGTTCGAGTCGCTTGTCGTGGCCGAACTCGATCTCCTGCCCGACGACATGATCGACGGGCTCGAGAACGTGGTCTTCGTCGTCGAGGACAGGCCGGAGGACGGCTCCCTCGACCTGCTGGGCCTCTACGATGGCGTCGCCCTCACAGAGCGCGGGCAGTACGGGTTCGGCGAGATGCCCGATCGCATCGTGCTCTACCGCGAGCCGCTGCTCGAACTCGTCGACGACCTCGACGAGCTGAAGGAGCAGATCCACGTGACCCTCGTTCACGAGATCGCTCACTTCTACGGCATCGACGACACCAGACTTCACGAACTCGGCTGGGGCTGACCGGCGATCCACCGCCACCCGGTTAGCCTTGGCCCATGGCTCGATCAGCGGCATCACGAATCAACCGGGCACTGGGCATCGCGCTCGTGGCCATCCTGATCCTCGCCATCGGGCTGTACGGACCGGCCACGCTCGTGGGTCCGCTCCCCCGCACGGAGGCCGTGGTCGACGACGCCTCCGACATCGTTCCGACTCGCGGCGCCCCGACCGTCTCGCAGAACGGCGCGAGCGCGATAGCCACCGCCGACGGCTCGGTGCTGGCCTCCGGGGGCGACACCGCTCCTGTTCCCCTGGGCGGCGTCACGAAGGTGATCACCGCTCTCGTCGTGCTCGACGCGAAGCCGATCGAGGCCGGCAAGCCGGGGCCGTCGATCGTCGTGACCGCCGAGGACTACGCGGGCTACGTGACGTACATCTCCGAAGCGGCGCGGTCGATCTCGCTCATCGCGGGCGAGACCTGGACCGAGCAGCAGTACCTGCAGGCGATGCTGCTGGGATCGAGCAACACCCACGCCGACGCGCTCGCGCGATGGGCGTTCGGGTCGGTCGACGACTACGTGGTGGCCGCGAACGCCTGGCTGGCCGCGAACGGATACCCGGGCACGACCGTGGTCGACGCGACCGGACTGGCCGAGGGGTCGGAGGGCACGGCATCCGACCTCGCCGCCCTGGCGTCACGCGCATTCGGAGACCCCGTGATCGCCGACATCATGAGCCACGACAGCGTGGTCGTCGCGGGCAATCGGCCGGTCGACAACGTGGCCGCGTACCGCGCCGACGACGGCATAACGGGCCTATCCCGCAGCTTCACCGACGCGGCGGGGCTGTGCTTCCTGTTCCGGTTGACCGTCGGCACGGGCGACGACGCCGTTCCTCTCTACGGCGCCTTCCTGCGCGAACCCGATTACGAGACGCTGGATGGCGACCTGACGACGCTCGTCTCGAGCGCGGCCGAGACACTCACCGAGACGGTGCTCGTCGCCGAGGGCGACGAGCTGGTGACGTACACGACCCCGTGGGGCGACGTGGCCCACGGTGTGGCCGTCACCACCAGATCCGAGCTCATCTGGTTGACCTCGCCGATCACCAAGACCATCACGGTGGAGCCGGTGACGACCGCGGCCAAGGGAACGCGCGTCGGTCAGGTGACGTTCCACACGCCGACCGGAGACGTGACGGTGCTGCTCGAGCTCGACAGACGCATCGCCGATCCGGGGCCGGTCTGGCGGATGACCCATCCGGCTCCCGTGATCGACGCCTTCATCCGATCCCGAACCGACTCCGAGTAGGACCGATTGCGAGCGGTGCGACCCTAGTGGTCGTCGCCGATGTCGCCCGTGCGAACGGTGGGGTCGGAGTCGGCCGCGTCGAAGGAGTACTTCACGGTGAGGTGGCCTTCGACCTCCTCGGTGTCTCCCGCCTCGTACCAGAACGTCGACTCGAGGCCTCCGACGGCGCCGAGCGCGGGGAAGCGCGTGTCGAACTCGCCGTCGATGAACGCGCGCTCCTCGGTCTGGCCTTCGAGGGGGCCGTCGAGGTACAGGGCTGTGTAGGTTTTCTCAGTCATGGCTCCACCGTAAACCGTCAGGCTGCATTCAGCTCTCAGCCGCGGCCGTGTGCGAAGTCTGCTAGGACCCGTCGAGCCTGAGGTCGGCCCAGGACTCCGGAGACTCGCGTTGGATGAACGACTCCCACTGCCGCTGCCACTCGTCCCAGTGCGGGGCATAGGTCTCGCCGTCGCGCTCCAGGGCCCGTCGTTTGCGTACCGCGTCCGGCGCATCCAGCCAGATCCGCACGTCTGCGAGCCGCGCGTTCGCCCGGGTGAGTACCCCGCACCCCTCGATCAGAAGCGGGCGCTCCGGGTCGACCTCGTGCCATTCGGCCGGAGCGTCCGCGCTCCAGTCGAACCGCTGCCAGCGTGCCTCACGGTGCGCAGCACGAGGTTCGAGAACGAACCGCTGCACATGCTCGCCCGCCGCACGGAGGCCGCCCCACCCCGGGTAGATGTCGTCGAGCCGCACCAGCTGCGGTCGCGCGACACCCGGCCAGCCGGCCACGAGCCGATCGGCGAGAGTGCTCTTTCCGGCTCCACTGGGGCCGTCGAGCAGAACGACGTTGCGAGTGCTCATCCGACGATGAAGTTCCAGGTTCCGAACACCACCGCGACGGCGATCGCGATGGCGGCGATCGCCGCGCCGATGGCGATCAGGGCGATCTCGCGCCACCCGAACAGCGACTCCCGCGCCCAGGTGCGCGGAGTGTCTCCGCCGAAGCCGCGGGCCTCCATCGCCGTGGCGAGTTTGCTGCCACGTCTGATCGACAGCACGAGGAGGGCGAAGGCCTGCGACAGGAGCCGACGGATGCGCCCGCGGTCGCCCACTCCCCGGGCCCGACGGGCGAGCTCGAGCGAGCGCCAGTCGTCGAGGAAGAGCCCCACGAGGCGAAGGCCCGCGAGCGCGCCGAGCACGAAACGGCTGGGCAGGTGCCAGACCTGCGCGAGCCCGTCCGCGAGGTCGGTCGGGTCGATGGTCACGAAGAGCACGATGGCGGGAAGGCCGATCGCCAGCACCCGCAGCGCGGTGGCGATGGCCAGCGAGATCGACCCGTCGGTGACGTGGATCAGGCCGAACTCGACGTAGGTCTGGCCCAAGGGCTGCCCGTAGAGAAGCGTCGTGAGACCCGCGGTCGGTGCGGCGATCCACACGGGGATCGTGCGGAGCAGGAACTGGCGGACGCTGAGTCCGGCCCACACGAGCAGAACGCTCTCGAGCACAAGCGCCGTGGCGGCGGAGAGCCAGTCGATGGTGAGGATGAGCGCGAAGCCCAACAGGAACGCCGTCGCGAGCTTGGCCACCGGGTTGATCCGGTAGATCGCCTGGGGTCCCGCCGTCGGGGTGAGGATGCTCATGCCAGCCGCACCTCGTCATCCGCCAGAGCGGCCACGAAGTCGGCGTCGTGGGTGACGGCGACGATCGACTGACCCTGGTCGAGGAGACCGGCGAGAAGGGAGACAAGCTCGCTCCAGGTTCGCGAATCCTGGCCGAAGGTCGGCTCGTCGAGCACGAGCAGTTTCGGCCTGGTCGCGAGCACGGTGGCGACCGACAGCCTGCGCTTCTCCCCGCCCGACAGTGTGAACGGGTTCGCGAGGGCCAGATGGTCGAGCCTCAGGCGTTCGAGCAGCTCGTCGACGCGAGCGTCGACCTCCACATCGCCCAGCTCGAGGGCCCTCGGGCCCACCGACAGCTCGTCGCGGACGGTCGACGAGAGGAACTGATGCTCCGGGTCCTGGAACACGGTGCCGATGCGGGTAAGCAGGTCCTTCGAGCGCCAGGAGATCGGCGAGACGGACTTCAGCGGGCCGGCCAGAGCGGGCGTCGCGGACACGGCTCCGGCATCGGGACGGAGGAGACCCGCCAAGGTCAGGGCCAGAGTCGATTTGCCGGCTCCGTTGGGTCCGACGATGGCCACGGCCCGGCCCTCGTCGAGGCCGATGTCGAGGCCGTCGGCGATGCGCGAACCGCGCACGCGTGCGATGCCCAACCCCGCGGCATCCAGCAGTCGCCCGCCCGAGGAGGCCACCCGACGCTGGGTGAAACGAGGGGGGAACTCGGGAATCCAGACCCCCGACGCGCTCAGCTCGGCGCCGCGATCCCGCAGCACCCGGCGCGGATCCCCGTCGGCCAGCACTCCCCCGCCGGGCGCGAGAACCACGACCCTGTCGACGATGTCGCGCCACACCTCGACCCGGTGCTCGATCACGACGAGGGTCGCGCCGGTCGATTCCGCGACCCTCGCCACGGCGTCGCGCACCTCGGCGACGCCCTCGGGGTCGAGGTTGGCCGTGGGCTCGTCAAGCAGGATCAGGCCGGGCCGCATGGCCAGCACGCCCGCGAGCGCGAGTCTCTGCTTCTGCCCTCCCGAGAGAGCGGAGGTCGGGTGATCGAGCGGAAGGTCGAGCCCGACCTCGTCGAGCGACTGCGCGACTCGACGCCAGATCTCGTCGCGGGGCACGCCGAGGTTCTCGCAGCCGAAGGCGACATCGTCGCCGACCCGGGCGAGGATCACCTGCGAGTCCGGATCCTGCAGAACGAGGCCGGCGATGCCGCGGGCGCTCGTGGCGCGCTGCCCCGACACGAGAAGCTCGCCCTTCTGCTCGCCCTCGTCGTCTCCGCCGATCACGCCGGCGAGGGCGTGCATGAGCGTGCTCTTGCCGGCTCCCGACGCGCCGAGCAGGAGGACGCGCTCTCCGGGGTCGATCTCGAGGTCGAGCCCGTCGACCGCCCAGGCCTTGCGCGACGCGTGCCGCCAGCCCCAGCCGCGCGCCGAGACGGCGGCGGGGGGCTGGGGGGCGAGCGTCATGTCGTGAATCCGGATGCCTGTCAGACCCGCGCCGAGACCTCTCGTCCCGAGGCGAAACGGCTGAGTGCGCCGGTCCGCGCGAGTCCGCGCGCCGCCAGCCAGGAGAGCAGTCCGGCGAGCAGGGCGCCCGAGATCAGGGAGCAGACCGTGTAGATGATCGCGAATTCGACCTTGGCCCCGGCGTACCAGAGCACGAGGTCGTTGATCGCCAGCGCGAGACCGGCGCCCATTCCGGCGAGCACGGCCACGTATGCCCGCCAGTTCGCGTACAGGAAGAGGGCGAAGACGATCTCGGCGCCGAGGCCCTGAACCAGCCCGGAGACGAGCGTGAGCGCGGCCCACTGCGTTCCCACGATCGCCGAGACGACGGCGGCGACCAGCTCGGTGAAGAGCGCGGCGCCCGGCTTGCGGATGACCAGGCCTCCGAGCACACCGGCGAACAGCCAGCCTCCGCCGAGGAGTGCCTGAAGTCCGGGGAGAGCCGCCTCGAGGGGCGCGGACAGCGGGTTGTAGGCCTGGCCCCACAGCCAGAAGACGAGGCCCGAGGCCACGCCGATGACGCTGGCGACGACGATGTCGACGACCCGCCACCTGAAGCGATCGGGCCGGCTCGAGCCGACGGCGGTTGTTGCGGATTCCGTGGAGGAGGGTGAAGTGCGCACTGAACGTGCCCTTTCGTCGTAAGCGAATGTCAGGGCACGGGTGGGGCCGCCGCAGGAAGACCCTGCAGACGACACCGTGAGATGTCCTCCCTGCGCTGGCATGATCCAGATCAGGTTCGACGGTCGAAGGTTGGAGAACCTTCCTCTCAGCCCGGCTCACCGGACTCCCGTGTTGCGACCCAGTATAGGGCTGCGACTACTTCTTGAGTGCGCGGATGATGCGCGCGAACGCCTTGCCGGTCACCCAGATGGTGGGAATCGACACCGCGAGCAGGGAGATCAGATTGGGTTCGAACGCGACCCGCCCGTTCTCCTGCGTGACGTAGGCACCCACGGGGATGGCGGCGCCGCCGCCGCCTCCGCCCGCGAGCCCCGACGCCGCGTCATCGGAGCCCGAGCCGCCGAATCCGAACCAGCTGATGGCGACAGGCACGAGGGTCTGCCCCTCGATCTCGACGGGATCGCCGTAGACGGCTCCCACTCCGAACGATCGAACGGTCTCTGCGAGCTTCACGGCGATGTTTGTCATGAGGTCACGGTACCTCCAGCGCAACCGTGCCACCAGAGTGCCGGGGGTGTGACACGCTGGGGGTGTGGACCTACGCATCTTCACCGAACCGCAGCAGGGCGCGAGCTATGACGACCTGCTGACCATCGCACAGGCGACCGAGAGACTCGGTTTCGACGCCTTCTTCCGCTCCGACCACTACCTCCGCATGGGCGACGATCCCACCGCTGGACTGCCTGGGCCGACGGATGCATGGACGACCCTCGCCGGGCTGGCGCGAGAGACGACGCGCATCAAGCTGGGCACGCTCGTGTCGAGCGTCACCTACAGGCAGCCGGGCATCCTCGCCATCCAGGTCGCCCAGGTCGATGCCATGTCGGGGGGCCGGGTCGAACTCGGCCTCGGCACCGGCTGGTTCGAGCAGGAGCACCTCGCCTACGGCATCCCGTTCCCCGCCAAGCGATTCGGCCTGCTCGAAGAGCAGCTCGAGGTGATCACCGGCCTGTGGGGAACCCCTGTCGGCGAGACCTATTCGTTCGAGGGCGAGCACTACACGCTGGTCGATTCCCCTGCCCTTCCGAAACCCGTGCAGCATCCGGTGCCGATCATCGTCGGCGGCAGCGGCCCCACGCGCACCCCGAAGCTCGCAGCACGATTCGCCACCGAGTTCAACGTGCCGTTCGCCGAATTCGCGGACATCCCCCTGCGGTTCAGGGGCGTGCGCGAGGCATGCGAGACCATCGGGCGCGACCCGTCGGAGCTCGTCTACTCGGCCGCCCTGGTCGCCGCCGTCGGCTCGACCACCTCGGAGTTCGAGCAGAGGGCCGCCGCCATCGGCCGCGAGCCGGGCGAACTCCGCGAGCACGGGCTCGCCGGGTCGCCCGCCGAGGTCGTCGATCGCATCGGCGCCCTTCGCGAAGACGGCGTCGAACGCCTCTACCTGCAGATTCTCGACATCCACGACCTCGACCACCTCGAACTCATCGCGGCCGAGGTCATGTCCGCGATCGACTGACTCTTCACCGCACCCTCCGAGCATCCCGCTCGACCCGACTCATCACGCCTCATTCACGTCTCAGGAGAACTCCATGGAAAGCTGGCCCGGATCGGCCTACCCGCTCGGCGCGACCTTCGACGGGAGCGGCACCAACTTCGCGATCTTCAGCGAGGCTGCCGAGCGCGTCGTGCTCTGCCTCTTCGGAGAGAAGGGCGCGGAGACGCGCATCGAACTCACCGAGGTCGACGCCTACGTGTGGCACTGCTACCTGCCCCAGGTTCAGCCGGGACAGCGCTACGGCTATCGCGTCTACGGCCCCTACGACCCGGAGAACGGCTGCCGGTTCAACCCGAACAAGCTGCTGCTCGACCCTTACGCCAAGGCCACCAGCGGAACGATCGACTGGGATCAGTCGCTCTTCTCGTACAACTTCGGCGACCCCGACTCCCGCAACGACGACGACTCGGCCAAGCACATGATGACCGGCGTCGTCATCAACCCCTTCTTCGACTGGTCCGGCGACCGCGTCCTCGACATCCCCTACAACGAGACCGTCATCTATGAGGCCCACGTGAAGGGCCTCACCCAGCTGAATCCCGACGTGCCCCGCGAGCAGCGCGGAACCTACGCGGGCGTCGCGCATCCGGCCGTCATCGAGCACCTCAAGAAGCTCGGCGTCACCGCCATCGAGCTGATGCCGGTGCACCAGTTCGTTCAAGACAGCACCCTGCTCGAGAAGGGCCTGTCGAACTACTGGGGCTACAACACGATCGGCTTCTTCGCGCCCCAGTCGAGCTACTCCTCGGCGGGTGAGCGCGGCCAGCAGGTGCAGGAGTTCAAGGGAATGGTCAAGTCGCTGCACGCGGCGGGCATCGAAGTGATCCTCGACGTGGTCTACAACCACACGGCGGAGGGCAACCACCTCGGTCCGACCATCTCGTTCCGCGGCATCGACAACGCGGCCTACTACCGGCTCATGGACGATGACAAGCGCTACTACATGGACTACACGGGCACGGGCAACACGTTGAACGTGCGCCACCCGCACTCCCTGCAGCTGATCATGGACTCCCTGCGCTACTGGGCCACCGAGATGCACGTCGACGGCTTCCGCTTCGACCTCGCCTCGGCGCTGGCCCGCGAGTTCTACGACGTCGACAAGCTCTCGACGTTCTTCGAGCTCGTGCAGCAGGACCCGGTGATCTCGCAGGTCAAGCTCATCGCCGAGCCCTGGGACGTCGGCCCCGGCGGATACCAGGTCGGAAACTTCCCCGCCCAGTGGACCGAGTGGAACGGAAAGTACCGCGACACGGTGCGCGACTTCTGGCGTGGCGAGCCGGCGAGCCTCGGAGAGTTCGCCTCGCGCTTCACCGGATCCGCAGACCTCTACGAGCACTCCGGACGCCGACCCGTCGCATCCATCAACTTCGTCACGGCCCACGACGGCTTCACGATCCGCGACCTCGTGTCGTACAACGAGAAGCACAACGACGCCAACGGCGAGAACAACAACGACGGCGAAT
>Ga0247732_10000919_pt1 | contig 12487 bp, 10 predicted proteins | sample UWRJL163409C2_FD_180940 | JGI IMG/M metagenome (GOLD analysis project Ga0247732, IMG submission 180940) | Plant litter microbial communities from Arlington Agricultural Research Station in Wisconsin, United States - UWRJ-L163-409C-2 | ecosystem: Environmental > Terrestrial > Plant litter >...
TGACCAGAAATGCGCCCATCAGGCCGAAGATCGCGCCGGAAGCCCCAACAACAGACTGCAGCGGGTCGGTCAGCAGGAGCACTGCCACTGATCCGCCGAAGCCGGCAAGCAGATAGAGCGCGATGTACCGGGCGCGGCCGAGCATCCTCTCGAGCACGGGCCCAAAGATGTAGAGCGTGTACATGTTGAAGAGGATGTGGAGGATGCCCCCGTGGGTGAAGATCGTGGTGACCATGCGCCACGGTTCGCTCAGCGTGTAGATCGGGGCGTAGAGGAGTTCGCGCGTGACGAATCCACCGGTGACCTGCTGGAGCAGGAAAACCACGGCGCACAGAGCCATGATCGAGTACGTGACGACGGGGCGGTCGCTCGAGGAACTGAAGGCGGTACGGACCCGGGATTTGGTCTTCGGGGCGGTCTGGCGCGCTTCGTTCACACATTCGGGGCAGTGCACGCCCACGGCGGCCTGTGTTTGGCAGGCGGGGCAGATCGTGCGCCCACAGCGCTGGCAGAGCACAAAGCTCTGGCGATCGGGGTGCCGGTAACAGTTGTTACCGGCAGAGCCCGTCGGATCAGACATTTAGTTCTCGGTGATGGTGATGCTCTCGATCACAACGGGAACGAGGGGCTTGTCGCGACCATCGGTGTCGACTGCCTCGATGGCGTCGACCACGGCGCGGGAAGCGTCATCCGCCACCTCGCCGAAGATGGTGTGCTTGCCCTGCAGCCACGAGGTGGCAACCGTGGTGATGAAGAACTGCGAACCGTTGGTTCCACGGCCGCCCTGGGTGCCGGCGTTGGCCATGGCGAGGATGTAGGGGGAGTTGAAGTTGAGCTCCGGGTGGATCTCATCATCGAACTGGTAACCGGGGCCACCGAAGCCCTGGCCGAGGGGGTCGCCACCCTGCAGCATGAACTGCTTGATGATGCGGTGGAAGATGACGCCGTCGTACAGCTTGTCGGTGGAGACCTTGCCCGTTTCGGGGTGGGTCCACTCGATGGTGCCGGTGGCGAGTCCAACGAAGTTGGCAACCGTCTTCGGTGCGTGGTTTCCGAAAAGGTTGACGTTGATGTCGCCCTTGTTCGTCTTGATCGTGGCTACAGCAGTGTGAACAGACATAGCAATAATTCTTGCATAATGCTCCCTGAGACTACGCTGCGGACATTCAGGGAGTATTCAGGTCAAGCGGTTTGTCTTGAAACCCACGCGTGGCAGGATTGAACTTGTTCGCTGCAGATCACCGATGGAGGGTTTCATGGGACTAACACGGAAGCGCCAGCGAGAGTTGACACGCTTGAAAGAACACGCCGAAGACGTGTGGGGTGAGCAGAAGGACGTCCTGGGACATGTGTCGCAGGTCGTCAAGGAAGCCAGCCGCCAAGCCGCCAACTACGCGCGCGAAGAAGTCTCGCCTCGAGTGCGGGACACACTGGACCACAATGTCAAGCCAGCGGTCGCCACCGGCGTCGCTGCGACGAAGACTGCGGTCGAGACCACACGCGGTCGGTTGACGGAGGACGTTGCTCCTGCCGTGTCCGCCGCCCTTGGCTCGGCATTGGCCGCCATCGAGGTGGCCAAGCATGAGGTGGGCAAGGAGCCCCACGTTCGCGACGCGGTGAAAACCGTCTCCGCCGCGAGTGAGAAAGTTGGCGCGAAGCTTGCCGACGCGAGCGAGAAGATCAGTGCTGCCGCCGCCAAGGCCAGTGCGGATGCTTCCGCCGCAGGCACCACAGCAGCCAAGGCCGGCAAGAAGGTTGCCAAAAAGGCCGACAAGTTGACCAGCCAGGTCAGCAAGAAGGCGGCCAAAGCCGGACTCGTCAAGGCGAAGCCGTCTGCTGGCCCCGGCCGTTACATCCTGGTGGGAATCATCCTCGTGGCCCTCGCCGGCATCGCATATGCCGCCTGGCAGACGCTTCGTGCCGATGATGACCTCTGGATCGATGAGGATGAGACTCCGGCACAGGAGCGCGACAAGCCGGTCGACGACACCGTCTAAAGCTTTTTATCCCGCACTGCGGGGTCGCATCACCACGGCGGCTGTTCCTTCGGGAGCGGCCGCTGTGTGCGTTAACGGCGGAACACCGGATTTCGCACTGCTTTGCCGGACATCGGCAGCAGCCCTGGCCCGGCACCCGGCCAATACGTCGGCATTCCCATGCCCACAACGTCGTCGCCAGCGTCAGGACGGCACCTGCGGCCACTCAACAGGTAAATCCAACCCGGGGTCGTTGTGGGGATTTACGGCCACCCAGTGGCCCCTGGTGGCCGCGCAGGATCAACGGGGCTTTCTTCGCGCAGCGGTCAGCGTTCTGTCCACGGAATGGAAGACCGGGCCATCGGAAGGTCCGGATGTCGACGGCAAAGCCGGAAGGAACTATAGACCCGATGGGCCGGATGTTCGGAAGAAGAATTTGTGGTGGATCCTGGGAGATTCGAACTCCCGACATCTGCCTTGCAAAGGCAGCGCTCTACCAACTGAGCTAAGGACCCGGAAGCCATCAGAATTCAATGACCGGGGGTGGTTCCGTATTTATTTTTGATTCTTTTTCCGCCCGAAGGCGAATTGTGAATCCCGACCCGCCAAATATTTCTCCTGGCAGTTCCGTGTGGTGCTGTCGTGCAGTGGGGGTACCGGGATTTGAACCTGGGACCTCTTCATTATCAGTGAAGCGCTCTAACCAACTGAGCTATACCCCCGTAGGGCAGATACGAGAGTATCGCACCAAACCCCCAACGCATAATCGGCGTTGTTCTGGGCCTACTGGTTGGTGAATCCGACCAGCAAACCTCCGGTCAAACGCACACTGAAGTTGTACAGCATGCTGGTGATCGCGCCGAACGCCGTACCGATGACAACGTTCAGGACGGCCACAACGAGGGCGAAAAGCGCCGTCTGGGCGAGAGAAACCGTTGCGGTGACCGAGAACGTGTCTTCGCCGAGAACTTCCCGCAGAATGCCGTCCAGCTGTCCGAAGACTCCGAAGGTCTGCAGGATGAGCCAGATCAGGATGCTGGCAACCACCAGCACAATTCCGAGGGCAACTGAAACCAGGAAGGACAGTTTGACCGTCGACCAGAAGTCGACGTAAACCAGCTTGAGGCGAACCTGCTTACTGGCCGTCGGTTTCTGGGACTTCTTTTGCAACTTCTCTGCGACGCTACTCATCTACTGATTCGTCCTTTCCAGGTTCTTCGACTGGTGCTGGGATAACTTCACCCTCAGCGTCGATTTCCTGAGTCTCTAGATTGCGTTCGCTGTTCTTGGCAACCGCAATAATTCTGTCGTCTTCGGCGAACCGAGCAAAAACTACGCCCATGGTGTCGCGGCCCTTTGCCGGCACCTCGGCCACGGCAGAGCGTACCACCTTGCCACTTGCGAGAACCACGAGAACCTCGTCCTCGTCGTCCACGATGAGGGCTCCGGCGAGCACCCCGCGGGCCTCGTCGAGCTTGGCAACCTTGATACCAAGACCGCCACGATTCTGGACTCGGTATTGGTCGGCGGCGGTGCGCTTGGCGTAGCCACCCTCGGTGACCACAAAAACGAATCCGCTGTCGGAAACAACACTCGCGTCCAGCAGCTGGTCGTCGTCACGGAAGTGCATTCCGATGACGCCGGAGGTGGAACGCCCCATCGGGCGCAGGGCGGAGTCGGAGGAGGTGAACCGGATCGACATGCCCTTGCGGGACACCAGGAGAAGGTCCTGGTCCTCGTCGACGAGCATGGCGGACACCAGTTCGTCACCCTCGCGCAGGTTGATGGCGATGATTCCACCGGAGCGGTTGGTGTCGTATTCGGTGAGGGCCGTCTTTTTGATCAGGCCGTCGCGGGTGGCGAGTACGAGGTACTTCGCCGTCGCGTAGTCGCGGATGTCGAGCACCTGGGCGACTTCTTCTCCCGGCTGCAATGCGAGCAGGTTGGCAAGGTGCTGGCCCTTGGCGTCGCGACCGGCTTCCTGCACCTCGTAGGTCTTCGCCCGCAGCACACGTCCCGTGTTGGTGAAGAACAACAACCAGTGGTGCGTGGTGGTGACAAAGAAGTGCTCGACGACGTCGTCGGCGCGCAGTTGCGCACCCTTCACTCCCTTGCCGCCGCGGTGCTGGCTGCGGTAGTTGTCGCTGCGGGTGCGCTTGACGTACCCGCCGCGGGTGATGGTGAGCACCATTTCCTCTTCGGGGATGAGGTCTTCGACGCTCATGTCGCCGTCGTAGCCGAACATGATCTCGGTGCGGCGGTCGTCCCCGAAACGGGCGACGACCTCGGTCAGCTCGTCCTTGACGATCTGGCGCTGCACCGATGGGGTGATCAGGATGTGGTTGTACTCGGCGATGAGACGCTCGAGTTCGTCGTGCTCGTCAACGATCTTCTGTCGTTCGAGGGCGGCGAGGCGCCGAAGCTGCATCTCGAGGATGCTGCGCGCCTGCAGTTCGTCGACGTCGAGGAGCTCCATCAGGCCGTCGCGGGCGTTCTCGACGGTCTGCGACGCACGGATCAACGCGATGACTTCGTCGAGGGCGTCGAGCGCCTTGAGGTAACCGCGCAGGATGTGGGCGCGCTCTTCTGCCTTGCGCAGGCGGTACTGGGTGCGGCGGACGATCACTTCGATCTGGTGGTCGATCCAGTGGGTGATGAACCCGTCGATGGCCAGCGTGCGGGGGATACCGTCGACGATGGCGAGCATGTTCGCGCCGAAGTTGTCCTGCAGCGGGGTGTGCTTGTACAGGTTGTTCAGAACGACCTTGGCGATGGCGTCGCGCTTGAGCACGATGACGAGGCGCTGTCCGGTACGACCCGAGGTCTCATCGCGGATGTCCGCGATACCGGAGACCTTGCCGTCCTTGACGAGCTCGGCGATTTTCAGGGCGAGGTTGTCGGGGTTGACCTGGTACGGCAGCTCGGTGACCACGAGGCAGGTGCGTCCCTGCAGCTCTTCGACGCTGACAACGGCGCGCATCGTGATCGAACCGCGGCCCGTGCGGTACGCGTCCTGGATGCCCTTGATGCCGAGGATCTGCGCGCCGGTGGGGAAGTCGGGTCCCTTGATGCGCTGGATGAGCGCATCAAGCAGTTCCTCGCGGGTGGCGTCGGGGTTCTCGAGCGCCCAGAGGGCTCCCTCGGAGACCTCGCGCAGGTTGTGCGGCGGAATATTGGTCGCCATACCGACGGCGATACCGACGGAGCCGTTGACCAGCAGGTTGGGGAAGCGGGCCGGCAGCACGGTCGGCTCGAGGGTGCGGCCGTCGTAGTTTTCCTGGAAATCGACGGTTTCCTCGTCGATGTCGCGCACCATCTCCATGGCAAGCGGGGCCATTTTGGTTTCGGTGTATCGCGGGGCTGCCGCACCGTCGTTTCCGGCGGAGCCGAAGTTGCCCTGGCCGAGGGCGAGCGGGTAACGCAGGCTCCATGGCTGGACGAGGCGGACCAGTGCGTCGTAGATCGAGGAGTCACCGTGGGGGTGGAACTGTCCCATGACCTCGCCGACAACGCGGGTGCACTTGGAGAATCCCTTGTCCGGGCGGTAGCCGCCGTCGTACATGGCGTAGATAACACGGCGGTGCACCGGCTTCAGTCCGTCACGCACCTCGGGAAGGGCGCGTCCGACGATAACGCTCATGGCGTAGTCGAGATAGGAGCGCTGCATCTCCAACTGGAGGTCGACCTGCTCGGTCTTGTCGTGACGGTCGTCGACGACCGCATTCTCGAACGTCGGTTCCGGCGCTTCGCTGTCCGGGGTTACTTCGTCAGCCATTGGTTTCTTTTTCCGCTTCTGGTTCTTGATCTGTGGGACTCGACACGGCTTCTTCCGTTATCGCCAGAGGGCGACAGCGGCGGATGCTGCACTAGATGTCGAGGAACCGCACGTCCTTGGCGTTGCGCTGGATGAAGTTGCGTCGTGATTCAACATCTTCACCCATGAGGGTCGAGAAGATTTCGTCGGCTGCGGCCGCGTCATCGAGGGTGACCTGCAGCAGGGTGCGCGTTGCGGGGTCCATGGTGGTTTCCCACAGCTCGGTGTAGTCCATCTCGCCAAGACCCTTGTAGCGCTGGATGCCATTGTCCTTGGGGATTCGTTTCCCCTTGGCCAGGCCGTCCTGCATCAGGGCGTCCCGTTCACGGTCGCTGTATACAAACTGGTGCTCGGCGTTGGTCCACTTGAGGCGGTACAGCGGCGGCTGCGCGAGGTAGACGTAGCCGTGGTCGATCAACGGGCGCATGTAGCGGAACAGCAGCGTCAGCAGCAGTGTGGTGATGTGCTGGCCGTCGACGTCGGCGTCCGCCATCAAAACGATCTTGTGGTACCGAACCTTGGCAGGGTCGAAGTCCTCACCGATACCCGCGCCGAACGCGGTGATCATGGCCTGCACTTCGGCGTTGGCGAGGGCACGGTCGAGTCGCGCCTTCTCCACGTTCAGGATCTTGCCGCGCAGCGGCAGGATCGCCTGGGTCTCGGGGTTACGGCCCTGCACGGCGGATCCGCCTGCGGAGTCACCCTCAACGATGAAGATTTCAGAGACCGACGGGTCCTTGCTCGAGCAGTCGCGCAGCTTTCCGGGCATTCCACCGGATTCGAGCAGTCCCTTTCGGCGGGTCTGTTCGCGTGCCTTGCGGGCCGCGAGGCGCGCCTGCGAAGCCTGGATGGCCTTGCGGATGATGTCGCGAGCCTCGGTGGGGTGGCGGTCGAACCAGTCGTTGAGCTGGGCGCCGGCAACCTGCTGGACGAATGCCTTCGCTTCGGTGTTACCGAGTTTGGTCTTCGTCTGGCCCTCGAACTGCGGTTCGGCGAGTTTTACCGAGATGACGGCGGTCAGGCCCTCGCGCACGTCATCACCGGTGAGGTTCTCGTCTTTTTCCTTGATGATGTTTTTGGCGCGCGCGTAACGGTTCACCAGGGTGGTGAGTGCGGCGCGGAAGCCCTCTTCGTGGGTTCCACCCTCGTGCGTGTTGATGGTGTTCGCGTAGGTGTGGACGCTCTCGGTGTACGCATTGGTCCACTGCATGGCCACTTCGAGCGAAATCTTGCGCTCGGTGTCCTCGGATTCGAATGCGATCACTTCGGCGTGAACGATTTCGACCTTTTTGGCACTGTTGAGGTACTGGACGTAGTCGACGAGACCGTTTTCGTACATGTACGAGTTGACGACATCTTCCTCGCCGCGCTCGTCGGTGACGGTGATACGCAGGCCCTTGTTCAGGAATGCCATCTGCTGGAAGCGGGCACGCAGCGTCTCGTAGTCGAACTCGACGGTCTCGAAGGTGTCCTTGCTCGGCCAGAACGTGACCGTGGTTCCGGTCTCGTTGGAGGATTCGTCCTGCGACAGGGGAGCCTGGGGCACACCGTGCTTGAACGACTGGCGCCAGACGGATCCCTGGCGGCGCACCTCGACGTCGAGCTCGCTGGACAGGGCGTTGACGACGGAGATTCCCACACCGTGCAGTCCACCGGACACGGAGTAACCGCCGCCGCCGAACTTTCCTCCGGCGTGAAGGATGGTGAGGACGACTTCGACGGTCGACTTCTGTTCCTGGACGTTCAGGTCGACGGGGATTCCGCGGCCGTTGTCGATGACGCGCACGGCGCCGTCACGACGAATGGAGACCTGGATGAAATCGCAGTAGCCGGCGAGGGCCTCATCCACGGAGTTGTCGACGACCTCGTAGACGAGGTGGTGCAGGCCGCGGGGACCGGTGGAACCGATGTACATACCCGGACGCTTGCGTACAGCCTCAAGGCCTTCGAGGATCTGGATCTGGTCAGCGCCGTAGCTGTCATCGGGAAGCTTCCGTGCCATCGGCGGCTCGACTGGCGTAACGCCACCCGATGTCGAAATCTCCTCGTGAACTACGGACAGGTCCTCTGGTGATTCCGGTGACATCTGAAGTTAGGCTCCTGCCGCATTGTTTGGTTCGCGCTCTACGGGGGAGAGAATCCACGATTGGACATTCCCGATAAGCAATTCCATTCTACCAAACGAGACAGCCTTGTGCGGGCATAGACGCCCCTCTGAGGACTTTTAAAAGCCGGATGGACTGATTTCCTTACCTAGCCGTAAGTATCGCGCGGACCGCGGCCTGGAATTGATCTGAGACCCCGTTTCCAGGAGGGGGCGTTCGGTCCATCGAACTTAACCGACTGGATGCCCGCATCAGGGTACCTTTTTGCAATTTCGGTCGTGATTGAACCGCGCATTAAACGCAGTTGCGTCGCCCATGCGGTCGAGTCGCAGTGCACCGTCAGCACACCATCCTCGATTCCCACCGGTGTGGAGTGCTCAGCCGTCTCTTCACCGGCTACTTCGGTCCACGATGCCAGGAGGTCCGCCTGGGCAAGCGGTGAATTCCAACCGAGTTTGGTTGTCAGCGATCCGAGGATGGCATCGATCCCGAAGGGGTCGCGACCCTCGCCGAACGGGACGCTTTTACCGCCCTCTTTTTTGTTTTTTACCCTTTTGCGAGCGTCATTGCTTCGCGCGCCGGCTTCACCGAAGACCCGCCGAAACCGGAGGTAAACGGCGATGTGCTCCGCTGAGGCATCGTCGTCGTGCGTATCGTCTGATGCGGGCATCTAGGACTCCTCGCTCACAATGTGGCCTGCACGAATCTTTACAACATGGGCCGCCAGGCGCTCTGGAACATCATTCTGCACCGCCGCGGTGATCAGTACCTGTTCAAAATCTTCGACGGCATCCGCCAGGCGACCGCGACGGGATTCGTCCAGTTCGGCGAAGACGTCGTCGAGGATAAGTACCGGATCACCGGAGTTCGTCTCCCGACGCAGCACCGCGGCGGACGCGAGCTTCAGGGAAAGCGCGAAGGACCACGATTCACCGTGGCTGGCATACCCGCGTGCCGGCAACGAGTTCAGCATCAGGACAAGGTCGTCGCGGTGCGGTCCGGCCAGGGTGAGTCCCCTCTCCAGCTCCGCCCGGCGCAACCTCACAAGGGCAGATCGGAAGAATTCGTTAGTTTCCAATTTCGACATATTCGCCGGCGGCGCGGCGGGAGTCGAATTTGTGGATACTTCGGGATCGGAATTGCCGGAATCGAGGATGCTGAGTGAACTGGTCAGTCCCGCTGCATGATCGGCGCCGGCGATCGCCGTGTAGGCGGCTGTCACTTCGGGGAGCAGCTCCGCGACGAGGCTCCGCCGTGCGTCGATGATCTCCGATCCGAGTATCACGAGACGATCGTCCCAAATGTCGAGTGTGCTCAGCTGGTTGCCTCGCGCTCCCGACGCCCGTGCCGACTTCAGCAGGGTGTTTCGCTGTTTGACCACTCGTTCGTAGTCGGCGATCACTCCACTCATGCGCGGCGACCGCAAAACGAGTAATTCATCGAGGAAACGTCGTCGGCCCGACGGATCTCCGCGGACCAGCGCGAGATCCTCCGGGGCAAATAACACACTGGAGAAATAACGGGGCAGATCTCGGGTCTTGATTGCCGACCGGTTGATCTGCGCCCGATTGGCACCGGTGCGATTGATCTGTACCTCAGCGAGGACTGAGCGTTCGCCGTTTTCGAGTCGTGCCCGCACGATGGCGGCATCGCGTCCCGCACGGATCATTGCGTGATCCGTCGAGACGCGATGCGACCCGAGCGTGCTGAGAAAACCGAGGGCCTCGACCAGATTCGTTTTTCCCTGGCCGTTGCTCCCGACAAACAGGTTGGGTCCGGATGCCAGCTCTAGCTCAGCAGACTCGTAGTTACGAAAGTCGGTGAGGCTGAGGTGCGTGACCCTCACATCAACTCTTGCGGACCGCGTGCCCGCCGAACTGCTTGCGAAGGGCGGCGACGGCCTTCATCGACGGCGAGTCATCCTGGCGCGAAACAAAACGCGCAAAGATTGACGCACTGATGGTCGGCACGGGGACGGCATTGTTCAGCGCTTCTTCGACGGTCCAGCGTCCTTCTCCGGAGTCCTCGACATAGCCTTCGATGTCTTCGAACGTGGGGTCCTCTTCGAGTGCCTTGACGAGCAGCTCAAGCAACCAGGAGCGCACCACGGTTCCGCGCTGCCACGCTTTGAACGTTCCGGTGACGTCTTTGATGATGTCGCTGCGTGCGCTGAGGAGTTCGTATCCCTCGGCCCATGCCTGCATCACGGCGTACTCGATGCCGTTGTGCACCATCTTGGCGTAGTGGCCCGCGCCGATCTCGCCGGCGTGGACAAATCCTTCGGCGCGAGGGCCTTCGGGGCGCAGCGCATCAAAAACAGGAAGGGCATATTCGACGTGTTCTGCACTGCCGCCGACCATCAGGCCGTAGCCGTTCTCCAGTCCCCAGACTCCGCCGGAAACACCGCAGTCAACGTAATTGATGCCCTTCGGGCTGAGGAGAGCGGCGTGCTTGAAGTCGTCGCTGAAACGCGAGTTTCCACCCTCGATGACCAGGTCACCGGCGGTAAGTACCTCGGCGAGGTCAGTGACAACGCCGGTTGTGATGGCACCGGAGGGAACCATGACCCATACGATGCGCGGTTCTGGCAGGGCTGCTGCCAATTCACTCAGGCTAGCGACGTCGGAGACCTCGGGGTTGGGGTCGTAGCCGGTGACTTCAACCCCATTTTTGCGCAGGCGGGCACGCATGTTATTGCCCATTTTGCCGAGTCCGATGAGGCCGATATGCATGGATAGTCCTTCGAGTTCTTGAAATGCAGTGGTGGGGTAAAACTCAGCGCAGGAGCAGGTTGGGCTGCAGCAGGTACTTGTAGTTGTCCGCGCCCGCCTGGTCTTTCGACGACTGGCTTGTAATCAGCACAGGTCCTGGTTTGTTGGGGTTGTCGGTCTTGGTGAACGAGATTCGGACAAACTCCGAGTGCACCGCACCGAGGCCGTCGAGGAGGAATTGCGGTTTGAGCGAAACGACGGTGTCGGTGCCAGTGAGGAACGCGTCGATTGTTTCGGAGGCCTGCGCCTGCTCGGACCCGATCGCCTCAAGGGTCACTCCGTCGACGGTGAAACTGAAGCGGAGTGCAGCTTCTCGTTCGAGTACCAGGGAGACCCGTCGAGTCGCTTCGATGAGTTCTGCGGTGTTCAGAACGGCGTAGTTGTCGACCGTTTCGGGGAACAGGCGCTTGACGGGCGGGAAATTCCCCTTGATGAGCAACGAGGTGACGGTTCGCCGATCCGCGCTGAACGCAATAAGTTCGCGTTCATCGGTGCTCGTAATTGCCACGGAGATCGATCCACTGTGGCCGAACGTCTTGCCAATTTCCATCAGGGTGCGGGCCGGAACCAGTGCAGTGATTGATTCGGTGATTGATTCGTCTGAATCCCACGCAATTTCACGGACGGCGACCCGGTACCGGTCGGTTGCCACCAGCGAAAGGCTGTTGCTGGAAACCTCCAGCTGGACGCCGGTGATGACGGGGGTGACATCATCACGAGACGCGGCGACGGCAACCTGGGCGACAGCATTTGCGAAGGATTCCGCGGGAAGAATGCCCGAACTTTCTGCGACCTGGGGGAGTGTCGGATATTCCTCTACGGGCATGCTCAGCAGAGTGAAGTTCGCTGACCCACAAGCAACGAGGATTTTGCCATCTTCTGTACTAAAACGCACCGGAGCGTTAGGCAGTCTGCTGGCAATGTCGGCGAGGAGACGTCCTGAGACAAGGATTTTTCCCGGTTCAGAGATTTCTGCTGCGATTTCTGTTTGAGCTGAGACTTCGTAATCGAATGATGACAATGTCAAACCATTTTCAGTGGCTTCGATCAGGATTCCACTGAGGATAGGGAGAGTCGTCCGCTGTGGGAGCAACTTGACTGCAAAAGAAACGGCTTCGCTAAAAACGTCTCTGTTGACCTGGAATTTCACGGGTTCACCCCTATCGGTGGCTAACGGCGGTGGAGCGGTTAATACTGGCACAGGCCAATGAAGCGCTCGATCCAAAGGTTATCTCTCGGATCATTAAGTTTTTAAAAGGTTTAAAGTTCATAACCGTTGTGCGAACTGTTGATAACTGCAAGTTTTCTAGCAATCCAGCGGGAAGTACACGCCTTCACCATGTGGACAGATTGTGCAATTCGGTGGACTTGTTATTCACAGTTCGATTAGCTCCACTGACGGTTTCCACAGATGTCTGTAATTCATGAACAGACGTTCCCGGCGAGTTCCCCAAGTTATGCACAGGTTATCCACACTGTGTGAAACGCGATTTTTCGTTCGGGAATAACCATCAGTTGTTGTTATAGCGGTGGTTCTGCTTGATCCGACTGGTGAGCTCAGTGACCTGGTTGTAGATGGAGCGTCGCTCTTTCATGAGCTCAGTGATCTTCTTGTTGGCGTACATCACAGTCGTGTGATCGCGGTTTCCGAACAACTGACCGATCTTGGGCAGCGAAAGATTGGTCATCTCCCTGCAGAGATACATTGCAATCTGTCTGGCTGTGGCCACCGCCTGGGACCGAGACGACCCGTAAAGGTCATCGACCGTGAGCTTGAAGTAGTCGGCCGTGTGGTTGATGATGTCCACGGGCGCGATGACA
>Ga0247732_10000921_pt1 | contig 12455 bp, 9 predicted proteins | sample UWRJL163409C2_FD_180940 | JGI IMG/M metagenome (GOLD analysis project Ga0247732, IMG submission 180940) | Plant litter microbial communities from Arlington Agricultural Research Station in Wisconsin, United States - UWRJ-L163-409C-2 | ecosystem: Environmental > Terrestrial > Plant litter >...
CCTGAGCAATGGGCGGCTTTCCCGTGCCCTCGAAGGAATGTCGACCCGCCAGCAGACCGTGCTGAACCTGCTCCCGCTGTTTTTCCACGTCAACCACCCGCTGTTACCGGGCTATGTCTCGGGCAGCACGCCTGCCGGCGTATCCAACTACCAGCCCAGCACATTGGCCTTGGCCGAAGCCCAACGTCTGACTCGCTCGTTTTCCTACAAGTCGCCGCTGGGCACCGTACGTCAGCCGATTCATGGCCTGTTTTTGATGGGCAGCCTTGGCACCCTGGCGCAAGCCGAAGAAAGCGACATGGACGTCTGGGTCTGCCACGACCCGGAGTTGACCGACAGCGAAATCGCCGAGTTGCGCAGAAAGTGCCAGGCGCTGGAAGCCTGGGCTGACAGCCAGGGTGCCGAAGCGCATTTTTTCCTGATCGATCCGCAACGTTTCGTGACTGGCGAGCGCGACGCGCAACTCAGCTCAGACGACTGCGGCACTACCCAGCATTATCTGTTGCTGGATGAGTTCTATCGCACGGCCATCTGCCTCGCGGGTCGCACGCCGATGTGGTGGCTGGTACCCACTTACGAAGAGCGGCGATACACCGATTTCACCCACACCCTGCTCTCCAAACGCTTCATCCGCGCCGACGAGGTGCTGGACTTGGGTCATCTGGCGCAAATCCCGCCGGGGGAGTTTCTCGGCGCGGGGTTGTGGCAGCTGTTCAAAGGCATTGAGTCGCCTTACAAATCGGTGCTCAAACTGCTGCTGATTGAGGTCTATGCCAGTGAACACCCTCAGGTGCAGTGCCTGAGTCTGCGCTTCAAGGAGGCGGTGTTCGCCAACCAGCTGGATCTGGATGAGCTGGACCCGTACATGGTGGTCTATCGCCGCATCGAGGAATACCTCGTCCAGCGTGGCGAGTCTGAGCGCCTGGAGTTAGTGCGCCGCGCACTATATTTGAAAGTGAATAAAAAGCTCACCGGCAGCACGCGCCTGCGCAGCACGGGTTGGCAGCGACAACTGCTGGAGCGCCTGACGCAAGAGTGGGGCTGGAATGAACGGCAACTGCTGTTGCTAGACAGCCGCAGTCAGTGGAAAGTCCGCCAGGTGACTCTTGAACGCCGGACGCTGGTCAACGAACTCAATTACAGCTATCGCTTCCTGACGCAATTTGCCCGAACTCAAAATGCAGGCAGCTCGGCCAATACCCGGGACCTCAACGTGCTCGGCCGTAGGCTATACGCCGCTTTCGAGCGCAAGGCCGGCAAAATCGAGTACATCAACCCCGGAATTGCTCCCGATCTGGCTGAAGACACTCTGACACTGGTGCAATCAGACAACCGCCGCGAGCCGGGAAAGACCCAGTGGGCGCTGTATAACGGCAGCCTCGGCCCTCAGGACTGGCTCAATTTTTCGCCCATCAAACGCAGCCGTGAGCTTCTGGAGCTGCTGACCTGGTGTCATCGCAACAACGTCATCGACACCAGCACCCGCCTCGCGCTGCATCCGGGCAGCAGCGACTTGAGCGAGATCGAGCTGTTCAACCTGCTCGGCGCGCTGCAACAGCAGATTCCGATGCCACTGGAGGTTGTGAGCGAAGAACGCTTGCTCAGTGCCAGCGTACCCAGGGAAATCCTGTTGCTGGTCAACGTGGGGGTCGACCCGCTCAGGCACCACCGCGACCTCAACATCCTGATGACCACCGAGCGCACCGACTCGCTGAGTTACGCAGGGGTTCGGGAGAACCTCGTACTGACGCTGGATCAGATCACACTCAACAGCTGGAACGAAATTCTGGTCACCCGTCATGACGGCGAACACGCCTTGCTCGACTGCCTCAGTGACCTGTTGAGCAACCTGCCCGAAGGAGCCGAGCAGCCGACCGTTCGCGTGCGATGCTTCTGTCACAACCGGGCGCCGGCCATCGCCCAGCGCGTGGAAGAGCTGGTCGCCACTGCGCAACGTTTGCATGCACGGCGCCTCAATCACCGTTATCTGATTCAGGTCCAACAGCAGTATCAGGTTCTGGAAATGGTCCCGGGCCAGCCCGTGACGCAGGTGGTGATCAACAGCCTTGGAGGCCTGTTCGAATATCTAGGCGAGGAAATCCCTCGTTACAGCCCACTGCATCTGGACCCGTACGCATTGGCCGAGCACGACCTGGCGTTGGTTCTGCCGTCCGGTCAGCCGGAATGCGTTCAGGTCTTCTATCGAATCAATGACGCGAACGCTGAGCTTTACGTGCTCGATGAGCGCAATGCTTTATGGCATCAAAGCGTGCCTTATCACGACGAAACCAGTTTGCTGATGCCCTTGCAGCGGTTCTTCCGTTCGCTGGTGTATCGACGAGGGGCCATGCTCCCGCTGGATAACCCTGTAGAGCCGACGCGGCTGGATATTCTCTATTACCAGCTGCTGCCCTCAGGGCCCACGCGCGCACGACGTATCGAACCGCGCAACGCGCCGGTAGCAATGGATAAGCCGTTTTACGATGTGCAGGCGATTATCGAAGAAGCATCACCCGGTCAGGTGAGCGTCACGCTGTACTGCGACAACCAGGAGTTTTCCGAGCTGGAACATGGTGATCAGCTCTTCAGCGTCGTAGCCCGGCAGATCCTTGAGCAACGCACTGAGCCTGAACGCTATCGGTGTTACATCACCGACCTGGATCTTTCAGGCCTGCTGGGCGACTCACGAGGGCAGAGCATTCTCTATTTGCGCTACAAAGCGCATCTGGAAAAATCCCTGAATGACGCCATGGCTCAGGCCTGAGCGAGTGCCCTGCAGCAGCCGAGCCTGCTCGCGATGAACGATGGCGCGCAGTGCCTGACAGACCGAGGCGCCTGCATCGCGGGCAAGCCTCGCTCCAACGTAGATCGTGTTCCTTCCGTAGGAGAGCGCTTGCTCGCGATGAACGATGACGTGGTGTTTCTGACAGACCGAGGCGCCTGGTTCGCGGGCAAGTCGGATGCCGCCCAGCCGCTCCAACGGATTAAACACAATTCTGTAGGAGTGAGCTTGCTCGCGATGGCGTCAGGTCAGTCGAAAGTTATTTCGCTGAAAAACCATTCACGAGCAAACCCACCTCCACAGAATAGCCGAGGTTTCGAAATCAAGCCTTACTTGACTCAACCCCAGGCAACGGCTCTTTACTGCGCCAGTGCGGCAGGGAGTTCCAGTAACGCTCGCCTTTGGCGTCGTCGTACATGCCTTCCCAGCGCGAGATCACCAACACCGCCAAGGCGTTGCCGATCACATTGAGGGCGGTGCGGGCCATGTCCATGATGCGGTCAACGCCAGCGATAAATGCCAGGCCTTCCAGTGGAATACCAACACTACCCAGCGTCGCCAGCAGCACCACGAAGGAAACACCCGGCACACCCGCGATCCCCTTGGAGGTGACCATCAGGGTCAACACCAGCATCAGTTGCTGGCCCAGCGACAAGTCAATGCCGTAGAGCTGCGCAATAAACATGGCGGCAATGCTCTGGTACAAGGTCGAACCATCAAGGTTGAACGAATACCCGGTCGGCACCACGAAGCTGCAAATGGCTTTGGGCGCGCCATAGGCTTCCATCTTGCTGATCACCCGCGGCAGGGCGGTCTCAGAGCTGGCCGTGGAATAGGCCAGGATCAGCTCGTCCTTGAAGATGCGCATCAGCTTCACGACTGAGAACCCGAACAGGCGGGCAATCAGACCGAGCACTACGAACGCGAAGAAGGCGATGGCGAAGTAAACCAGGATCACCAGCTTGGCCAACGGTAGCAGCGAGGCGAAACCAAAATTGGCTACGGTCACGGCGATCAACGCAAATACACCGATCGGCGCATAGTTCATGATCATGTGAGTGACCTTGAACATGGTTTCCGAGACACCCTGGAAAACCTTCAGCACCGGATCGCGGACTTCGGCGTCGAGACTGGCCAGACCCAGACCGAACATCACCGAGAAGAAGATGATCGGCAACATATCGCCACGGGCAACCGCCGCGAAGATATTGGACGGAATCAGGTTGAGGATCGTCGCGATGAAAGCGTGATCGTGCTGCACTTCGGCCGTAGTTGCCGTGTACTTGGAGATATCGACAGTACCCAGCGTACTCATGTCGATGCCGGCACCCGGCTGGAACACGTTGGCCAGCACCAGCCCGACCAGAATCGCGATGGTGGTCACCACTTCGAAGTAGAGAATGGTTTTGAGACCGATGCGCCCGAGTTTCTTGGCGTCGCCGACACCTGCGATGCCCACCACCAGCGACGCAACCACAATCGGTACGACGATCATTTTGATCAGGCGAATGAAGATATCGCCCGCAGGTTGAAGGATATTACTGATCCACCACGCCTTCTCGGCACTGAAATGGTTGAGCAGCGCACCCAGCGCAATCCCGAGTACCAGACCGATGAGGATCTGCCAGGCCAGGCTCAGCTTTGCCTTCTTCATGTCGTTACCTTTTTTCAAGTGGCCCGGACATCTCTGAAAAATTCATCTGCGCAACATTGCCAATCTGCAGCAATCCGAAGCAGTGACTGTCAGAGCCGTCCAGAGTAGGTGCCGCAAGCGAGCATCCTGGCTCTGTAGCTGGCGAAAAAAGGCGCAACTATTCCCACGGGAAGAGGCAGCGTCTAATGCCGTAAATGACTACCCCATGCCGAATCGGCATAACGTTTACGACAGAAAACCTATCTGAAAACGACATATGAGTACCGCATTTTGGCGCAAAGGTGGCTAAAACGGCATCTGGAAGGTTTTTGGGTATTCAAAAAGAGGGAATTGTCGCGGGGGTGCCAAACGTCAGGTTTGGAAATTTCCTACAGAAAAACCCGGATGTGCGGCCATGTGCCGCTGGCAGAAACGAGTAAACGCGACGCAAGCAGAACTTGCATCGCGGTTCTTCCTGACCCGGCCCTCAACGGAGGTACTCCCTGTACCCCTAGGTCACTTCGATCCTAACAATCAAAGCATCCCGGCCCCATGGTCATGCGCCACCATCTTCGAGCGGCGCAGCTCAAAAAGCACTCCGAACAAGAGTGCTCTCTGTTCACGAGTTCTTGGTATTGCTTAATACCAGTTCGGATCCTTGCGAAGCTCTTCATCCAACAGCTTCTTCATTCCATCATCCGGATCGCCGAGGTAGCGGTAGGTCGCATGGCGCGTTGGAGACTTGTCCGTAGGCAAGCCAGCAGGCACCTCAACCAACATGGCATAGGCATCATCCTTATCGAGGCTGAAAGCCACGATCAGGCGTTTGCTTTTGCAGCTTTCAGCGGTTTCGCACAATGGTCCAACGATGAAGGGCTTGCCCTCTTCCGTGACAGCCTGCATCTGCTGCTCGGAAGCGCCAGAAAGATTGATTACCCAATCGGGTAGCCGTTCTTCTTTCTTCACGACGCCTTCCCAGGTCTGACGATACTCGGGAGCAGAGCTAAGAAGCTCGTTCACCCGGGCCTGACCATCATTGGCAGCCATCGCCATTGTGCTGCCGCCCATTAACAGGGCGGCGGCGAGTGAATGGAACGAAGTGCGCATATTCAGCCTCGGCCGCGACGGCCAAAGAAGAAGGAAACAACGAACATGACCAGGAATACGACGAACAGAATCTTCGCGATACCGGTCGCGGTGCCTGCGATACCACCGAAGCCAAGTACTGCAGCGACAATGGCGATGATCAGAAACGTGATTGCCCAACTCAACATGGTGATTCTCCTTGGTTACTACTTTTAAAGTGGTTACTGCTTTTAATGAATGCTGTTTTTTCGGCAACGCGGGTTAGAAAACCCAGGATTGCTGATGTTGCTGCTGCGGCATTTCACTGACAGGCGCTGTGCCTTCCACAGGGGTAAAGCTCAGCGCAGTGTCTCTGGCCAACGGCGCACTGGCCGTGGTGTAGGACTGGCTGTAAGTGAACTGCTGTTTAATTTGCGTCGCTTCTTGCATCGCCGCGCGGTTGTTGTCCCAGCGCTGAAACTGTTGGATCGCAATCAGAGTGACCAGCACGGCCAATGTGGCAAACAACATCTGCTGGATATGCAGTGGCGAAATGCGCATTTGGGCGAAACGCTTGCTGTTCATCTGGTTGCTCCTGAGATCCCGCAGGGATGCTCGATCCTGATCTTGTTGCCGGTTAGTTCACGGCTTGTGTGAGAAGGATATTGCAGGGTGCATGCCAGTTTTATAACGCTATTTATTTCCTTACAAATCAATAACTTACACACAAGCTTCGAATCTTTCTGCGAGCAACCTGCACGATGAGTCTGTATTTATCGTGCAGGTTGCACGACCGCTCCGCTGTAGGATCAGCCCGCAGTCTTGGCCATCACTTTCAACGCGTCAGCATTCACGCCTTTAACGCCGCGTATATTGCGGGCGATCTCCACGGCCAATTCTTTCTCGGCGTAGTTGGCGACGATCCCATTGAGGGAGACTAAACCGCTTTTGGTTTCAACCTTGATGCTCATACCGTCGAGGTTGCGGCTATAGATGAGGCTGGATTTAACCTTGCTGGTAATCCAGACATCGCTCATCTCCTCGACCGGGCTGTTGACCTGTGGGTCAGTGCGGGAATTGATGGAGTCAGCGGCACTGATGCTGATCAAGTTATTAACAGTGACCACGCCATCGGTATTGGTCGCAAGATTGCCAGCCACTTCTTTGGCTTCCGGACTCTGCGCGCGACCTTTGAGCGTTACCACACCGTCCTTGGTATCGACGTCGATTTTCAGCGCCTCAGTTACGCTGCTCCACAACAGCTTGGATTTCACCGTTGCGGTCAGGGTGGCATCTTCAAAGCGCTGCGCCATTGTGGCTTTGGCGCCCGGCTCGGCAGCTACGCTGGGATCAATTTCCAGCTGGTTATCGACTTTGTCGATGCCTTTGACGTCCAGCGCAATTCGTTCTGCAAGCTCGCGATCAACCTCATTCTCAACCTTGCCCTTGAGGACTGCAGTGCCCTGTTCGACGCTCACATCGATTTTGAAAGGGCTCAAATGTTTATTCAGAGCGAAGGCCGTCCAGATCGAGCCTTCCTGACGCGCCTCGTTCAGCTGGCTGGGCAGATCGCCCTGGGCCGCGCTGGCCAGCAGCGGGTTGAGACTCAGTGCCGTGACTGTGGCGGTGGCCAGGGCGAGCTTTTTCAGCGGGTGCATGGCATTTCTCCATCGATGGCTATGCATTGGATTTGAGCAAATCGCTCAATCGAAAAGCAGAAGAAACCCGCAAGTCATGTGCCAGCCATTTTTTCGACTAGAAATCCATTTAAATCAATCACTTAACGATATATCTACCAGATAGCTACCATGCAGCACGCATAATCAATCAGAATCGACCATGCAACTTGCCCGATTATTCCGACACTAAGGCAAGACAATTCACTGAGGAGCGTAGGAAAAATGGAAGCAGCCACTGAGAATCAGGGCCGTATTCTGCTTGTGGATGACGAGTCCGCGATCCTTCGCACGTTCCGCTATTGCCTGGAAGATGAGGGCTACAGCGTCGCCACCGCCAACAGCGCAGCGCAAGCGGAAACGTTGCTGCAACGCCAGGTCTTCGACCTGTGCTTCCTGGATTTGCGGCTGGGCGAAGACAATGGCCTTGATGTGCTGGCACAGATGCGCGTCCAGGCCCCATGGATGCGGGTAGTGATCGTCACGGCACATTCGGCCGTCGACACTGCCGTGGATGCTATTCAGGCAGGTGCCGCCGACTATCTGGTCAAGCCTTGCAGCCCGGACCAACTGCGTCTGGCGACTGCCAAACAATTGGAAGTGCGCCAACTCTCGGCGCGCCTCGAAGCCCTTGAAGGTGAAATTCGCAAACCCAAAGACGGGCTGGATTCTCACAGCCCTTCAATGATGGCGATTCTGGAAACTGCCCGGCAGGTAGCTGGCACTGATGCCAACATCCTGATCCTCGGCGAATCCGGCACCGGTAAAGGTGAGCTGGCCAGGGCGATTCACGGCTGGAGCAAGCGCGCGAAGAAATCCTGCGTCACCATCAATTGCCCGTCTCTGACCGCCGAACTGATGGAAAGCGAACTGTTCGGTCACAGCCGTGGCGCCTTTACCGGTGCCAGCGAGAGCACCCTGGGACGCGTCAACCAAGCCGACGGTGGCACACTGTTTCTTGACGAAATCGGCGATTTTCCTCTCACGTTGCAACCCAAGTTGCTGCGTTTCATTCAGGACAAGGAATACGAGCGCGTGGGTGACCCTGTTACCCGACGCGCCGATGTGCGCATCCTCGCGGCCACCAACCTCAACCTCGAAGACATGGTGCGCAACGGCCGTTTCCGCGAAGACCTGCTCTATCGCCTGAACGTGATCACCCTGCATCTGCCGGCATTGCGTGAGCGTACTGAAGACATCCTGACACTGGCTGATCGTTTCCTGGCGCGCTTCGTCAAGGATTACGCCCGCCCTGCACGAGGATTCAGCGAAGAAGCCAAGTCCGCACTGCTCAATTACCGCTGGCCGGGCAACATTCGCGAGCTACGCAACGTGATCGAGCGAGCCAGCATCATTTGCCCGCAGGAGCGCGTCGAAGTCGCGCATCTGGGCATGGGCGAGCAGCCGACCAGCAACGCACCGCGCGTAGGCGCTGCCCTCAGCCTGGACCAATTGGAGAAAGCCCACATCGGCGCAGTGTTAGCCACCAGCGAAACACTTGACCAGGCGGCTAAAACCTTGGGTATCGACGCCTCGACGCTGTACCGCAAACGCAAGCAGTACAACCTGTGAAAACTCGCGCATGAAATGGGCAATGAAGTTACGCACAAGGCTGTTCTTCAGCATCTCGGCCCTGATAACGGTAGCGTTATTGGGACTGGCGCTGGGGCTCGTCAGCGTAATGCAGATGGCCAAATCCCAGGAAAACCTGATCCATGAGAACTTCGTGTCCCTGGATACGGGGCTCAAGCTCAGGCAAAACCTGGGTGATCAACTGGTCATGATGCTCAATGAGTCACCCGCGCAAGAGCCACTGCAAAAGCTGCAGGAGCAGTTTCGCGACGTCTTGGCTCAGGGCATCGCCCATGATGAACAGAGCAATGTCGACAATGGCTTTTTGGGTGTTCGCAGGGACTATGAAAAGTTTCTCGAGGCTTACGCGAAATCCAGAGATACCCCGCGCGCCATGCGCGACAACGCGGAGTTAAGCGAGCGCTTCAACGTCTTGCGCAACAACCTGGTTGCGGCGCATCGACAGTCCCTGAGCAATATCGGCGAGGTGGAATCCCAGGCCAGGTCGCGGGCGATATGGGTGGCAGGCTTGCTGGGCCTGGTTGGGCTTGCGGTGCTGTGCATCGGTTTCATCACTGCTCACGGCATCGCCCGGCGTTTTGGTGCCCCCATCGAGGCGCTGGCCAAAGCGGCCGATAATATCGGCCAAGGCAATTTCGAGGTCACGCTGCCGATCTCTTCGGCTGCCGAGATGAACCTGCTGACCCGGCGCTTCGGCATCATGGCTGAAGCTTTGCGCCAGCATCAGGTGACCAACGTCGACGAATTGCTTGCCGGGCAACAACGGCTGCAGGCTGTGCTCGACAGTATTGATGACGGCCTGCTCATGATCGACCGCCAAGGCCGGCTGGAGCACCTCAACCCGGTTGCCCAGCGTCAGTTGGGCTGGGACGAGGATCGGTTGGGCCAAGGGCTTGGCGAGGCCTTGCAGCGCCCCGAACTGGATGAGCAACTGTATCTGACCCTGCGCGGGGGAACACTGGAGCGCGCGCCGGAAGATCTGGAAATCGAGGTCGATGGCGAGATAAGGCTGCTCACTTACAGCCTTACCCCCGTCAGCCACACCAAAGGCCATATCCTCGGCGCGGTGATGGTGCTGCATGATGTCACCGAGCAGCGGGCGTTCGAGCGCGTGCGCAGCGAGTTTGTCCTGCGCGCCTCCCATGAACTGCGGACACCGGTCACCGGCATGCATATGGCATTCGGCCTGTTCCGCGAGCGGGCAAAATTCCCCGCTGACTCCCGAGAGGCCGACCTGCTCGATACGGTCAATGAAGAAATGCAGCGCTTGATGCAGTTGATCAATGACTTGCTGAATTTTTCCCGCTATCAGAATGGCCTGCAAAAACTCACCCTTGCGCCGTGCTCTATCGAGGAATTGCTCGAACACACCCGGCTGCGTTTTCAGGATCAGGCTCAGGAGCAGAACATCGTCCTGTCGATAGAGGCGGAAGAACCTCTGCCGCGCCTGCATGCCGATCAGGCGCAACTTGAACGGGTGCTGGATAACCTGCTGGACAACGCGCTGCGCCACACGCCTGAAAATGGCCTGATCCGCCTACAGGCCCGGCGCCATGGCGAGCGGGTCATCATCAGTGTCGAGGACAACGGTGAAGGCATTGCTTATGGGCAGCAAGGGCGGATTTTCGAACCCTTCGTCCAGGTCGGCCGCAAGAAAGGCGGTGCCGGGCTGGGTTTGGCATTGTGCAAAGAAATCGTGCAACTGCACGGCGGCAGAATGGGCGTGTACTCAAGGCCAGGGCAGGGCACCCAGTTTTATATGGCGTTGCCGTTGTAACCGGTTTGTGACTGACCAATAACGCGGTGTGCCTGACGAAACTGTATCCCTGTGGGAGCGAGCTTGCTCGCGAAGGCTATTTATTTGTCATGAATATGCGGCGGATGTACCGCCCTCTTCGCAAGCAAGCTTGCTCCCACAGAGTCCCGCAGACGGCAAATATCCGACCTCACGCCACATCCTCCGCCCGTCTTCCTTGGCTGCGGCGGCCGCCGGTGACCAGTTCGGTGAATTTCACCGCGCTCAATGGTCGGGCGAACAACCATCCTTGCCCATAGATGACCCCCTCGCTGATCAACAGCTGAGCCTGTGACTCAAACTCGATGCCTTCGGCAATCACCCGCAGATTCAACGCATGAGCCATCCGAATGATGTGCGGAGCGACACCGCTGCTAGCGGCATCATGGCCCAAGGCATCGATGAACGCTTTATCGATCTTCAGGCAATCCACCGGCAAGGTTTGCAGATAGGCCAGACTGCAATAACCAGTGCCGAAGTCATCGATCAACACCTGATGCCCCCGGTCGCGCAGCGCCTGTAGATGATTGCGGGCAATGACCACGTCGATCAACCCACGCTCAGTCACCTCGAAGGCGATTTGCCGCGCAGCCACTCGGTGCTGTGCCAGTAACCTGGCCGTTACTCGCCCGATGCGCGGGGCCATCACATCACAGGCCGCCAGATTCACCGATATATAGAGGTGCGGATTGGCACGCAGCAACGGCCCCAGTTGCTCCAGCAGCTGCTGCAACACGAAGTCCGTGATCTGGCGAATCTGCCCGGTGTTTTCCGCCAAAGGGATGAACAGGTCCGGACTGGTCAAGGTGCCGTCGGGCCTGCGCCAGCGCACCAGCGCCTCGGCACCCACGCACAGCCGGGTGTTGAGGTCGAAGATCGGCTGATACAGGACTTTGAGCTCGCTGCGCCTCAATGCGCCCTGCAACTCACCCCCCAGAGAGCGACGCTGGCGTACCAGTTGCAGCACCAATGCACCGATGCACAGGGCCACCAGCAGGCTTGCCGGAACCAGAAACCACCAGGCACCAGCGACTTTCTCCTGCAAACCCGCCCGAGGCGCAATCATCACCAGCTGATATTCGGGACTCTGGGTCGGCATGCGATAAATCAGTCGTTTATCAGTGACCATCAAGGTCTCATCGGCTTCCGACGACCAACGCGCCGTCGGCGGCCACAACTGCTCCGGGCCCAGAACCGTCACCGCTTTGCTGCCGTGATTGAGCACTACCAGCAAGCTGCCTCCCACCGGCAGATCAACTACATCGGTCAGATGGCCCCGGGAAGTGGACACTCTGAAACCGCCTCGGCCCAGCACCAGCGCTGCCAGGTTGTCGTCGGGCTGGGCAGAGGTATTGAGCCAGTAGTCATAAGTCGGGCCGCGAATATCGGCGGGTCGCTCCTCGCCTAGATTGCTGGTGCGGATCCAGCTGGAACACAACTGGGTATCGCCAACAAACGCTGCCTCGTAGATAAAGCGGTAGCTGGCAATCACCTGGCGCAAGCGGTCAATCATCTCTGGGGTGCAACGCCGCAGAGGCTGAGTCTCCAGCTGGTCCAGCCCCACACGTAACTGCCCGAAAAGTTGTTCCAGGCGTACCAGAAAGCGCTCGCCCTGGGCCTTCATTTGCTCGCTTTCGTTTTGCCGTGCCTGATGCACGGCCAAAGCGAAGCTGCCCGCCAGAAGCACAGCCGCACTCAACAAGGCGGCGAGCAAAGCCATCAGCCAGGGACGATAAAAAGTCATGCGAAATGAGGTTGCAGCGCCAAGCATCGGGGGATATCCGCAGGATTACCCCCTCAGGTATAGCAACAGACCTGAAAAACGCTCGTTTTATTGGCGTATTTCAGACCTTTAGCGCTGGCGATTGAGCACTTTAAGGATCGCTGCGCTTTGCACGTCAGGTTGTCCGT
>Ga0247732_10000923_pt1 | contig 12430 bp, 13 predicted proteins | sample UWRJL163409C2_FD_180940 | JGI IMG/M metagenome (GOLD analysis project Ga0247732, IMG submission 180940) | Plant litter microbial communities from Arlington Agricultural Research Station in Wisconsin, United States - UWRJ-L163-409C-2 | ecosystem: Environmental > Terrestrial > Plant litter >...
TATTTTTTCTATGTCGTTGTTCATTCTAAATCGAATTTAACAAGTTTTGTTTCTATTATACGTTGCAGGTTTTGTTTGGCTTTGGCAAGGTTTGATTTTGACGTTCCTTCAGAGATTCCCAATATTTCTCCAATCTCTTTGTGCGTATATTCTTCCAGCACATACAAATTGAAGACTGAACGGTAAGCCGGGGATAACTGCTGTACGGCCTGCAAGGCAATTTCAGCTTTCATCTCCTTGAATCCTTCCAATTCGGAGTCTTCCATAGGGTTGACCGTTTCGGTGACAAATTCAGCGCCGTTTTCAGACAGGAAAGGCAATTTTTTGGACTTCCTGATAGAATCTATAGCTGTATTTGCGATAATCCGCCGGATCCATCCTTCGAATGAACCTTTAAAATCAAATGTTCCAAGCTTTTCAAAGATCTTTATAAAACCATCCTGCAGAATTTCCTGGGCAGAATCATGATCGACGGTGTACCGCATGCAAACACTGAACATCTTCCCGTAAAAAAGTTTAAATAACTTTTCCTGGGCTTTCCGGTCATTGCGGATACAGCCTTCAATAATAATCCTTAATTCCTCTTCTTTTTCCACATTCAACATATTCCAGACGTCAGAAATCCATAGGGGTTGCCTGTTGCGCAATACTGTAAATTATTATCGACAATATAGGATTTTTCCTAACAAAATAAAATATAATCGCGGCAATTGTACTAACTTTAGCACTTCAATTTTTAAAAGATTAAAATTTAATATAAATCATCATGAAAGTAACTGTAGTAGGAGCCGGTAATGTGGGTGCAACATGTGCCGATGTGCTTGCTCAAAGAGAGATTGCAAACGAAATCGTTTTACTGGATATCAAAGAAGGTTTTGCAGAAGGTAAGGCACTGGATATCTGGCAGACTTCCCCGATTAACCTGTATGACTCCAGAACAACGGGTTCGACAAACGATTACTCAAAGACAGCAAACTCTGATGTGGTTGTCATTACTTCAGGATTGCCTAGAAAGCCAGGAATGTCCCGTGACGACCTGATCGCTACGAATGCAGGTATTGTGAAAACAGTTACTGAAAATGTAATCAAACATTCTCCTGATGCAATTATTATCATTGTATCCAATCCTTTGGATGTAATGACTTACTGCGCGTACCTGAATGCGAAAGTAGATTCAAGCAAGGTTTTCGGAATGGCAGGAGTATTGGATACAGCGCGTTACCGTGCATTCCTTGCTACTGAGCTGAACGTTTCTCCAAAAGATATCCAGGCTGTGCTGATGGGTGGACACGGAGATACTATGGTGCCGCTTCCACGTTATACAACTGTTTCAGGAATTCCTGTAACAGAGCTGATTTCTGCAGAGAAACTGGATGAGATCATCGAAAGAACGAAGTTCGGAGGTGGTGAGATCGTTAAATTGCTGGGTACTTCTGCATGGTATGCTCCGGGAGCTGCTGCTGCTCAGATGGTAGAGGCAATCGTTCGCGACCAGAAGCGTATCTTCCCTGTATGTGCATGGTTGAACGGCGAGTACGGAATGAAAGATATTTACCTGGGAGTACCTGTAGTTTTGGGTAAAAATGGTATTGAGAAAATCATCGAGCTTCAATTGAATGATGCTGAAAAAGCATTGCTTGAAGAATCTGCAAAAGCAGTAAAAAGCGTAATGGACGTTCTGGACAATATGACTGAGAACGCTTAACACAGAAAATATCCATAAAGCGCCTGGCAATCTTTTGAATGTCAGGCGTTTTTTTTGTGTTTTGTCAAAATAAACTTTTCCATTCTTTTGGTATGGTGAATTATAAAGTTTATTTGATACTTTTGTCGCGCTTTAAAAGATTAATCTTAGAGGCAATTTTATACACTACCCGAAAGGGATTTTAACCAACAAGTTACAAATACAAATGAAAAAACTATTTTTTGCAGCTCTCATGATGCTTTCATCAGGCATCTGGGCACAAATCGAATTATCTAAAGATTTTTCTTATGAAGTAAGCAAGCCGTATTCAGTGGTTGATGCCAGGCAGAAATATTACTTCTCACAGGATGGAGAAATACTTACCGTAAAGATCAGCGGAGTAAAAACAACCATTCAGAAATTCAAATCCGGAAGCCTCAACTTCGACAAAGTGAACGTTTCAGAGTTGCCTAAGGGAACGAGCCTTGAATGGATCGCTCAGATCAATAAGCGCATTTATGTTTTCTTTTCTCTCTGGGATAAACCTAGCGAAACAGAACAAATGTTCATGAGCGAAATTGATTTTAAAAAAGGAAGCTTCGCAGGAAAACCTACAGTGTTATTCAAAGTCAAAGGGAAAATAGCAAAGCCATTCAACATTAATACATCCCACGATTATTCTAAAGTTGTTTTTAGCTACAGAAGAAAGCCTGAAGTAAAAAGAGATACTGAAAGTTATGACATTATCGGGATGTATGCTTTCAATGGCGACATGCAATTAGAGTGGAACCAGGAGGTAAAAATGCCTTATACCGAAGCCAAAATGGATAACCTGGACTTCAGTATTGATTCTAAAGGAAACGGATATATCCTTGCAAAAGTTTATAAAGGAGACAGGCCAAAGCAAAAGGATGCTAACAATAATCCTAATTATGATATTGAAGTAATACGCATTGATGCAGGAACGGCTGATATTGACCAGACAAAAATACAGGTCAAAGGAAAGTTCATCAACAAAATCTGGATGTATGAAGATGCGAAAGGATACATGGTGTGTGCAGGATATTACGGAAATGGCAAGTCTGCCGGCGCTGATGGCGTTTTCATGTGTAAAGTGAAGAATGACGGTGAAGCATATGATGTTGTCAGCTATGAGATCCCGGTAAGCATTCTGAATGAATATGTGAGCGAAAAGGGGCAGAAGAAAAATGAGAAAAAAGAAGCAAAAGACGAAGCCGCTTTTAATAATCTTGTAATGAGACAGTTTGTAACTACTGCTGATGGTGGAATTATACTTATTGGAGAAGTTTATTATGTGGTAACGCATACAACTTCGAAAGGACAAACAACATATACTTATTATTATGAGGATATGCTGATGACAAAGATCAATAGCAAAGGTGAGTTGGAATGGATGAAAAAATTACCGAAAAAACAAATTGGAAGTGCAGGAAGAGGAGGTATGTCTTTTCAGTATATCGAGGGTGCAAATGCACACTATGTATTGTTCCTTGACAATGTCAAAAACCTTACTCTGACAAAAGACCAGTATCCTGTTGCCCACAGAGATGGTAAAGGCGGTTTCCTTACAGGATTTAAAGTAGACGATGAATCAGGAGATGTTTCCCGAGTTTCTATCTTGGATACAAGAGATGTAAAAGGAATTGAAGTCTTCCAGTTTAAGGTGGATAGAATTGTTCCTTTGAATGATAAAGAATTTGCTGTAGAAGTTTACAAAAAGAAAAAAGAAGATGTAATGATTAAGGTTACGCTGAACGATTAATCATTGATAGAATTTACTATGGAAGCCCCTGACTTGTCAAAGTCAGGGGCTTTTTTTATGTAATGTTGAATCACTAAAAAAGCATAAATTTTACAAGGCTCAGTATCAACCGTGATCAGGAAACAGTACATTTCCGCTGTTATTTGGATGTATGGAAATTACGATCGTATTGGGATTGCTCGTGCTGGCAATTGTTTTATTTGCAACGGAATGGCTTGGAGTGGATGTGATCACCATATTGGTGCTGCTTACGCTGGTGCTGTGCGGGATCCTGACACCGGATGAGGCTTACAAAGGGTTTTCAAGCGACTTTATCCTGATCCTGGCTTCCATATTCATCATGGTAGGGGCATTGCGGAAAACCGGGATCCTCGAAAACTTTATTTCCCATACAGTCAATTTCGACATCAGGAACAGCAATCTGCTGATGTTTATCATTATGATGGTGACTGCTGTTTTCTCTGCTTTTATGAATAATACCACAATGACAGCGCTGATGATCAATCCTGCCATTGGATTATCGCGGAAAGCCGGTATCCATCCTTCACGCATCCTCATGCCTATAGCATTTGTATCAATTATGGGAGGGACCTGTACCTTGATCGGTACTTCCACGAACGTTGCAGTAAACGGATACATTAAAAGCCATGGTATAGGCTCTGTCGGGATGTTTGATTTCCTGGGGATCGGCCTACTCTTGGTAGGCATCGGAATATTATACATGATGACCATTGGAAGGTGGTTGTTGCCTGACAGGGAAAAGGCAGATCCCGCAAGCGATTATAATGTGCGTGAATACCTCAGTGAAGTTGCCATTTTGGAAGGCTCTTCGCTGATCGGGCAAAAGATCATGGAATCAGAGCTTTCAAAACTGGGTTTCAGGATCGTGAATATTGTCCGCGACGGATATATGTTCGAGCCGAACCAGTTTGCAGAAATTCATCGCGATGATATACTGCTTGTCAGGGGAAAAGTAGAAGACCTGCTGAAGGTGAAAGATACCAACGGAGTGGAGATCAAAGGAGATTTACTTGATTTCAATGCATCCAAAAAAGACCTCCACCTCGGGGAACTGATGGTAACAGCCAATTCGCATGCCGTAAACAGGACGATCAAGGAACTTGGGTTTGTGAGGAGGTATGGTGTAACAGCACTCGCCGTGTACAGGAAAGGCACTACTTTTAATACAAAGATCGGTACCCTTCCATTACAGGCAGGAGATTTATTGCTTGTGCAGGGGAATAAGGAAAATTTCGGATATATAAGGTCCAGTGAAAATGATTTTATAGTCATTGAAGATTTTAAGCCTCAGCTAAACCTTAAGAAAAAAGGAATTCTTACAATCGCATTTTTTGTGGCAGCCGTCATACTGGGCAGTCTTGAAGTAATCCCGCTTTCAGCAGCTTTTTTGCTGGGGGCTGCAGCTACGGTTGTTTTCAGGTGTATTGATGCGCGGGAAATTTATAATGAGATAGATTGGAGACTATTAGTGCTTATCGGGGGAATGGCCGCTTTTGGCGTAGCCATGACGAATACAGGAGCTGATAAATTCCTGGCAGATTATATTATTTATTGGTTCAGCAACTTTGGATTATATGGCATTCTCGGAGGATTTATCCTGTTGACTGTATTACTTACCCAACCATTGAGTAATGCAGCCGCTGCACTCATTGTATTACCTGTTGCTTTGAATACTGCTGCGCAGCTACATGTGAATCCAATGACATTTGCAATTGCCGTGATGCTTTCAGCTTCTATTTCAATGATCACTCCCTTTGAACCGGCCTGCATTTTGGTATATGGTCCTGGAAAATATAAGTTTTTTGATTTTGTGAAAGTAGGAGGTATTTTAACAGCCATTTTAATGGTCGTCTTATTGTGGATAGTGCCGGTATTTTACCCGTTTTAGAGAAATAAAATAACGAAATATGAAAGAGATTTTTGAATGGGACAGGCTGACGATGGGAGGTGAGCTGCCGGGCGAATTTATATTAGAAGTCGTTTTCAGGGCTACGGTCATGTTTATTGTACTACTAATCACCTTGAGGGTTGCAGGGAAAAGAGGAGTAAGGCAGTTATCTGTATTCGAGACAGTCATTATTATTGCGTTAGGTTCCGCTGCAGGCGATCCCATGTTTTACCATGATGTAGGGCTTTTTCCCGCCATTGTTGTCTTCACGGTCGTAATTTTATTGTACAGGTTTGTCACCTGGCTGACAGGCGTAAGTAAAACGTTTGAGAATCTTGTTGAGGGAAAAACGGTCTGCCTGATCAATGATGGGAAATTTTCAGTCACTAAATTCAATAAGGAAAGTCTCGCCCAGGATGAATTTTTCTCTGAGCTCAGGCAAAAAAGTATAGAACACCTGGGGCAGGTGAAATATGCATTCCTGGAACCTTCAGGAGAAGTAAGCGTCTATTTCTATCCGGATGAAGAAGTAAGGCCTGGATTGCCATTGATCCCCTTGCTTTACGAATTGAAAAGCAAAGAAATTACTGAAGACGGATTGCACTCCTGTGCCAATTGCGGGCATACGGAGCGTTTGTCTGCCGGCAGGGCTAAATGTCGGGTTTGCGGAAAGGAAGAGTGGGTAAAATCCATAGGTACTTTGAGAATCAGCTGAGGGGATATTTTTCCTCGTAAATAAGCAATGAGCTTACTTCATAAGTACATTTTTCTATTGGCATGTTTTTTTTAAGTATTTAAGAATACTAATATTTAAAACTAATGTCATGGCAAAGTATTCTAAAAAAGCACAGGAAAAAATTGAAGATGTAATGCATGAATTCAAGGAAGGAAAATTGAAATCGGGCAGTGGTAAAAAAGTGAAGGACAAAGACCAGGCAGTGGCTATAGGGATCAGTGAAGCAAAGAAGGAAGGATACAAAGTTCCAAAGAAAAAATCTTAGCAGGCATCACTATTCAGGAAAGATGTTTGATCATCCAGATGCTACAGTCAAAATGGCCGGTATTTCCGAGCGGAGCAGGTAAATATTGAAACCCGGCTTTCTCATATACGGAAATGGCCTTTGCCAGCTCGGGCATGCTTTCCAGGTAAATGGATTGAAAATCTTTTCCCCTGGCAAAATCGAATGCATGTTCCAGCAGTAGCTTGCCGATTCCCAGTCCCCTGGAATCAGGATGCAAGTACATTTTCACCAGCTCACAAACACCTTCGGGAAGTCCCTCAGTAGGACAAATACCTGCGCCACCGGCAATCTTTCCAGCAATTTCGGCAACAAAATAAGCAGAGCTTTCCAGCTGAAAAGCATCAGACATTGCATCTGTGCTTTGATCGTAATAAGCTGTTCCCGGTTTGGCAGCGCCATGTTCCAGCAATGCATTCCGGATGATTGCAGCAATGGCCGCATTGTCCTTTGGTGCGACCGGCCTGATCAGTACATCTGACCGGAAATCATTTGTTGGCATTATTGACCTTTTTAATATTGAAAAAAGTGCGGTCAATGGTTTCATACTGCCCGTTAGGCTTAGGTCCCAGTGCAGGCGCATTTACAATATATCCGTAAGCGTCGATCAGGATATATGTGGGAAAAGTCTGTACTTTGAATGATTTGAAAATGGGATGATCAGCAGGAAGTGTATAATTCTCCCAGGGAATTGAAGCAATCAGCTCTTTTTGCTTTTTGGTCATGTCTGGTTTCTCCTCACAGATAGAAATGATAGTAACATCTCCTTTGTATCTTTCATAGATCGGTTTCAGCAATTCCAGTTCTTTGACAGATTCTTTCAGCGAAGGATCGTAAAATTGTATGTAGAGATGCTTCTTTGCATAGCTGCCCAGGTTTTTGCTGCCGATCATGAATTCAGGAGCTTTGGCACCGGGAACAAGTTCTGTCAGGCGATGGATCATGTTGGAGGCGACAATCGCATTTCCTTTGAAAAGGCTGAAGCGGGAGATACTGTCCAGTACGCTCAAAATGTTTGTCTGGGGAAAATCACCGTTGTAAAAAACTTCCGATAATCCTTTGATCATGATGAGTTCCCGCAGGCGTGTATTCTGGGGCTTCAGCGTATATTCATCACTGAGCGCCCGCATGATCAGCGAAGGACTGTTTTTGAGTAGGCCCAGGTAAACGCGGTTGTTCGCTTCCATAGAAAGTCTTGCAAACATATTTTCATAAAATGTAGATATGTATGACATGTAAGCTTCATTATCATAAGAGACAGGGAAGTTATGGATATAAAAATCAAATTTTTCATATCGGTTCCGAGAGCCCCTGAACTGGATATCGTCCAGCGATGCCATGGAAAACTTTACGTAAGTTCTGAAAAAGAAGCTGGTATCTTTGCTGTAAAACTGCTCTACATCACGTTTAAAAGTATCCAGCTTGCTCACGAATTCCAGGCCATTCATATTCTTTCGGTAAAAATAAGTGCCTAAAAATGAGTTTACCCATTTGTCAAAACGCAGTATTTTGTAATTGATATCTGTAGAATCGAGTTTCAGAAAAGAAATTTCAACATCATTTCCCTGTGTACGGTAGACATCATAACTGTTTTTGGAAGGGACATACACTTCGTATTTTGCTTTAGGCTCAATAAACAGTACGCCGGAATTCTTATTCGATCTCAATACGATTTTTTGTGTTTTCGTATTGAAAAACTGCATTTTGAACGTGCTGTCAGCAAGGACCGTGGTCGTAGCAAGCAGGCTTTCCCGCATGGAAAAATAATCCTGGATCTCATACAATTCGATCTTCTTGCCTACATAATCCGGTGCATATCCGCTTACTTCAGTAATACTTTGGCTGAGTCCCGCATGTTGAGAAAGGAGAAATCCCAGTAAAATGATAAGTGATCTTGTGATATTCATACCTTAAGAAACGAGAATGGTGCTTTTTGTTACAAACTGTTCAATAATCCCGCCATTTTTGGAAATCTCGCGCACAATGGTAGCACTGATCGCCGAAACTTCCGGATCAGTCATGAAAAAAACAGTCTCAATGCCCGACAGCTTCAGATTCATTTGGGCAATGGCCTTTTCATATTCAAAGTCCTTGGTGTCACGCAGTCCGCGGAGAATAAAACCTGCGTTTACATCTTTGCAGAAATCAACGGTCAGTTTTTGAAAGGTCTGTACCTGGATTTTTGGCTGCCCTTCGTAAATGGCTTCAATGTGCTTCAGCCGCTTCTCAAGCTCGAAATAAGAATTCTTAGTGCTGTTCACTCCAACGCCAATAATGACCTGGTCAAACAAAGGAAGGGCTTTGGAGATGACACTTTCATGTCCCTTGGTGAAAGGATCAAATGAGCCCGGGAACAATGCAATCTTTTTCATAATATCTGGTATTCTGGCCGGTATGCCGGCAGTTATTCGGGGAAGTCAGGACAGATCTTCATCCGTTATTTCATCTGATAAAAAGCTAAAATACACATTTCCGTATTGTTTTGTCTGTTTGTATTGAGGGAAATGTGATAAATCAGTCCTTCTTCCATGTTCGATAATCGCAACACCACCCTCATTCAGAAGATTGCGCTCAAAGATCGTAGCAACGAGTTGCTCATGGATCGGCGATTCATAGGGGGGATCAGCAAAGATCAGGTCGTATTTTTTTTCTGTTCTTTTCAGAAAATCACGCACATCAGCACGGTGTACCTCGATAATTTCCTCGAGCCCGACCTCCTGTACCAGGGATTTGATGAATTTGACACAATTAAAATTCTGGTCTACCGAAGTAATGTGCCCACTTTCGCGCGATGCAAATTCCAGCGAAATATTTCCGGTGCCTGCACATAGATCCAGTATTTTGAGATCTTCGAGATCAATGCTGTTTTCCAGTACATTGAATAAGCCTTCTTTGGCATAATCCGTAGTTGGCCTGGAAGGGAAACCTTTGGGAGCTGAGAATCTCCGCGACTTTAATATTCCTCTGATTATACGCAAGTTTGCTGGTATTTGAAATGTAAATTTTTTGTTTCTGAGACCGATAACATTTTAAGATCCCTGAGCGTTGCAGCCTTGTCAAGTATTTTTCCTCTCATGCCCGCTGGTGTATCTGCTGTTTCATAAATGAAAAGCTGGCCTGCTTCACCGAGGAGGTTTTGCTGCTGAAGCCCGAAAGAAAGGTAATACAGTACATCATCTTCATTGGCTGATTCAAATGTATTGTAGAATTTGAGTTCGTTGTGCCTGACGATCAGCATCAGGAAATGTTGCTCATGAAGTACAATGTGAATGCCGGTCTTGAAAGTGGATGCTGCAAAGATTCCCCTCAGAAAATGCGTGCCTTCATGCTGGATCACTATCCTGGGATAAGAGATCACAAAAAAGGATTTTATCCACAGTGGAACTTCAAAAACATTCACTACCGACAATTCGGAAATCCTATTGTAATCAATGTCGTTGGAGATCATGGGTTTGGTAAAACACGCCTGGAAAATATCGCGGGCACTGCTCGCTCCGAAAACGTTCATCGGCACCAGTGTAGACAACGGGCTGAACCATGAAAGCGAATAATCGTCATACTCTTTTCCGCCGGGATGTATACCTGACAGAAACCCTCTGATCTGGTCTTTGTACTCAAAATCTTTCCTGCTCTGGAAAATAAGTGTTCCGAGTTCATTTACCGTGTCGCCGAGGATTTCCGCAACGCTCATGGAATGATCCGAAAGTACAAATAAAAGTTGTGTTTTAGCCATGTTTCATATTAAGCTCCGGTTTGCAGGACACGGAGATGTCAACATGCAAATTTACGATTTTAAACGCTTTGAGCCACGCTTACCTGCGGCTTAATTTTAAAACGGGAAGCGTAACGTTTTCCATGTGCTACAGCAAGCGGAATTACTTTTAAGATCGTACCTTTGGAACATGGATCCCGGAGCAAATATCAAAAGTACTTTTTTAGCTGAGATCAGGCAGTATTTTGCTTTTGAGCCTGTAAAAGATCAGCTGCAGGTAATGCAGGAGCTGGTAGAATTTACTTTCAGCACTGCCGGCAGCGGGGTATACATTTTATCGGGATACGCAGGTACAGGAAAAACTACCTTACTCGGCGCATTTGTACAAGGTGTCCACAAAATCCGGAAAAAAACAATCCTGCTGGCGCCAACCGGCCGTGCAGCGAAAGTACTTTCAAACCGTTCCGGAAAGCAGGCGCTGACTATTCATAAGCGCATTTACCGCAAAGAAACCGTCGCCGGAGGAGGAGTAAGGCTGGCTGTCAGCCCGAATCTATCGCGGGATACGCTGTTTATTGTAGACGAAGCTTCGATGATCGGTGATTTCAGCATGAATGACGACGGGTCCATCGCCGGAAGGAACCTGCTCGAAGACCTCATCAATTATGTCTTTTCAGGCGCAGGCAACCAACTGATCTTTGTCGGTGATGAAGGACAGCTTCCGCCGGTAGGCAGTGATTTTTCTCCCGCTTTGAATAAGGAATACCTTGAAAATTACTTTCCGGAGCTGAACATCAGGGCTTTCAAGCTTACCAAAGTACTGAGACAAGCAGAAGATTCGGATATCCTTTTGAATGCCACGTTGCTCAGGAGCGCGCCGGAGGGAAGCTTTCCATCCATAAAGCTGAATAAAAGAGCAGACCTGATCAGTGTGCAAGGCGGTGAATTGCAGGATGAGCTGGAGTCTTCCTATTCAAAGTTCGGTTCGGATGAAACGATTGTTATCACCAGGTCCAACAAAAGAGCCAATCTCTACAACCAGCAAATCAGGAACAGGATCCTGTGGTTTGAAGAAGACCTCTGCGGCGGAGATATGCTTATGGTGGTCAAGAACAATTATTTCTGGCTCGATGAAAAATCCGAAGCGGGATTTATTGCCAATGGAGAGATCCTCAAGGTTATGCGGATCACTAAAAGGGAAACATTGTATGGTTTCGACTTTGCGCGCGCGCGCGTCCAGTTGGTAGATTATCCGCAGGCGGGAGATTTTGAGGTCATTTTGCTGGTGGATACCCTGATGGCAGAAGCTGCATCGTTGCCACGGGAAAAGATGAAAGAGCTGTTTTTTGCCATAGAAGAGGATTACATCTTTGAAAGGAATAAAAAGAAACGTTACGAACGGATCATGAAAAATCCCTATTTCAATGCGTTGCAGGTGAAGTTTGCTTATGCAGTAACCTGTCATAAATCACAGGGTGGGCAATGGGCATCGGTTTTCCTCGACCACGGTTACCTGACGGAAGATTTGCTCGATGCTTCTTTTTTCAGATGGCTATACACAGGTTTTACACGTGCTTCTGAACGTTTGTGCCTTGTAAACTTTGATTCGCATTTCTTCCCCGATCGCGGTTAATTCGGTTTTTTTGCAGGAATTAGAGCTTCAGCTGACTAACTTTGAATGAGGTCGCGCCCACCGAGATGCGCGTTTTGGAGATCTCATTATTCAGCCGGTCGATCACGATCTTTGCAGTCGGCCTGTCAAGATAGGTGCCTGCAAGTACATTCAGCTCTTCTTTCAATTGCAGTAGGATCTTTGCCGATCTGTACGCGCTCAATACCTGGTTTTTCGACAGGTTATATTTTTTCATAACCTCAAGTACATCAGGATTGCTGATCTGCAGATTACTTGCCACAGGATCGGTGTAAGAATTGATTTCCATGACAATCTTCCTGTTCAGGCTGATGACTACTTCGGATTTCCGCAGGCGCACGAAAGCAGTGTCCATTTTGGAGATGTTTTTTTCTTCTGGTGTATTTCCAGGGTAAGTGTTCAATTCCATTGCGTTTTTATCCTTCACCGTTTTTGCACCGTTCCACTTGCCGATACCCTGTCCGCGGGCGATGATGGAGAAAGGCAGCTTTTTGTCCTTCAATGCTTCAAAAAACTGGCGGACTGCGACGCTGTCTTCATGTACCAGCAAGGTTGACGGAAGCTCCCATTGATCTGAGGCGAATACATCCTGCAGGTCAAGGTGAATACGGGCGTCATAGTCAGGAATGGCATCCGCAAGATGGATGTGGAGCATTACCTCGTCCGCTTCAT
>Ga0247732_10000924_pt1 | contig 12424 bp, 8 predicted proteins | sample UWRJL163409C2_FD_180940 | JGI IMG/M metagenome (GOLD analysis project Ga0247732, IMG submission 180940) | Plant litter microbial communities from Arlington Agricultural Research Station in Wisconsin, United States - UWRJ-L163-409C-2 | ecosystem: Environmental > Terrestrial > Plant litter >...
AGACAGCCACGAGGGCGACGCTCCCTTGGACACGGCTCCGGAAGACGACTTAGGCGCTGGCGACCCTGCTGGTGCTGCACGTGCCCGGGGTGCCTACTTCGATCTTGAGGAACCAATCCATGCCGCTCGGCATGCCGCTCGGCTTGCCATGCTCGCCCTCCAGGACTTCATGTCGAAGAGGGGCGGTACGTCAATGGACACCCTCGACTACGCCATCACGAGTTCTCTGGCGAGCGCCGAGGAGGTGCATCGCCGCCATCAGCAGGGCATTTAGGATCCCGCGCCGGGCGCTACCACCGCCATTCGACGCGCGTGCCTGCAAGGGCATGAGGCTGCCCGCCCGCCTGCATTGGTGGGCGGGCAGCTGGAAATCCGGGGCAGGGCGGTTCGATCCGGTGCGGACTCGTGGGAGTCGAACCGCCCGCCGCAAATGTTGGCAAACAATTGGCGCCAAAAGCGTTGAGCCTGCTCGACGCTACGGAGTCCAACCAAATCGCCAGTGGGGAAAAGAGTGAGGAAGGTCTAAGCCGAAACCGGAAAACTTCAACGGTTTCAATGGCTTAGACGAGATAAATGGCTCCCTGAGCAGGACTCGAACCTGCGACCATTCGATTAACAGTCGAACGCTCTACCAACTGAGCTATCAGGGAACGGGGGCCGCGAGGGCCGCTCGTCACGGAGGGGCGTATAGCAATGCGGGATCGGTTTGTGAAGCCGAGTCCCGCATCAATGTGGATATGTCACGCGCTAAGGCGCTCTTCCTGTCCGGCAAACTGCAGCTGGTGGAAGCCGAAATAGCGGCCACGACGGGCCATGAGCTCATCGTGGCGGCCACTTTCGACCACCCGACCGCTGTCGATGACGCAGATGCGATCCGCGTTCACGACCGTCTGCAGGCGATGGGCGATGACCAGCGTCGTGCGGTGCATCTGCAGCGAGCGCAGCGCCTTCTGGACCTCGGCTTCCGATTCGCTGTCGAGCGCGGCGGTGGCCTCGTCGAGCAGCAGGATGGGCGCATCCTTCAGGAAGGCGCGGGCGATGGCGATGCGCTGGCGCTGGCCGCCCGAGAGCTGCGCGCCATGCTCGCCGACCAAGCTGTTATAGCCGTCGGCGAAGCTGGAGATGAAGTCGTGTGCGTGGGCGGCACGGGCGGCCTCGATGATTTGTTCATCGGTTGCACCAAGGCGGCCGGAGGCGATGTTCTCGCGAATCGTACCGGAGAACAGGAACACGTCCTGGCTGACAAAGCCGACGGCCGAGCGCAGCGAGTGACGGGTTACCCCGTTGATCGGCTGGCCATCAATGGAAATCGTGCCAGAATCGGCATCATAAAACCGTTCGATCAGGCTCATCACCGTGCTCTTGCCGCCGCCCGACGGCCCGACGAGGGCCGTGGTCTTGCCCGGCTCGGCAATGAAGCTGAGGCCGCGCAGCACCGGCTCGTCGGAGCGATAGCCGAAGAACACGTCGTCGAATTCGATCTTGCCGCCCTCAAGCTTGAGCACCGGCGTCCCGGCCGGGTCATCCTCGATCGGCTTCATGTCGAGGATGCCGAACAGCATGCGCGCACCCAAAAGATGCGACGTCAGGTCGATGTTGAGGCGGGCAAGGCGCTTGGCCGGCTCATAGCTCAGCAGCAGCGCGGTGATGACCGAGAAGAACTCGCCCGGGGTTCGGCCGCCATGCAGCACGCCATAGCCGGCGTACATGACCACGAGGCCGATGGCGACGCCGCCGAGGGCTTCCATCAGCGGCCCGGACTGCGACTGCGCACGAATCATGCGGTTCGACGCCTTCTCCAGGCCATCGATGCGGCCATAGATCTTCTGGCGCAGTTCATCTTCCATGGTGAATGACTTCACCGTGCGGATGCCCTGAAACGCCTCGATCGATTCCGTCATGATCTGCACGGCGCTGTGAAACTCGCGCTGGAAGATTCGCTGCACCTTGCGGATCAGGCTGCGCACGCCGCCGACCGCGATCGGCATGACGATGAGGCCGATCAGCGCCATCGCCGGATCCTGGATGATCATGACGGCGGTGAGGCCGATGACGGAGAGCAGATCGCGCCCGAGGCTGGTGATGATGAGGTTCAGCACGTTGCGGGCGGCCTGCGCGCCGGTGTTGAAGCGCAACATGATCTCGGCGGTGTGGTTCGCACCGAAATAGCGGACATCCTGGGCGAGCAGACGGTCGAGCACGCGCTTCTGGTTGTCGGCGACGATGCGGTTGCCGACGCGCGACAGCGTCACGGCCTGCCCATAGGAGGCAAAGCCCTTGGTGATGCTGAGCGCCAGCACGATGGTGGAGAGTATCCAGATCGCCGAGGAGTTCTGTTCCACGAAGATGCGGTTGATGACGTCGCCCATCAGATAGGCAAGGCCGGACGTGGTGCCCGCCATGATGCCCATGAAGACGAAGGAGAGCGCGTAGCCCTTCCAGTGGCGGCGACCATCGCTCATGAAAAGCCGCTTGATCGTGTCCCTGGTCTCGGGGCTGATCATGTTGCGGAAAGCATTGGCCATCAGGCAATTCCTCTACGGCGAAGGGCTCTCGCCATCTCGTGGCGGCCCCGTGGACGCGCGCTTTGCGGGCATCCGGTGTCGAGCGTCGGCATCATCAACGACGATCATCTTGTGTTGTCAAACGATGGGAAGTCGCACGGGCTACGGCACTTTCCCTATGTGTCTTGCGCATCACGCACCGCCGGCACCTGTTAGGCAGGCCGGCGGTGCATGCGCGATCTGGAGGCCACGGAGGGAATCGAACCCCCGTACGCGGATTTGCAGTCCGCTGCGTAACCACTCCGCCACGTGGCCAGAATCTCGGATGTGGACGACGATATGAAGCCACGCCCGCCACCCGGAGACGCGGCCTCATAACAGAGCCGCCCGTCCTCGGCAACGGACCTCGAAGCGTCGTGTGGACGCTTCCACGGGGAATCCCGCCGGAAACCGGGCCGCGACATTTGGAAACTTTCAAGAAGGCTTGCAATGCGCGCGTGCCTGCCGCAATTCTGCTGGCGGCCTCGCCTGTGGGCGCCAGAGCCTGCTTTTCTCTTGCTGTTCCGTCTTTCAAGGTTGTTCCGGAATGATCGATTTCGCTGAGATGCGTCGTGCCATGGTCGACGCGCAGGTGCGCGCCAACGACGTCACCGACCTTCGCATCGTGTCCGCCATGATGGACATGCCGCGCGAGCGCTTCGTGCCGGCTAGCCTCAGGAACTTCGCCTATATCGATGACGACCTGCTGGTGAAGGAGGAGGGCGCTGGCCGCTACCTCATGGAGCCGATGGTGCTCGCCAAGTTGCTTCAGGCCGCCGATATCGCCCCTGACGCGCTGGTACTCGACGTCGGCAGTGCCACTGGCTATTCCACCGCCGTGCTCGCCCGCCTTGCCGGGCAGGTAGTTGCGCTTGAAGAAGATGCCGATCTCGCGGCACAGGGCTCGGCACTGCTCGTCGAGCTCGGCATTCTCAACGCCGCCTATGTCCAGGGGCCGATGACGGCCGGCTGGCCGAGCGAGGCGCCTTATGACGCCATTCTGTTGAATGGCTCTGTGGACGCCGTGCCGCCGGCCCTGCTGGCGCAACTGAAGCCGGAGGGGCGTTTGGTTGCCGTGGTCGGCCGCGGCCGCTCCGGGCGGGCCAGCGTGTTCACCAATACGAGTGGCGGCATCGGCTCGCGGATCGCTTTCGACGCCGCGGTGCCGACCCTTCCCGGGTTCGGCGCGGTGCCCGGCTTCGTATTCTGAGGTGTTTTGATGGGGCGCTGTGGCCCTTCTGCCGCGCGTCCCGGAAAACGCTTCGATGAGTCGAACCGACTGGTTCACAACCCCTCTCCCAGCACCTATTCTATTTGCAACTGATTCAGTAATGAGAACCGTCCGATTGTAGGCGGTTCCGCTGAAAGAATAGCGTTTGCAGGGGTTTGGACCATGTGGCTTACTGCTGCCGGGGGCAAGGTCGTCGCTTTGGCGTCGATCGCTTTTGTTATGGGTACTGCACTTCCGGCCTATTCGCAGACCTTGGAACAGGCTCTGACGGCTTCCTACACGAATAACCCCACGCTGAATTCGCAGCGCGCCGGGACCCGCGCGGTGGACGAGTATGTTCCGATCGCCCTTTCCGGCTATCGGCCGCAGGTTTTCGGCTCGGCTTATGTCGGCATGCAATGGGCTGAAAACCGCGTCACTGCGACGGCGCTTAACGGGTCGTCCGTAAACGTCATCAGCAACAACAAGGCCTATCCGTCAGGCGTCGGCATAACCATCAGCCAGACCATCTATAACGGCTTGAGAACTGCCAACTCGGTGCGCGGAGCCGAATCGCAGGTGAGGGGCCAGCGCGAATTGCTGCGCAACACCGAGCAGCTCGTGCTGCTGGATGCGGCGACCTCCTACATGAACGTGCTGCAGAACAGCGCGTTGGTTGAGCTGCAGAAGCAAAATCTGCAGGCGTTGCGTGAAGAGCTGCGTGCTGCCCGCGATCGTTTTTCGGTTGGCGAAATCACCCGGACCGACGTTGCCCAGGCCGAGGCGAGCGTCGCCAATGCCGAAAGCGAGCTGTCGCTGGCGGAATCCAACCTCAACACCTCGAACGCGGTATTTTATCAGGTGACCGGGCTGCGCGCGACGAAGCTGTCGCCTGGCCGTCCGATCGACGGCCTGCTGCCGAGCAGCCTGCCCAAGGCCGTTGACCTCGGACTCAATCGGCACCCGGCGGTGAAGGCCGCGCAGTTTGCCGTCGATGCGGCATTGTCCAATGTGAAAGTTGCGGAATCTGCGCTGTCGCCGCAGGTCACCCTGAACGGCTCGGCGGCGTCGGACTACAACAGCGCGATGAATATCGAGCGCTCGACCTCTGCGGCTGTGGCGCTGAACCTCACGGTTCCGATCTATCAGGGTGGCGCCGAGTTCGCGACCATTCGGCAGAACAAGGAACTGCTCGGTCAGAGCCGCATCGAAGTCGACGTCAACCGCGAGCAGGTACGTGCCAACGTCGTCCAGTTCTGGGGCTCGCTCCAGGCGGCCAAGGCAGCCATCGAATCGGCGCAGGCTTCGGTCGCGGCGAACGAGATCGCGCTGCGCGGCGTGCGCGAGGAATGGCGCGTCGGCCAGCGCACCACGCTCGACGTGCTGAACGCGCAGACCGCGCTCTTTGACGCCCGCGCCAGCCTCGTCATCGCCCAGCGCGACCGGGTCGTTGCCTCTTACGCCGTGCTATCGGCGAGCGGCGACCTGAACGCGACGCGACTCGGGCTCAAGGTGGCGACCTACAACCCGACGGTTCACTACAACCAGGTGCGCGATGCTTGGTTCGGGGTTCGCACACCCGGCGGGCAGTAAGCCGACCGCACCATCCACAGTCATGACCTTACTACCCGTGGCACCGCGCATTGCGCGGTGCCATATTCATAGAGCGTTAACGGGTGATTCGCGTGATTCGGCGGTCTCGTTAAACGATCGCGTCGTTTCAACAATCGGATGCAGCGCATGTCGGTAAGTGCGAGGGCTAGCGAGCCGTCCATGGAAGAGATTCTTGCATCCATACGGCGCATCATCTCCGATGAGGTCGCTGCCGAGGCAAGCGCCGCTCCCGTGCCCGAAGCTGCGCCGGCGCCCGCAGCGCCTGCCGTCCGCCCTCCCATGAATGAGCGCGCTCCGCTGTCGTCCGCACGATCTTCCGAGCCTGTTGCGTCGGCTTACGCACCCAAGCGTCCGCTGCTGCCGCCTTACGATCCGTTCGCGCCGCGTCCGCGCACCTTGTCGAGTGCCGCCTCGGCGCCGGTCGAAACTCTGCGCACCGTTTCGCAGGCCCGTCCGTTCGCCACGCCACCTGTGGTCGCGCCCGAGCCGGTCGCTGTTGAGCCGACGGCTCCCGTCATCGACGATGAGCCGGACATGGATGCTCCGTTCGCGGCAGCGCTGATGGACCTGGCGCTGGTCGAGCAGGCCGTGCAGGCCGAGCTTGCCTCGGTCATGGCCGACGCGGCTTCACCCCGTGACGCCGAGACCGCTGAGTTCTCGCTGGAAGACATCGCCACGCGGGACGAGCCCGTCATCGAGGCTCAGGTCGAGGCTTCGACTGAGCCGACCTTCACCACCCGTTCTGAAGCCTTCACCGCCCCGGAGACGACCGACATGCAGGTGCAAGCGAAGTCCGCCCCGATCCAGCCGCGTGCCATTCCCGCAGCGCCCGCGCCGACGGCGAGTGCGCCGGTCGAGCCGCCGCGCGGCCTGGTGTCGGCCCCGACCAACAATGCAGTCGCCGCCTCGTTCGGTTCGCTCGCACGCACCGTCGCGTCGAACTCCCGCTCGGTGGAGGATGTCGTCACCGACGCCATACGCCCGATGCTCAAGAGCTGGCTTGACGAGAACCTTCCCGCGCTGGTCGAGCGTCTGGTGCGCGCCGAAATCGAGCGCGTGGCCCGTCACGGCTCCTGACTCCCAGCTTGAGTTAAGCACCGTCGCATTGCTGTCGTGCGGATTGCTTTATTGACTTGAGCGGCCGGCTCCGCTTTGTGTCGCACCCGTTTCCATGCAGGTGCCCGGAGCCGTCATGCTCGACAACAGGTTCGATCCCGCCGCCGTTGAAGACCGCATCTACCAGGCTTGGCTGGATGCCGAAGCGTTCAAGGCCGGGCGGCCCGAGCGTGCTGACGCGCAGCCCTATTGCATCGTCATCCCCCCGCCGAACGTGACCGGCTCGCTCCATATGGGGCACGCCCTCAACAACACCCTTCAGGACGTGCTGTGCCGCTTCGAGCGCATGCGCGGCAAGGATGTACTGTGGCAGGTCGGCACCGACCATGCCGGCATCGCCACCCAGATGGTGGTCGAGCGCCAACTCGCCGAGCGCCAGCAGCCGACCCGGCGCGAGATGGGCCGCGAGGCCTTCGTCGAGCGCATCTGGGCGTGGAAGGAAGAATCCGGCGGCACCATCATCAACCAACTCAAGAAGCTGGGCGCCTCGTGCGACTGGTCGCGCGAGCGGTTCACCATGGATGAGGGCCTGTCGCGCGCCGTCCTCAAGGTGTTCGTGCGCCTCTACAAGCAGGGCCTGATCTACAAGGACAAGCGCCTGGTGAACTGGGACCCGAAGTTCCAGTCTGCCATCTCCGACCTTGAGGTCATACAGGTCGAGGTGAAGGGCAATCTTTGGCACTTCCGCTATCCGCTCGCGAATGGGGTCACCTATGACCATCCCATCGCCTTCGATGAGGATGGCGTGCCGACCGAATTCGAGACCCGCGACTACATCGTCGTCGCTACTACGCGGCCCGAGACGATGCTGGGCGACACGGCGGTGGCCGTGCATCCCGAGGATACGCGCTATCTCGGCCTGGTGGCTGCGCGAGCCAAGGTGCGCCTGCCGCTGGTCGGCCGGCTGATTCCCATCGTCGCGGACGAGTATTCCGACCCGACCAAGGGCACCGGCGCGGTGAAGATCACGCCCGCTCACGACTTCAACGATTTCGAGGTCGGCAAGCGGCATGATCTGCCGATGATCAACGTGCTGGATTCCGAAGCGCGGATGCTGCTGGTCGACAATGCCGAATTCCTCGACGGAACGGTCTCAGGCCCGGACCTCGACCTCGTTATGGCGCTGCAAGGCCAGAGCCGAGAGGCCGCCCGCAAGGCGGTGGTGGCGCTGATGGAGGAGCGTGAGCTGCTCGACAGAATCGAGCCGCACGGCCACACCGTGCCGCATGGCGACCGCTCGAATGTCGTCATAGAGCCGTGGCTGACCGACCAGTGGTATGTCGACGCCCACACGCTGGCGCAGCCGGCGCTCACGGCGGTGCGCGAGGGGCGTACCTCGTTCGTGCCGAAGAACTGGGAAAAGACCTATTTCGAGTGGCTCGAGAACATCCAGCCCTGGTGCGTCTCGCGCCAGCTTTGGTGGGGCCACCAGATTCCGGCCTGGTACGGGCCGGACGGCACCATTTTCGTCGAGGAAACCGAAGAGGAAGCTGTCGCCGCCGCGCTGGCGCATTGCGTCCAGGCCGGCATCATCACCGACGCGCAGGCGCAGGAGCTTGCCGTCGACGCCGACAAGCGTGCCACGCTGATCACCCGCGACGAGGATGTGCTCGACACCTGGTTCTCCTCGGCGCTGTGGCCGTTCTCGACGCTCGGCTGGCCCGACGAGACGCCGGAAGTGGCGCGCTACTACCCGACCTCGGTGCTGATCACCGGCTTCGACATCATCTTCTTCTGGGTCGCCCGGATGATGATGATGGGCATTCACTTCATGGACGGCGAAGTGCCGTTCAGGGACGTCTACATCCACGCCCTCGTCCGCGACGAGAAGGGCGCCAAGATGTCGAAGTCCAAGGGCAACGTCATCGATCCGCTCGACCTGGTGGCGAAATACGGTGCCGACGCACTGCGTTTCACACTGGCCGCTATGGCGGCGCAGGGCCGCGACATCAAGCTGGCGCCGGCCCGTGTCGAGGGCTACCGCAACTTCTCCACCAAGCTGTGGAACGCGGCGCGCTTCGCCGAGATGAATGAGTGCGCCCGCGACCCGTCGTTCGACCCCGCCAAGGTGGAGTCGACGCTGAACCGCTGGATCATCAGCGAGACCCAGCGCGCCGGTTCGGAAATCACCGAGGCGCTGGAAGCCTACAAGTTCAACGAGGCGGCCGGCGCGGCCTACCGCTTCGTCTGGAACATCTTCTGCGACTGGTATCTGGAACTCGCCAAGCCGGTGTTCATGAACGCGGACAGCCCGTGGAAAGCCGAGACACGCGCGACCACCGCCTTCGTGCTCGACGAGATCCTGAAGCAGCTGCACCCCTTCATGCCGTTCCTCACCGAGGAATTGTGGGCCCGCACCGCGGAGACGACCGCGCCACGTGAGGCCATGCTGGTGCTGACCGCCTGGCCGGAGCTGAAGGGGCTGGAAGCACCGGATGCCGACGCCGAAATGGGCTGGCTGCTCGACCTCGTGACCGAGATCCGCTCGGTGCGTGCCGAGATGAACGTGCCGGCGGGCGCGCAGCTGCCGCTCGTTCTGGTTGGTGCCAGCCAGGAGACGCAGGACCGCGCCTTGGTGTGGAACGACGCGCTGCTGCGACTGGCGCGGCTGTCCTCCATCGCATTCGAGGCGGCGGCGCCGGCAGGATCTGTGCAGATGGTGGTGCGCGGCGAGACGGCGGCGCTGCCTCTGGCCGGCATCATCGATGTCGCGGCCGAGGCGGTGCGCCTCAAGAAAGAACTGGCCAAGGCGAGCGACGACATCGCCAAGGTCGACGCCAAGCTCGGCAATCCCGATTTCCTCTCCCGCGCCAAGGAAGAGGTGATCGAGGAGCAGCGCGAGCGCCGTGAGATTGCGGAGGCGCGTGCCGGCAAAATCCGCGACGCGCTGGCGCAGCTCGGCCAGGTGGGCTGAACGGCACGATCGGAGGCGGCTGCGATAGCCGTCATCGATACGTCACGGACCCTGCTCTAGAGCAGGGTTTGCAAAGGCCAGCTCCAGCGGCCGGGGACTGACATGCCGTTCATCGCTTCGTTCCAGATAGCCGAACTCTCCAGCACGCTCATCAGCCTGATCGTCGCCTTTGCGATGGGTACGCTGATCGGCGCCGAGCGACAGTACCGCCAGCGCACCGCCGGGCTGCGGACCAATGTGCTTGTGGCGATCGGCGCCTGCCAGTTCGTCGACATGGCGATGCATCTCGACGGTCCCGCCGGCGCGGTGCGCGTGGTCGCCTATGTGGTGTCCGGCATCGGCTTTCTCGGTGCCGGTGTCATCATGAAGGATGGCGCCAACGTCAGCGGGCTCAACACGGCGGCGACGCTGTGGTGCTCGGCGGCGGTGGGGGCGTGCGCCGGCGCCGATCTCATCGCCCAGGCGCTGCTGCTGACCGTCTTCGTTCTGGCCGGCAACACGTTGCTGCGCCCGCTGGTGCGGATGATGGAGCGGCTGCCGCAGGGCGAGGAGAGCGAGGCAAGCTATGATGTGATCGTCATTGGCCGGCTCGCGGACACCGGACACCTGCAGGCCAGCCTGTCCCACGAGCTTGATTTTGCCAAATTCCCGGCGGCCTCGATCGATGACGAGCCGCGCCCGAACGACATGGTGGAGATCACCGCCCAGCTCGTGTCCACCGGAGCTTCGGCGAAGGAGCTGGATGCGCTCATCGCGCATCTGCGCCTTCAGCCGGGCATCTCGTCAGCGCATTGGGTGCGCGGCACCGGCGAGTGAGTAGCGGCACTCAGGCCGTGGGAGCGCTGGAGTCCGGTACGACGGTGTCAGGCGCGACAGGCGGTAGGTAGTGGTTGAGTTCTTCCCGCAGCCGCTCGATCACGTCGGCAGCCTCGGAGAGCTCGATCTCGATCTTCTCGCGGGTAAAGCCATCCAGATTCGCTGCCATGGCCCGCAGCCGCTCAACAATGTTGCCGCTCGACACGTTTATTCTCCTTCGCACGCCGTTGATGCCGTTTGCGAATAATCCATCGCCATAGAGCCGTGACACTCTCATGACGCGCGCATCAGAGCATTCAATTGCTCACGGCGCTGGCGGCACCGGGCAGCTCATGTCGCCTTCCTCGCACACCAGCAGCGGCTCGAGTTCCTCGATGCGCTTCTGCGCCAGCCCGTCGAGGCACTGAGTGATGAGCATCGGGTAGATGCTGCCGCCCTCGGCATTGCCGGCGAGGAACTTGCACTCGGCATCGCGGAAGGCGATCCACGCCTTTTGCGTGGTCACCAGCCGGGCCTTGGTGTCGGCATCGCCCTTCAGCCGAGCGACGATCTGGCCATAGACCTTGTTCAATTTGGCATCGGTCTTTTTGTAAGCGGCGCCAGCGCACTGATCGAGGCCCATCTGGCTCTGGTCGGCACAGTCCTGAGCGCTCGCCGGCGCGAGCGAGGCAAAGCCGAGGACGAGCAGGCTCAGGCCTAGGGTGATGACGCGCATCGACAACTCCAACATCAGCAAAAACAATGGCTTGCAGCAGTTTGTCGCGACATTGATTCCGAGTCCAGCGGCCGTTTGGAACGTGTCTCGCGTGCAACACTGTCACGCATTCGCAACCATATAAAGAACCGCTGCCACAAGCGCCGCGATGCCGCCACAAACCGGCACGAAATCCGACTGATAGGTGAGGGAGAGTAGCGTCCGGGTGCAGTACCCGAGAGAGCCCACGCCGCCGGGAACGTGACTGAAAAATGGACGTCAAGACGCTCATCGACAAGAGGACCTTGCCCAGCCGTCCCGTCACGGAGGGGCCGTCTCGTGCGCCGCACCGGTCCTATCTCTACGCCATGGGCCTCACCAAGGAGCAGATTCACCAGCCGCTCGTTGGTGTCGCTTCGTGCTGGAATGAGGCGGCACCGTGCAACATCTCGCTGATGCGCCAGGCGCAGGCGGTGAAGAAGGGCGTGTCCTCGGCCGCCGGCACGCCGCGCGAATTCTGCACCATCACCGTCACCGACGGCATCGCGATGGGCCATGACGGTATGAAGGCGTCGCTCGCCTCCCGTGAGGTCATCGCCGACTCGGTCGAACTCACCATTCGCGGCCATGCCTATGATGCGCTGGTCGGCCTTGCCGGTTGCGACAAGTCGCTGCCGGGCATGATGATGGCGATGATCCGCCTCAACGTGCCGTCGATCTTCATCTATGGCGGCTCGATCCTTCCCGGCTCGTTCCGTGGCCAGCCTGTTACGGTGCAGGATCTGTTCGAGGCGGTCGGCAAATATTCGGTCGGCGGCATGTCGATCGAGGATCTCGACGAGCTCGAGCAGGTAGCGTGCCCCTCGGCCGGCGCCTGCGGCGCGCAGTTTACCGCCAACACCATGGCGACCGTTTCCGAGGCCATCGGCCTCGCGCTGCCTTATTCGGCCGGTGCGCCGGCGCCTTATGAGATTCGCGACAAGTTCTGCATGGCCGCTGGCGAGCAGATCATGGAGTTGATCGCCCGCAATATCCGTCCGCGCGACATCGTCACGCTCAAGGCGCTGGAAAATGCGGCGACCGTGGTGGCGGCGTCCGGTGGCTCGACCAACGCCGCGTTGCACCTTCCCGCCATGGCCCATGAAGCCGGCATCAAGTTCGACCTGTTCGACGTTGCCGAAATCTTCAAGCGCACGCCCTACATCGCCGACCTGAAGCCGGGCGGACGCTATGTCGCCAAGGACATGTTTGAGGCCGGCGGCATTCCGCTGCTGATGAAGACGCTGCTCGACCACGGCTACCTGCACGGCGACTGCATGACCGTGACCGGCCGCACCATCGCCGAGAACATGGCGTCGGTGAAGTGGAACCCGCACCAGGACGTGGTGCGCCCGGCCAATGACCCGATCACCGTCACCGGTGGCGTCGTCGGCCTGCAGGGCAACCTGGCGCCGGACGGCGCCATCGTTAAGGTCGCCGGCCTGAAGAACCAGATCTTCTCCGGCCCGGCGCGCTGC
>Ga0247732_10000925_pt1 | contig 12412 bp, 12 predicted proteins | sample UWRJL163409C2_FD_180940 | JGI IMG/M metagenome (GOLD analysis project Ga0247732, IMG submission 180940) | Plant litter microbial communities from Arlington Agricultural Research Station in Wisconsin, United States - UWRJ-L163-409C-2 | ecosystem: Environmental > Terrestrial > Plant litter >...
ATGTTTGTCTGAAGTCGCGGGAGAGTTCCACTTACGACGCCCCGCGGGAGTGTAGATGAGCGAACCTCTTCCATCATAGCCCCATCAAAGGCGTGGAACATCTGCTTCCAAGATATCCACAACGTGTTTCAAGAGATTGATAGCGTCTTTTTCTATTTTGGACGACACGGGGATCAGAATAGTGGATCGACGACGGTCAAGTGTTGTCGAAGGCACAAGAAGAAGGTGCTCCAACATCAAATGAAATCCTGAATGCTGAATGGTCGAGTCAGTCAAAAGACAAGGATGATCGCAATGAAGGCACTAACATATAGATATTGCGCATTAGATACTTTCTGGAACAGAGACAAGTTGCTGAAAAGGTCGGCTAGGTCTTCAATTATACCGTCGATCTCCGCCCCCCTGGTTGCTTCGTACAAGCGAGCAAACCTTCCGGAGTATCTCTTCAGGACGTCGACAATGGATCTGTCCGCTCCGCAGCTGTCCAGTGGCAGCCTTGCCAAAAGTTGTGCATATGCCCTCGGGTGCATTGCGTTATCCCATTCGATTTGGAAATGCTTGAGACGTGGACCGAACTGGAAACGCTTGCCTGGAGCTGCCGGGGAGAGCGCTTCGCACCTGGCTGCCCCAATAGAATTGAGAAGCTCTACCATCCCTTCTTGATCAACAGGGGGGTCGTACATTTCGGAGAGTCTGAGGGCAGTACTGCCCCTCGGTGTATAGGCCATTGAGAGTATCCACGATGTGAGGTTGGGTAAGAATGAAAGATCCTTGAACTTGGGAAATGATCGAAGGTCGACCAGGCGGCTGATCTGAATATGGAGATGTGTTAAAGATGTTGCTGACGTCGTTGAGAGCAATTCTACAATGACAGGATCAAGGAACGTCTGCCCAAGGTCCAGGACCTTGAGACTACATCCTGACCGCTTCATAAATCCCAGCAAAGTCGAAGGTTGGAGGTAGGGGCAATGCGCGACTATGTGCTGGATTTGAGGTGCTGTAAGGCATTGGAGAAAGCATTCGGCATTGTCCTTCCAAGCGTTGGTAGGGTCGTCAATGGTGAGAGGGGATCTACGATGGTCCCTCAGCTCCAAATAACGGAGTTGAAGGGATTCAAGGAGGCCATAATCCCAATCACGGTTCAAGTCAGTGCGCTGCGTTATTTTGAGTGTCTGGAGTTTTGAATCTGGGCGGAGCAAAGTCGCCACTAGGATTGCGATCTCGCCTTTTGCTTTGTAGTTGGAATGGTCTGGACCCGGGACGTTGATCTCGCATCGAATGAGTTGTTGAAGTGAAAAAGAAGATAGGACTCTTTCTGGCAGATAGGGAAGCGAAACATCGTTCAACAATGGGGCATGCTTGAAGCACGGCGGTAGCAACACTCCACGAGGCGTCCAAGATCGTGGGTCCATTGAAAGTACGAGTCGACGAAGTCGTGGTAGCCGCCCCTCGATCGGCGCCAGGAACTCGAAGCATTGCGCGATAGGATAGGTGATGAAAACATGAAGTTCTTCCCATCGTTCGCAGCTCTCCAATAAAGGCTCCATGTCGGGGGAATCTAGAGAACCCCCCTCAGAAATTTCTGAGCGAATGAAGAGTTGGATGGATGAATCCTGAGAGCGCTCAAGCTTGAGCAAAAGCCATTTGGATTTCCTGAGCGAAGGAGCTAGGCGGTGGTGGATATGACCCCAAAGGATAGGGCAGCTGATGACAGCTCTTCGCAGTGATTGGCAGACGGAGAGGAAGGTTCGTAAAGCGGCGTCGATATCTCCTGGGTTGAGGAACTTGAGCCAATCGTATATCTCCAGGACCAGTTCCTGCGGCAGGCGGTCAAAGACGCTTTTAGTATGGCAATGGGAGGCTGAACTTTTCATGTGTGGTCCGTCTGGCGCAATAATGCAACTGTAGGCGACGATGAGAACGGATAACTCAAAGAGATAACTTGCACGCACCGGTGGCGGTCACGCGAATGAACGGGGATTTGGGGCGATGGCTTAGGATTTAAAAAGCTTGAGGCGTGTGTTGAACGTTCTCTTTCACCAGGAGCACTTGGTGTTCGACGAATGAAGCGAACCAAGATGATCAGCGCAGCCACCACTCGCTTCAGCAAGTGATCGGAAAGTTCGGAATCTCTAACTATTGTGCAAGACCTAGGCGCTGTACTTGTTCAAACGCAATACCATTCGAGGCAATTTAGGTGAACGACAGATCTAGAAAGCGCGACATAACGTAGATCTGATCATATGATGAAAAGCGGTAGTACTAAATTCTAGGTTTTTGAACGAAAGTACACCGGTCTCCAACTCTTCATAGAGCGAATACTACTCGCAGAGTTTTTCATTTGAAGAGAGCCATTCCCTTCGAAAGCTAGAAAGTGCGAATCAAAATGAATTTTGTCTGAATTCGCGGGGAAAGTCCACTTACGACGGCCGGCGGGAGTGTATACGAGCGAATATGAGCCATCATAGCGCCATCGAAGGCGTGGAACATCTGCTTCCAAGATTTCCACGAGGTGTTTCAAGAGATCGATAGCGTCTTCTTCTATTTGGGACGACACGGGGATCAGAATAGTGGATCGGCGACGGTCGAGCGTTGTAGAAGGAACAAGGAGAAGATGCTCCAGCATCAAATGAAATCCTGAATGCTGAATAGTCGAGTCAATCAACGGATACGGATGACGACAGAGATGCACTAACGTAGAGATATTGCGCATTCGCGACCCTCTGGAACACAGATTTCTTGAAAAGGTCGGGTAAGCTGTTAATGATGCCGTCTGTCCCGGCCCATCGAGTTGATTCGAACAAGCGGGCAAGCTTTTCGGAGTATCGCTTCAGGGTGTCGACGACGGCCATGTCCACTCCGCAGCTGTCCGGTGGAAGCCGTGCAAGGACTTGTGCATATGCCCTCGGGTGTGTCGTGTTATCCCATTCGATTTGGAAATGCATGAGACCGGACTGGGAGAAATTTCCTGGGGCTGAGGAAGGGATTCCTTCGCACCTGGCTGTCGCAATGGAGTTGAGAAGGTCCACCACGCCCTCTTCGTCTACAGGGGGATCATACATGTCGGAGAGTTTGAGGGGCGCGCTACCCCTCGTAGTGGGTTCCATCGAGAGTGTCCACGAGGAGAGATTGGGTAGGAATGAAGGGTCCTTGAATTCGGGAAATGAATAAAGGTCGACCAAGCGGCGGATCTGAATACGGAGGTGTGTTAATGTTGCTGACGTCGTTGTAAGAAGCTCCATGATCACAGGGTCAAGGAACGTCTGCCCAAGGTCCAGGACCTTGAGACTACATCCTGACCGCTTTGTAAAGCGCAGCAAAGTTGATGGTTGAAGGTAGGGGCAACGCGCGATTATTTCTTCGATTTGAGGTGCTGTCAAACACTCGATAAAGCGTTCCGCATTATCCTTCCATGCGTTGGTAGGACTGTCACGGCTGGTAGCTGGAGAGAATCTACGATGGTCTTCCAGCTCCAAGGAGCGGAGTTGGGGGGATTCCAGCGGACCGTAGTCCCAGTCGCGGTTCAAGTTATTGCGCTGCGTCATCTTCAGCGTTCGAAGCTTTGAATCCGGGCTAAGGGAATTCGCCACCAGTACTGTGACCTCTTCCTTTGCTTTGAAGTTGGGATGGTCTTGAAGAAAGATCTCGCATCGGATTAGTTGTCGAAGGGAGAACGAGGATAGGGCTCCCGCTGGCATGTATGGAAGGGAAATGTCGTTCAACACTGGGGCATCTTTGAAGAATGGCGGTATCCAGAATCCTCGCGATGCTCGACAGCGTGGCAAGATCGAAATGGCCAGACGACGAAGCCGATGCAGCCTTCCCTCGATTGGCGCCAGGAAGTCGAGACATTGCGCGATGGGGTTTTGTATGAATACATGAAGTTCTTCCCAGCGTTCACAACTCTCCAATAAAGGTCCCAGGCTGGGGGAATCAATGGCAAATCCCATTACTTTCTCTGTGTGGAGAAAGAGTCGAATTGGTGAATCTTGAACCCGCTCAAGCTTGAGCAGAAGCCACTTGGATTCCTTGGGCGGAGGAGCCAGACGGCAGCGAATGTCTCCCCAAAGGACCGGACAATCGATGACTGTGCTTCTGATCGAGTGACAGATAGAAAGGAAGATTCGTAATGCGGCGTCGACATCTTGAGGGTTGAGGAGCTTGAAACAATCGTATACCTCCAGGATTAGTTCCTGCGGTAGGCGGTCGAAGGTGGCATGGGTCAGACAATGGGGGCTTTCACTTTGCATGTATGAAGCGGGAGTTTGCAACTGACAGCAATGAGAATGAATAACTCGAAGGGATAACATGCACACACCAGTGGCTACCACGCCAATGAACAGGGATATGAGTCTGTAGAGCACCGGGAACAGTTGGTGTTCGATGAAAAGTAAAGAAATGAGTCACCAACACACAAGCAAACGGAACATTCCGAATCTCCTAACCATTGTCAATGTAAAAATCGCCACCTCCAAATAGCATTCCAGTGCCATGTGGTACGTTAAGCGACTGAGATAGCAGAACATGGATGTCATCATCACCCTTCTACCCCTTTTAGTTCATCCCAATATCTTAACTGCTGGGGGAATGGTTTAGAATACTTATCTTCGCCGCCAAATATCATCTCATATATATTCCTGTCTTTCCTGAATGCTGAAAAGGTGTAAGCTTTCAACTGAAAAGTAAAGAAGACGCGTGCATACCATGATCATTGGGAGTGTAGATCAAAGAGCAAGACTTAGCATTGTATCTCCATCGCAGCCGCGGAACGTCCTCTTCCAAGAGGGGGACGAGGGACTTCAAAAGGCGGGTGGCTTGCCTCTCTATTCCCGGGAAGGTGTCGAATGACATACTGTCCTTCAAGCTCTGGGGGCGCGCGCACGGTGACATGCACCGGACAACGCAGGCGAGCATGGTATGAAACCCTGAATGCTGAACAGATAATGGCATTTTATAGATTAGTACTGGCTCGCACAACAGAGAAGGGAAGTCGCTCACGTATAGGTATTGCACATCGTTCATCACGCTGTGCTGGTTACTACGGGCCAGGTGATTGGAGCTGAAGAGGTCGGGAAGCGCCGCACCGATTATCTCTTGTGTTCGCGGGTGTTGTGCATACCCCTCAACCACTCTACAAATAGTTGAGAAGCCAACCGAGCAACCCTTCAAGTACCTCAGCAGCCCCGGATCCAAACCGCATTCCTCGGCTGACATAGAGCGTGCAAAGATCAGCGCCCTCCCCTTCAAAAAATCCTCATCCTCTAAGCAGTGAATTTGAAAATTCTTCAGACGGCGGTGTCCAGATGAGCTCGGCATATGCGATTCGCCAGGCTGAAGGTCGCATCGCGCTGTCGCAATGGCGTCGAGGAGTTCAACTTCTCCTGCGATGGGAACGGGGTCCTTCCAATTTTCGTCAGGTACTGTCCATGCAGGTGTTAGCACATTGAGCTCCAAGTTCGTGAGATTTGGGAGGAAGAAAGGGGTTCTGAATTGGGGGAATGGCTGAAGATCCAGCACACCGTGGACCGCGACTTTGAGGTGCCCCAAGGTGGGTTGCATGGAAAGCATTCGAACGATATCTTCGTTGAGCCTCGTGTCTTCCAGGTTTAAATATTGCAGCTTGAAGTCGGATCGTTGTGCGAATCGTAGGAAGGTGGAAGGCCGGACGAGTCGGGAGCACACTGTCAATCTTTCGAGGGAGGAGGCCGTCAAAAGGTCGAGAAGGTTGGTGCAGTTATCAGCCGCAGGCTCAGCGCTCCCAGCTATACTCGTGTCCTTGAAAGTAAGATATAGCAGTTGAGGTGCATCCAATGGGCCGCAGTTCCAATCATCGAGGGCTTCGTCGTAAAGGAACAGTAGGAGCTCTTGTAGCTGCGCGTTTGGATTGAGCATGGCGGATAGAATGGGTGCAATGGGCTGGACGTTGTCCGCGAGTTCTTTATCAGTGTTCTCCATTGACAACCCGCAAAACCGAAGTTTTTGGAGTGGGAGGACGGATATTCGCTCGGGAAGGGGTATGACTGAGAGATCGTCCAGCGAGGAGAGGCCTTCGAGGAACGACGGCACCTTGTTTTCCCAGCTGGACGGGGTCCGCAAGCTGAGTAGACGAAGGTTTGGAAGACGGCCTTTGGCTGACTGCAACAGATCCATGAACACATCGGGGATGTTCTTGAGCTCCAGCTCTCCCCATCGTTCGCAGTGCCTCAACATCGGTGATACATGTTCAGCGAAAGTATCCCTGGTCGCGCCCATTTTCAAGCGAATAGATACTATAATATGTGATCGTTTGGAGCGTCGAAGCTTCAAATCCACCCATTTGGAGGCGTTCTCCGTCGGCCTTGATCCATCGATGGAGATGATGAATAGGCTCCACATGACGGGGGCGTTGACCACAACCCTTCGAAAAGCGCGACAGACCGAGGAAAAAACCCGCGCTTCTGGTTGGTCGGCTGCACGGATATTGAGGGCCCCAAAAATCTCGGAGAGTAGTTCAGGGGGGAGTGCGTCCATGTTTCAAGATTCGATATTACGGAAAGATGTTTCTCTCTATGTGCTATTAGTGAAGGTGAGCATATGCGTTGTGAGAAGTTACCTTCGTCAGCGCGCAATATTTCAAGCTTCGGGACGCGGGGCCTATCAATTGGAAAATGCTTGTGAAGGCTGTAGACAACCCTGACAACGTTCAGTTTACGGCACCTAAATCATTTTTCGGCGGATGCCATTCGATCGCGCTCGGAAACAAATTTCGTCCATCTAAGGGTGTAATATGCAGACCAAACATCTAACTATCTATAGTAAACCACCGTGCAGTCGTAAAGGATTCCATGGTAGGATCGTGGGCCTCGATGGAGGTGATGTGACCGGCATATCAATGTATCTTCCGCCTTTCTGTAGAAACTCCGCATCAGGTTCGGTTCCAACGACGAAGGACACTACGTCCACCTCCGGAAATGGGCCCAGTGTTTGGTGGAAGGAAGCTGGGAGATCGGCTTCATCTTCGACCCGATATTCAGGCCGGCGACTGAAAACCACTAAAAATAAGAATAAGAGAGAAATGGCAATACCACGCTGCGAGAGGAGCGGGGGTTTTGCGACATAGGAGAAGTTTGGCCCCGATTCGGGCTGTCCTTGCCCATGTGGGTTCACCCCATTTAACTGGATGCTTCGCCAAGCCAAGTATTGAGTCGTATTCCACCGCCAAATACCTGCAAGGCGACGAATCAACCTCTGGTAGAGCCAAAAGTTGCAGTTCTTGACTGAGACCACAGTGTGCCCCATTGACACAATTGGCATCTGAGCTCCCAGAAACGTCCCAGTCGTAATACGAGCCAGAGTGTCCTCAAAAACAAGAGAAGAGCAGAGCCTCGAGTCCCATATACGACCTGTGTCGTACAAAAGTTCTGCCTTGTAACCCGACATAGGGCCTTTGATAGTTACTTGCGAAGCCGGGGTGCCGATCGTCCAGTTGGTGTTGAGGTCGTGCAACTCGATGAGACAGATCCGGTCCAAGACGACAAGTTGGAGGCGTTTCCACGCATTGAATACGGACCGGAGATTGGAAAATTCGACCAGTCGAAAGTTCTCGAGTTCCCCTGGAGGGCAGGTCCATTCGAATGACAGGGGATTGAGCTGTGAGAGGAAGCACTGCCAGAGCTGATTGGCATTCAATTTGTTGTGCATCATCTGAGATAGAAGTAGGGGTATGATGGAGTCCCCTTCAAGGTCATTGTCGCCAGAAAGATATAGACCATATCGGAAGGAGAACCGGACAACCTGAAGGTTCGGCAGAGAGAAGTGGCGAGGTGGTTTCCAAGAGCGAAGAGAGTTCTTTGTCGGCAGCACCGCTAATTCGACTTCTTCAATCAAATGAGACGCATTCTCGTCATATAACGGGCTATGAGGGCCACAGACAAGGCTGTCCAAATTGGCAACAGTCCGAATGACGAGTTTCTTAAGGATCAAATGCCTTCCAAGTTTGCTGAACCGCTTGCAGACCTCAAATGCTGAGCGGTCAGTGGATGGGTCGAGAAAGTATTGCGTTAAAATCGCCTTTATAGCAACATCTGGAAGGTCGCGAATCGTCACAGAGCGACGTGGCTTTGCAGCCTTTTCGAACCGGATCAAGAGTCTGCGTCACGAATTTGTTAAATTGAATCGCCAATGTAGGGAAAATCGTACAAGAGCGAGGGACGCGGATTTCCATTTAATTTCTTTCCTACGTTCATGGAGAAAGAGCGGGTTCGAGGTGGTCAAGGAAGGGGAGCTTACTGCGAAACTCGGACTACTGAAGCAAGGTCAGTCAGGGGCTTGACCAAACACAGCCTAACAAAGCACCCGGCACCGACGTCTCCGCAAAATTTCGGCACGGACTTTTCACCATCCATCAGACTCTGCTCTTCACGCGCTCTGGGCTGGGCTGGTTCCGGGCAAGTCAACAATACAACGCGGAGCCTGCTACGTACACGAAAACACGACCCACCTAACGAGCAATGGACCCAAACAACATTCCCTGTAAAGTCCCCATCTGGGCCCCTGGCAAGGAGCCTCTTCCACCCGGCATCACGGAAGCAGAGAGACCCCTCCTCGAGCAGCAGAAAAAATGGGAAAAATACATGGCGATGGGCATGGAGAGCTGTGTCACGAAGGCGGTAATGGCTGGAGCCGGTGGTGCGTTTCTCTTCTTTCTCCAGTGCAAGGTTCTGAAAGTTATTCCTGCGTTCCGCCAGGTTTCGTCATCGGAGGAGGCTTTTCGCTCATGTCTGCCTCGTTCGCGTATGAGGATCCCTACCTACGCGCCCAGCAGGAACAAGGGATGAGCGCCCCACAAAAGGCGAGCAAAGTCCTCAAAGAAATGGGTCGGAACGCGTATAGCAGCGGAAAGGGCTTTGCAAAAGTCGGCATGTTGTTTGCTTCGCTCGAGTGTGTTATTGAGGGGGTGCGTTCCTTTCCGTCTGTTCGAATTCAAATATACTTATCGGTGTGCACGCAGTATCGGGCAAAGAATGATATATGGAATTCCGTGTCGGCAGGCTTCCTATCTGGAGGTATTCTTGCACGAGCCTCGGGTCCCAAAGCCGCGTTCGGAGGTGGTCTAGCATTCGCTGCCTTTTCAGCAGCCATTGACCTGTGGCTACGGAAAGAACCCGCAGAGTACGTTTTTTTGCACTTCCAGTCTTGCAGATTCTTACTCGTATACAGCGATGACTAAAATCTGGCTCACACTCGCCTGTCCACCTGCTTTCGCGCATCTAGACTAATTTATTTCTTTACCAATGCTTCGCCATATATCATTGTACAGTCTAATGGGATTTCAATTAACACCTCGCTCACGCATTGTCAACCCAAAAGACCCGTCAAACAGGGTATAGTCCGTCGTATGCTGGCCACAAGGCACTATAACAACAAGTAGGTACAACACCAGGTCAGATAGTCAGTACTAGAATCATATATATATACAATACCCTACAAATCCAAAAACGAATACAACATAGGTGAAAATAGCACACCAGCAACCCGCTGAGTTATGTGCAGTCATTAATAATTACCGAACGACAATCGGTCCAGCTACTCCATTGACACGACTCGTATGTCGTACCAATGGTTCTCTGGCGCAAGCGTCATACGCAGGAGGTGCCTCGCCACTCTCCGTCTCCTGTCCAGACACCAACCGCTCGAAAAGATCGTTGAGAGCTGGCCTTCTCAGGGAACCTGGACCTAGGTTCACGGGGCTCGTCTCCGAGGCGGAAGCTGAGCTCGAATCGGTGGATTGTGAAGAATACATGCGTTGGAGGAAAGTCGGAGATCGCTCAGCCTGGCAAGGGCAACTGGGCGTGACGTCCCCGACATCGTCAAAGACTTCCTTATAGCGTGGAAGAGTCGACCACTCAGGATTGCAGCGACACTGTAATGCTCGTCAGTCGGACTGCACATCTATCGTAAAATGATAGCAGACTTACGGAAAGGATGAGGATAGGAGTTTGTACCACTATATCAAACATCTTCCTCTTGCCCGTCTTGGGGTCGATGTACAAATCGTCTCCCCGCTCGACACGCATGACAAGCTTGAGTGTATGGGTGACAAGGATATTCGCCCTCTTATTCCGGTTCGTAAACTTCATCGTCTGGCAATTCGACGGTAGCTTAAGATCCTTGTGGAATGTCCACGGACCAGGCCCCATAAGGCTAGACGCTAACGAAGAGACATCATCGTCGGGGCCCAAGACCTGGTACAGTGGTGAATGTCGGAAAGCATCGGGGTCGTCCGAGTCTAAGGGGAGAATATGGCTCGCGTCTTTCCCTTCCTTCCGGATGGAAAGCAAGGTAAACTTGGTAAGTGGGTCCGAACGCGCTATGCGGCGCATGTTGGTGTAGTAATCCACCCGTTCTACAATCATACTCCGATCAGTATGATCCTTAGAGAGAATGAGGATTCTCGGCTTACCTTCGACAAAGACCGATATCCGGTGCACCTTGACTTTGTTGAGAGGCAAGAGGGTAAACGTCACCGGCAGAGTACCACCAACGTAGAAACTTCGCCCCGAGACAGAAATGAGGTATTGAAGTTGGTTGTCCCAGTTCCGCTCGACAGTAATATTTTCAGTGTCTTCCGTGTCCTCTTCCGTCGGACAAGTCACCATGATGACTTCGCGAACGGCCGTCATCTTGGACTTGAAGGCACCCGGACGGTGAACGTTGGCTTTCAACTTCCATGTAACATTTCCGTAGTCGCAACTCATCGATGGCGGGGCGTTCCCAGGAACATTGAATGATATGGGATAGGTATATGTGCCTACTCGCGAGTCAATTGTGTCAACGAATCTGAACAGCATCGCAACGCACCTTTCTTGAACTCCCGTCCGTCCATCTCCCCGAGTAGTTTCCCGAACACCCCAGTTGAGCCTTTCTCTTCTTCGAAGTCCTGGCCCAAGAAACCATTCCCCTTCCCGCCTCTCTCCATCGTCCTTCCACGGTTATCCGTGTTATGCCTCTCTGTCGATCGTTCCCTATCTTCTCTGATACCACGCTCCTTTGACCTTGCAAACGAGCTAGAGCGAGGAGACCCCGATCTAACAGCGTCCTTCAACGCATGCGACACCGCCGAAAAACTGAAGCGTGAGGCTTTGCGAGAGGATGCCGGCTGCGACGCGGATAAGGGCTCGTCGACAAATGGGGCAGAAGTCCTTCTGTGGTGGGAAGGAGACCTGGTGTGCGACCGTGAATGCGACGTGGAGTTTTCTCTTCTTGAGGGCGTCCGCGAGCGAGGTATAGAGATCGGGCGAGGAGTTGCTATACCAGCCACGGACAGGTTGCCCGCCACCGTGAGCAGCTGTTCATGTTCGGGGATGGCCGCATGTGCATTGAGTACCGCAAGTTCCCTGCGCGATATGGACGAGAGAGAATGGTTTGGACTTCGTGGCGGCTGCCCTGTATGTTTCGTTAGTAAATGCTGAGATGAATGCAAAGCGACAAGAAATCAAGTGACACTTGCCTCCGTGCCTGAGGGTGTGATTAAGCGAGTGACGGAACTCCTCGAGACTCTGCGCGGGATCTGTGGTGCCGGACGAGCTAGACGATGACGTCCGGGTGACAGAACTTGGCGACAGAGCAATAGCAGAGGGCGCATGCAGCGAGTACGGAGGGGTGGGCGTAAGCTCTTCTGAATCGGCCTCCAGAATCACATTGTCGTTATCGGGATGGTGGAACGTCTGTTGTTGTGCGAAATTGGCACGTTGGAACTGTGCCGAATCGACGCTGACTCGACGGTGATGCCAAGGCGCCTGTATTGGCACCTGTACCACACTTGAAGATGCTACAGAAGAGAGGGGTACGTGTTGTGGATGTTGCTCGTTGACATTTTCTGATGCTTGATCATGCCTGTGTCTTTCCGCGCTGTCGAGTTCGTCGTCGTCATCACCTTCCGAATCGTACTCTTCGGCATCGTAGGTGACTCCGGGGCCTATGGAAAGAGTGCGACGCGAGCTAGGAGTTTTGGATGACTGAAAATAGACGGTCGAGGCCTGATAGACCCTATGCTCTTCGGAGATCTCAACTCGGCGAGCACCTATGCCTGTAGCGCGTTGTCAGCAATGATACGTGCATATAACCGTTGGCAACATTAAGCGTACCCTCTGGCCAAGCAGTGTCGGTGGTGGCGACGAGTTCGACGTCGATACTGGTGATCTTGGTAGGCTTGACAAGATCAAGTACCAGAAGGCCGCGCAGGACAGATGTCCGAGAATCCGGATCATGGTTTCCTCTTCTTCTCCGGGCTTGTGGTGCGCTTGAACGTAGATAGACGGCGGACTCGACGAGACGAATGCTGAGAGAATTGGCCTTCTTCGACGGTGGAGGCATGGGAATGGGGGATCTGGCAGCAAAAGGGGGGAAATATATGCGACGACGAGACAGCCAG
>Ga0247732_10000927_pt1 | contig 12366 bp, 14 predicted proteins | sample UWRJL163409C2_FD_180940 | JGI IMG/M metagenome (GOLD analysis project Ga0247732, IMG submission 180940) | Plant litter microbial communities from Arlington Agricultural Research Station in Wisconsin, United States - UWRJ-L163-409C-2 | ecosystem: Environmental > Terrestrial > Plant litter >...
AGCGAGTGGCCGGCGTTCACAGCCAGGTGGCGGAAGGCGGTGACGGTGTACCAGTTGGTGGCGCCGTCGACCCAGCGGTTCTGGCCCTTGTCGAACCTCCGCTGGCCGGACGCCAGGCGGAAGGAGGTGATTCTCAGGTCGCCGGCGACCGTGAGCTCCTTGGGCGGGGTGGCCACGACTCCGGTGACCGTGATGTTGTCTGACACTGTGCGCTCCTTCGCTGATGGACTCGGTGGGCGAACCCCGCGGAGGCACTCGTGCCGGGACAGCCTCCGCGGGATCCGCTGGAGAAAGTGTGATGCCGGCACGCACGCGGCGGCGCCGGAATCCCCCATTGGTGGAGAATTCCGGCGCCGCCGCGGTGGGTGAGGAGAGGAGCGCCCTAGTGCTCGCTGAACTCCGGCCAGTCGGACCCGGGCACGAGGCTCGCGTGCAGTGCGCTCTTCGCCACGTCGAGCGAGGGGTACGAACCCCGCTTCTCCGTCTCGCCGACCAGCGAGATGCTGTACCCGCTCCCGTCGCTGGTGATCCAGCCGACCGTTCCGGCCGGGCCGATAGCGACCCAGGTGTGCGTGGAGGTTGTTGCGTCGCTCATCATCGAGCTCCTTTTCTGCGTCGCGGTGGTCGCGGCACAGTCCGACCCTAGGACGCACCGCGCCGAGTCTCAACCGCGCGTCGTAGGGATCGGAGCACCCACGCCGTTCTCCCGCTGACCCTAGGCTGTGAGGCATGCCCTACAACGCCAATGAAGCACGTTACGAATCCATCGAGTACAAGAGAGTCGGCCGCAGCGGCCTGAAGATCCCGGCCGTGTCGCTGGGCCTCTGGAACAACTTCGGCAACGACAAGCCCCTGGAGAACCAGCGCGCCATCCTGCGCCGCGCATTCGACCTCGGCGTCACCCACTTCGATCTGGCCAACAACTACGGCCCGCCGGCCGGCTCCGCCGAGTCGAACTTCGGCCGCATCCTCGCCGAGGACTTCCTGCCCTACCGCGACGAGCTGGTCATTTCGTCGAAGGCCGGCTACGAGATGTGGGAGGGGCCCTATGGCGAGTGGGGATCGCGCAAGAGCGTGCTCGCGTCGCTCGATGCGAGCCTGAACCGGCTCGGCCTCGACTACGTGGACATCTTCTACTCCCACCGTTTCGACCCGGAGACCCCGATCGAGGAGACCATGGGTGCGCTCGCCACCGCGGTCACCTCCGGTCGCGCCCTCTACGTGGGTGTCTCCAACTACAGCCCGGAGCAGACGGTCGCCGCGCAGAAGGCCCTCGCCGCGCACGGCATCCCGCTCACCATTCACCAGCCGCGCTACAACATGTTCGACCGCCACATCGAAGACGGCCTGTTCCCCGTCCTCGACGAGATCGGCGCCGGCAGCATCGTCTTCTCGCCGCTGGCCCAGGGCCTGCTCACCGACCGCTACATCCAGGGCGTCGTGCCCGAGGGCTCGCGGGCCAGCGAGGGCCGCTGGCTGCAGCCCGGCGCCATCGGCGACACCTACCTGGAGCGCGTGCGCGGCCTCACCCAGATCGCCGAGGCCCGCGGGCAGAGCCTGGCACAGCTCGCGCTCACCTGGGTGCTGCGCCACCCCCAGGTCACCTCGGCGCTCGTCGGCGCGTCGAGCGTCGCACAGCTCGAGAACAACCTCGCCGCGCTCGAGTCGGCACCGCTCGGCGCCGACGAGATCGCGGCGATCGAGCCCTTCGCCGTGGACGGCACAGCCCTGCGCTAACCGCGCACGTCTCCAGGGCTCACGGATGTCGGTGGCCGCTTCTACAGTGATGGTGTCGTCACTCAGGCGGCACCTTCCATCGGCCGGCTGAACCCTGGAGACAGCGTGACCACTCTCGAATTCGCATCCACCGCCCGCGACACCGTCCGCGAGGCCTCCGCACCCCGCCTGCACCGCGGCATCGTGGTCGTGGGCCTCAACGACGGGCTCTGGCGGGTGACCAGGGCGGACGGCGACGTCGTCGGCTACGTCGAGCGCTTCGCCGAGAGCCGCGGCACCCGCTTCCGCGCCAAGCGGATGATCGTGCGCCAGCAACGCTTCGTGCCGGTGGGCGAGTTCTGGTCGATGGACGACGCGCTCGACTGCTTCCGTGTTGGATAGATGCTTCCGTGTCGGATAGAGCCGCACCGGCTGACTGAGGCGGTTTCGCCGACACGCGACAGCTTCGCGGGGATGCCCGGATCCGAGCGTATGGTTCCTCCCATGCAGTGGTGGAATGAATTCTTGGACTGGTTCAACTCGTCGGAGGGAAACCGCGTCGTCACGACGATGGTGCTCCCCTTCATCGCGATCGTCGTCGCGGGTATCGTCGCAGCCCTCGTGGCGCGCGGCTCGATCGCGCGCCTGCTCACGCGGCAGGAGACTGCCGCCCGCGCATCCGCTGTAGAGGCCCTCATCGCCGTCGGCGAGAAGGCGTCGCAGTGGAGCGGCCTCTCGGGCAGCACCCGCGAGCACTTCGAGGCGCAGTCGAGCGTGGCCAGCATCCGCGTGCGCCTGCTCCCCGCCACCGGCTCGGCGATGGCCAGCTCCTGGGCCGAGTACCAGCTCGCCGACATCAAGCGCAACTCCGCCAACTTCAGTGTGCAGGCCGACCAGGGCTACGCCGAGTACCGCGACCGCCTGATCGAGTGGCACCACCGCCCGTCGCGCGCCCGCAAGCTGTTCACCGGCGACCTCGACCGCTTCCGCCTCGACTCGGCCGGCGACGACACCGACCTGATCGAACGCCAGCGCCGCTGGAAGGCCGAGCAGTCCGCTCCGGCCACGGTCGCCACCCCCGTCGAGCAGCCCGCACACGTGCCGACCCCGGCGGCGCACTTCACCGCCAGCGAGACGCCCAAGGCGGAGCCGAAGGCCCAGCCCAAGGCGGAGAGCACCCCGCTGGTGCCGTCGGCCGCCTCCCGCGCCTTCGTGCCGACCACGCCCGCCGCGAAGCCGACCTCGTCGACCGAGCAGCCGGGAAACACCGAGGTCATCGAAGCCACCATCGACGAGGACTCCACCCGCGTCGGCTGACCCCCACGTCTGTAGAGAACGCCCCGGCCACACGGCCGGGGCGTTCTTTCGTTTCCGGCGCGCTATGGTGCTGTGTCGGCGGTGCTGTCTAGGGTTCTGACATGGTCTACGGAATCGTTCCCCCCTACCTCCTCGCCCGCATCGCCGAACTCGACGACGAGAAGTTCGCCCACGCTGCACGCTCCGCCCGGCGCGCGCTCCGGGAGGAGCCGCTGCGCGCGGCCCGCCTGCTGTTCAGCATCGACGAGAGCAACACCCTCGTCGTCGAGGTGGGCGACGGCCCCAACCGCACCATCTCCGACGCGGCGAACTCGGAGACCCTCCCCGGCATGGAGGTGCGCACCGAGGGCGAGGGGCCCACCGGCGACCCGGCAGCAGACGAGGCCTACGACGGGCTCGGGGCCACTTTCGCGCTGTTCTCCGAGGTCTACAAGCGCAACTCGATCAACGGCGCCGGCCTCCCCCTCGACGCCACCGTGCACTACGGCGAGGACTACGACAACGCCTTCTGGGACGGCGAGCGCATGGTCTTCGGCGACGGGGACGGCGAGATCTTCCGCCGGTTCACCCTCTCCGTCTCGGTGATCGGCCACGAGCTCACGCACGGCGTCACCCAGTACACGGCGGCCCTCGAGTACCAGGGGCAGTCCGGCGCGCTCAGCGAGTCGGTCTCCGACGTCTTCGGCGCACTGGTCGAGCAGTACACCTTCGACCAGACCGCCGAGGAGGCCAGCTGGCTCATCGGCGAGGGGCTGTTCACCGAGGAGGTCGAGGGCACGGCTCTGCGCTCGATGAAGGCGCCTGGCACCGCCTACGACGACGACATCCTCGGCAAGGACCCCCAGCCGGCCCACCTCGACGACTACATCGAGACCGACGACGACAACGGCGGCGTGCACCTCAACTCCGGGATCCCGAACCGCGCCTTCTACCTGGTGGCGGAGGGTCTGGGCGGCAACGCCTGGGAGCGCGCCGGCCAGATCTGGTACGACACCCTCACGGGCCCGCTCGGCACGACAACCACCTTCGCCGAATTCGCAACCGCGACGATCGAGGCCTCCGCCGCGCGCTACGGTGGGTCGTCGCCCGAAACGGATGCGGTGCGAGCCGGCTGGACAGGCGTCGGCGTCACCCCCGAGGCGGCTGGGACCGGAACGACCTGAGACGGGAGCCAAGCGGATGACAGACCAGCGTTCCGAGACGACGGTCTCCTGGACGATCCTGGTGGTGCGCACGGGTGGATTCGCGGGCCTGAGACGCGAGTGGCGGGTCAGTTCGTCCGACGAGCCAGAGGTCGACTGGCCGGCCCTCATCGAGGCCTGCCCGTGGACGACCCGCTATCCGCCCTCGCGCTCGAACGACCGCTTCGTCTGGCGCATCGAGGCGACGGCGCCGCCACGCACCAGGAAGGCGACTCTGCCCGAGTCGTCGCTCACCGGCTCGTGGCGGGTGCTCGTCGACCAGGTGAGGACGGTCGCAGCGCGCTAGGCGGTCTCGAGCCGCCCCGAGGCGTCCGTGCGCACCGAGTGGTCGAGCTGCTCGACCGACGCGCCCATCCGGTAGGTCAGGTGGCCGCCGAGGTAGCCGGAGAGCCCCACCGCGGCGAGGCCGGCCAGACCGAACAGGCGGCCGCTGAGCTGACGGCCGCGACCGCGCTGCACGAACGACACCGCGAACAGGCTGGTGGCCACCGTGTTGGTGGCCGCGTGCACGAGACCGACGCGCGACTGGTCGGCGCGCAGCACCGACCAGTCGGCGAGGCCGGTCGCGACCGACGGCAGCACACCGGCGATCCCCACGCCGACCAGGATGCGCGCCGCTTTCTCCGAGCCGGGCACGAAGTCGAGGACCGCACTGCCGAGCCAGGCGCCGATCGGCAGCAGCACCGCCACCGGGTGCACCGCGTGTCCGACGGGCACGCCGTGCAGCACGTCGCGCACCGGGTCGGGCAGCACTGCCCCGACTATGCCCCGCACGCTGTCGACCGCCGGGTCGAGAACGTCGGCGTTCTCCAACGCCGAGGTCGCCTCATTGAGAATCTTCAGTTCGCGCATTTCCGTCTCCTTCGTGTGGTCTCGCGACCCGGTGGTCAACTAGTGCTTGGAGGCCTTCCGCACGACCTTCGCGCGGTCGGGCACGTAGCGGGAGAGCTCGCGCGGGGGCCGCTCGTAGTTGTCGGCGCCCGGGCGGTCGGGGATCTCGACCTCGTCCGGCTCGATCGTCTCGTAGGGCACCTGCGAGAGCAGGTGGCTGATGGTGTTGAGGCGCGAGGCGCGCTTGTCGTCGCTCTCGATGGTCCACCACGGGGACTCGGGCGTGTCCGTCAGGGCGAACATGTCGTCCTTGGCCCGGGAGTAGTCCTCCCAGCGGGTGATCGACAGCACGTCGACGTCGGAGAGCTTCCAGCGCCGCATCGGGTCGCGCAGCCGCTTGCGAAAGCGCGCCTCCTGCTCGCCGTCCGAGACCGAGAACCAGTACTTGATGAGGATGATGCCGTCGTCCATCAGCATCTGCTCCACGATCGGCACCTGCTTCAGGAACAGCTCGTACTGCTCGGGGGTGCTGTACTCCATCACGTGCTCGACACCGGCACGGTTGTACCAGGACCGGTCCATCAGAACGATCTCGCCGGCGGTGGGCAGCCGCTCGATGTAGCGCTGGAAGTACCACTGCCCCTTCTCGCGCTCCCCCGGCTTCGGCAGCGCAACCACCCGGGCGACGCGCGGGTTGAGGTACTGCATGATGCGCTTGATCGCCCCGCCCTTGCCTGCAGCGTCGCGGCCCTCGAAGATGACGAGCACGCGGGCACCGGTCTGGGTGATCCACTGCTGCATGTTCACGAGCTCCACCTGCAGCCGCTTCAGCTCGGCCTCGTAGGCGTCGCGGGGCACGCGCTTGACGCGCTTGTATTGTGTGACGGACTTGGGCATGAGTTTCCGGTTCCCGCTTCCAGAGGATAAGACCACTCACCCTACGCACTAGCACACGTCGTGCAATGGGTCCGCGGATCTTGCGGAAGTCTGTAACGTGGCCTCGACATTTATCCGCCGTCGCGGCATCCGCCCGTGAAAAAATCGAAGGACGACGCCGTGAGCGCCATCGACGACCAGCCCGCCGCCAGCACCGAGACCACGGCCACCGGGCACCGCCAGGCCGCGGTGGTCTACAACCCGATCAAGGTCGACATCGACGCGATCAAGGCGGCCGTCGCCCGCGAGGAGCAGGCGGCCGAGGGCTGGGCGGAGACCCTCTGGTTCGAGACGACAGCGGATGACCCGGGTCAGGGACAGACGCGCGACGCGGTCGCCGCCGGGGCCACCCTGATCATCGCGGCGGGAGGCGACGGCACGGTGCGCTCCGTGGCCGAGGCCCTCAGCGGCAGCGACGCGGCCCTCGCGCTGCTCCCCTCCGGCACGGGCAACCTGCTCGCCCGCAACCTCAAGCTCACCCTCAACGACCTCGAGCACTCCATCCACACGGCGTTCGCCGGCGTCGACAGGGCTATCGACCTGGGGCGCATCCGCATCCGCCGCCAGGACCAGACCGTCGACGAGCACGTCTACGTGGTGATGGCCGGCCTAGGCATCGACGCGAAGATGATCGCGAACACCGACGACGACCTCAAGACGAAGGCCGGCTGGCTCGCCTACGTGAAGGCGATCACCGCGGTCGTGCGCGACAACAACTCGCTGCGCTTCCGCTACCGCCTCGACGAGCAGCAGATCCGCTCCGTGCGCGCCCACACGATCATGGTCGGCAACTGCGGCTCGCTGCCGGCGAACATCCTGCTGATGCCCGACGCCGCGGTCGACGACGGCCTCTTCGACGTGCTGATCCTCAAGCCCGACGGCGTTCTCGGCTGGGTGCAGATCATCACGAAGGTGTTCTGGGAGAACGGCGTGCTGCGCCGCACCCGTCTGGGCAGCAAGCTGGCGACGAAGGACGTCGACGCCCTGCACTACGCCACGGGCAAGACCCTGTCGCTGCGCCTCAACCGCGCGGAGGAGATCGAGCTCGACGGGGACGGCTTCGGCGAGGCCGTGGCGTTCAAGACCTGGATCGAGCCGGGTGCGCTGACGGTGCGCGTTCCGGCCGAGTAGACGCGGCGGCGGCTCCGCGCGCTAGCGGAGCTGCCGCACGTGGTGCCGGCCGCTCGGCACCACCAGCGGCTTGCCGGTGAGCGGGTCGGCGATGATGAGGCTGTCGAGCCCGAAGACCTCGCTCACCAGCGTCTCGGTGATGACCTCCTCCGGGCTCCCGAGCGCGTGCACCCGGCCGTCGCGGATGGCGACCAGCTGGTCCGCGTACCGCGCGGCGAGGTTGAGGTCGTGCAGCACCATGACGATCGTTGTGCCGCGCTCCCGGTTGAGGTCGGTGAGCAGGTCGAGCACCTCCACCTGGTGGGCGACGTCGAGGAAGGTGGTCGGCTCGTCGAGCAGGAGGATGTCGGTCTCCTGGGCGAGGGCCATCGCGATCCACACCCGCTGCTGCTGCCCGCCGGAGAGCTCGTCGACCGGCCGCTCGGCGAGGTCGGAGACGCCGGTGGCGGCCAGCGCCTCGGCCACGGCGTCGTAGTCGCGGGGGCTCCACCGCGCGAGCATGCGCTGGTGCGGGTGGCGTCCCCGGCCGACGAGATCGGCGACGGCGATGCCCTCCGGCGCGACCGGCCGCTGCGGGAGCAGGCCCAGCGTGCGGGCGATCTCCTTCGAGTGCTGGCGCTGCAGCGAGGTGCCGTCGAGCAGCACCTCTCCCTCCTTCGGCACGATCAGGCGGGCGAGCGCCCGCAGGAGTGTGGACTTGCCGCATCCGTTCGCGCCGACGATCGCCGTGATCCTGCCGGGGGCGATGTCGATGTCGAGCTGCTCGACGACCGCTCGGTCGCCGTAGGCGAGTGTGATCCCCTCGGCGGAGAGGTGGTGGGACTGGGTCATATCGAGCCTCCAGAGCGGTTCGACCGGATGAGCAGGTAGACGAGGTACGGGGCGCCGAGCACCCCGGTGATCACGCCGACCGGGTAGCGGTTGTCGAAGGCGAACTGCCCGACGAGGTCGGCGACCAGCACCAGGAGCGCGCCGATCAGCCCGGAGGGCAGGGCGAGGGACGCGCCGGGACCGACGATTCGAGCGGCGATCGGTCCGGCCATGAACGCGACGAAGGCGATCGGCCCGCTCGCCGCCGTGGCGAAGGCGAGCAGGGCGACCGCGCTGACGATGAGCAGGATGCGGGTGCGCTGCACGTTCACACCGAGGGCCGAGGCGGAGTCGTCGCCCAGACGCAGCACGTCGAGGTAGCGCTCGTTCACGAGCAGCACCGGCACGAGCACAGCGGCCGCGATCGCCACGGGTGCGACGGCTCCCCAGGTGGCGCCGTTGACGCTGCCGGTGAGCCACTGCATCGCCACCTGCAGGTCCCATGAGGCCGCCCGCGAGAGCACGTAGGAGACGACGCTGTCGAGCATCGCCGCGACGCCGATGCCGATCAGGATGAGGCGCATCCCCGCGAAGCCCCTCCGGTTCGCGAGCAGGTAGATCAGGGCGGCGGTCGCGAGGGCCGCCGCGAGGGCGACGAAGGAGACCGCGGTCTCGCTGAGCGAGAAGACCACGATGCCGATCACCGCCGCGGCGCTGGCGCCCGAGCTGATGCCGATGATGTCGGGCGACGCCAGCGGGTTGCGCAGCATCGTCTGGAAGGTGACCCCCGCGATGCCGAAGCAGAGCCCGCTGATCAGCGCGAGGGTGGCGCGCGGCAGCCGCAGGTCGCCGACGGTGAAGGAGGCTCCTGGCACGGTCTCGCCGAGGAGCACGCGCACGACCTTGTCGAGCCCGTAGAAGGTGTTGCCCACCATCAGGCTGACCACGAAGACCGCGAGCACGGCGGCGGCGAGACCGCCGGTGAGCAGGGTGCGGCGGCGGGAACGCGATCTGCGGCCCGCGACGAGCGTTGCGGCGCTCACAGCTCGCGCACTCTCTGCCGCCGCACGATCCAGATGAAGAAGGGGGCGCCGATGAGCGCGGTGATGATCCCGACCTCGATCTCCTGGGGGCGCGCGACGACCCTGCCGACGACGTCGGCTGCGACCAGCAGCGCCGCCCCGACAACCGCCGAGAACGGGATGAGCCAGCGCAGGTCGGTGCCGACGAGCAGGCGGCACAGGTGCGGCACCACGAGGCCGACGAAGCCGATCGGGCCGGCGATGGCCGTTGCGGCCCCGCACAGCAGCACGGCACCCGCCGCCGCGATCAGGCGTGCCCGCAGCACGTTCTCGCCGAGGCCCGCCGCCAGGTCGTCGCCGAGGGCGAGCATGTTCATGCCCCGCGCGGAGAAGAGGCAGATCGCGGCGCCGGCGACGAGGAAGGGGATCACCAGACCGACCCGCTCCCAGGTCGCTCCGCCGACTCCCCCGATCTGCCAGAAGCGGAAGACCGTCAGCACGTCGATCCGGGGCAGCAGGATGGCGCTGACCAGCGAGGCGAAGGTCGCCGAGATGGCGGCGCCCGCGAGGGCGAGCTTGAGCGGCGTCGCGCCGTCGCGCCCGAGGGAGCCCACGGTGTACACGAAGGCGGCGGCCACGGCCGCGCCACCGATCGCCACCCAGATGTAGAGGAAGGGGTCGGACATGCCGAAGAAGGCGATCCCGGCCACCACGGCCAGCGCGGCGCCCCCGGAGACGCCGAGGATGCCCGGGTCGGCGAGCGGGTTCCTCGTGACCGCCTGCATCGTGGTGCCGGAGACGGCGAGCGCCGCCCCGACGAGCAGGGCGAGGACGGTGCGCGGAATCCGCTTGACCACCGCTGCCTGGGCGACGCCGCTCGTGTCGCCCCCGAGCGCGGAGAGCACGTCGGACACCGCGACGATCCGGGTTCCGAAGGCGACCGAGAGGAGGAACAGCAGGGCGAGAACGGCGAGTCCCACGCCCAACCAGGTCAGCCGTACCGCCGTCGAACGCCGCAGTCGAGCGGCGTCCGGCGGCAGTACGGCGAGTGACGTCTGGCTCAACCGGCGGTGAGCGTCGAGGCGAGAAGGCCGAAGTACTCGTCGACGCCCCACATGATGGAGAGCGGCGAGGGGTTGGCCGATGCGGCCAGCGGGGTGGAGTCCTGGAGGATGACGATCGAGCCGTTCGCGATCGCGGGGATCTGCGACAGCAGCGGGTCTGCCTGCATCTGCGCGATGAGCTCGCCATCGGGGTCGCCGTAGGTCACGAAGACGTCGACGTCGTCGAAGCGGTCGGCCTCCTCGGAGCTGACCGAGACGTAGAACTCGTCGGTGCCCTCCGATTCCTCTTCGACGATGGTCGGCATGGGCAGTCCGTTGTCGGCGAGGAAGCCGGGGCGCGTGTCGTGGGTGGTGTAGAAGCCGACCTGGCTCAGGTCGGAGGAGTCGATGTAGGCGAACAGCACCTTCTTGCCGTCGAGCTCCGAGTGCGCCGCGAGTGCGCCGTCGATATCGGCCTGGAGGTCGGCGACGAGCTGCTCGCCCTCCGCCTCGAGTCCGAGCGCCTTCGAGTTCATCAGCACCATCTCGTCGACCGGCGTCGCCCAGGCGACCTCGGGGTAGGCCACGACGGGGGCGATCTTCGAGAGGGTGTCGTACTCCTCCTGGGTGATGCCAGAGTAGGAGGCGAGGATCACGTCGGGCTGGGTGTCGGCCACGGCCTCGAAGTCGATGCCGTCGGTCTCGTCGAACAGCACCGGCATCTCGGCGTCGAGCTCCTCGAGCTTCTCCTCGACCCAGGGCAGCACGCCGTTGTCGTCGTCGTCTCCCCAGCTGGCCTTGCTCATCCCGACCGGCACGATGCCCAGCGCCAGCGGAACCTCGTGGTTGGCCCAGGCGACCGTCGCGACGCGCTCGGGCTTCGACTCGATCGTCGTGGTCCCGTAGACGTGCTCGATCGTCACCGGGAATACGCCGTCGCTCGCGACCGCCTCTCCCCCGTCGGACGCGGGTGCACAGGCAGACAGGGACAGGGCGACTGCGGCAACGGCGACGACGCCGAGGTTGCGGAGATGGCTCACGAGAGTCCTTCGGTAGAGAGGGGAGGTTATGTAAGGCTGTCCTACCTTAGCTGGCCTTTCCCGTGCCGTCGACATGTCCCGCCGCCCTTTCTCCGGGCCAGCCCGTGGTAGACACGCATATGGCCTCCAGCACCCCGCCCCTCGTCGACGACGACCTCGCCGCGGCCATCGGAGCCGACCGCGCCGCCCAATGGGGCGTCGACCGCGGTCCGCAGGGCCCGTCGATCCGAGTGGCGCACCTGAACGGCCGACCGGTCGCCGCCCTGCTCACCACCCGGCGGCCGGCCACGCTCGCAACGAAGATCGCGCACGTCTGGCGTGCCGCAGACGACCCGGAAGCGGATGACGCGCTCGCGCGCCTGGTGCAGGAGGAGGTCGCCGACGCGGAACGCCGCGGCGACCTCGCGGTGAAGTGGCAGCGCGACGACGACGTCGCGACGCCCGAGTCCCTCGGCTTCACCCGGATGCGCACCCCGTACCGCTCCGGCGCCGGCACGGAGGGGACGACGACCGGCCACATCCGCTGGCTGCGCGAGACGCACCACGTCGAGCCGCCGTACTACTCGCAGACCAGCAGCTTCAGCTGCGGCGCCGTCACGGCCCTCCTGGCCTCGGAGATCCGGGGATCCGGCGGGTTCGTCGACGGCGCCGACAACCGCGACATCGAGCTCGACTTCTGGCGCAGGGCCAGCAACTACCCGACCTGCGAGCCGGTCGGCCTCGCAGTCGCCCTCCGCGAATCGTTCTCCGACGACGCGGGGCGCTCCCCCGTCGAGGTGTTCCTCGACACGGAGGGCCCGGTGCTGCTCGAGTCCTACTCCACACGGTTCGACCGGGCGTTCCGCGCCGAGCTGCAGGAGCACTCGCTCCACAGGGCCCGGGCGTCCGACGTGGCCGTGCGCCGCGACCGGGTGGGCGTCGAGCAGATCGCCGCGAGAATCCGCGGCGGGGAGCTCGCGCTGCTGCTCATCGACCTCGAGCCCATGTACGGGTTCTCCGTGCCGCACTGGGTGCTCGCCCACGCCGCGACGGACGACGCCGTGCTGGTGCAGGACCCGTGGATCTCCGCGAACTGGGGAGAGACCTGGGTGGACGCCCACGAGGTGCCGATCGCACTGCCGCAGCTCGACCGGATGCTCGCCTGGGGCGAGGAGCGCTACCGCGGGGTCGTCTTCGTGCGCGGCGCCTAGTTGTACTACGCCATGAGATTGATGACATCTCGAGTCTTGTGAAGAGGAGGAGCCCCCGTGCTTAGTGGAGGTATCTGACATCTTCACAACACGGAGGCCCTCGTGGTTCACGCTAATGCTCCTTTGAA
>Ga0247732_10000928_pt1 | contig 12362 bp, 10 predicted proteins | sample UWRJL163409C2_FD_180940 | JGI IMG/M metagenome (GOLD analysis project Ga0247732, IMG submission 180940) | Plant litter microbial communities from Arlington Agricultural Research Station in Wisconsin, United States - UWRJ-L163-409C-2 | ecosystem: Environmental > Terrestrial > Plant litter >...
ACTATGACATGCGCAGCGGCGGGATCGGCAAGCCTGTGAAGCTGGAAGCAAAAGCGCTGGTCAACCAGACTACGGGAATTGAATGGAAAGACATTGACCTCGTGCTTTCCACCAATGATCCGTATGAAAATTCCAAAGAACCGGACCTCCGGGAATGGTACCTGAATTACAACAATTACCCGGCGCAGAAAAATCACGCAGGCAGGCAAATCCCAACTTTCGATTATTCAGGGCAAAAGCTCCGCGGTGAAGTTATGGATGGCAGTACCGGTGAGCCTTTGCCTTTCGCCAGTGTATCTTTCAGCTCGCATCCGCATGTAAAAGCTGTTGCTGACTTTGACGGAAAATTTGAGATCCTCGTGCCTAAAGGTGCATCTTACCTGACTGCTTCTTATATCGGTTTCGACAGCAAGCAGCTTCAGATCACGGGCCCTTACCTGAAATTTTTCATACAGCCGAATACAATGGCATTGGAGGAAGTTACTGTGCAGTCGTATAAGAACACCAACTCCGCCTCACAGAGTATAAGCAGAGTCCCTTCAATTTCCATGACCAAGGAAATGAGATCGCAAAAAAGATCCAAGGATAAATTGTATGAAGAACAAAGCCAGGCAGCCATCAGGGCAGATCAGGATATGGCGCGCAATGTGGCTACCGCGGTTGTACAGAAAGACCTCCGCGTCGAATATACGATCCAGTCGAAATTCACCATTGCTTCCAACGGCCAGGACCAGCGTGTAAACATCGCCGATTATCAGCTTTCTGCCAGCTACGAATACCATGCAGCTCCCAAGATGGATCCATCAGTGTACCTCGTTGCACAGGTATCTGGCTGGGAAAAGCTCAACCTGCTGAATGGAGAATCCAATCTTTATTTCGATGGTACATACATCGGCAAGACTTACATTGATGTGATTTCAACCAAAGACACGCTTTCTTTTTCTCTCGGAAAGGACAACAAGATCCAGGTCGAAAGGACCAAAATCTCTGAAAAAACAAGGTCGAAGACAATCGGTTCCCGCCAGAAAGTGGATATTGCCTGGGAGATCAAACTGAAAAACAATGGAGGCGCTTCCATTCCGATCCTCGTAAAAGACCAGTTCCCTATATCCAGCAACGCTGATATTAAAGTTAAAAGAGGTGAATTCCCTGAAGGGAAAACAACTGAAAATTCAGGCATCATTACCTGGTCTTTCCTGCTCGGGCAGGGACAGAGCAAGGTGCTGACTTTTGATTATTCCGTAGACTACCAAAAAGGATCCGTCCTTTACCTTGAATAGACTGACCAGTCTTAACCATGCCCCGGGAATCAGATTTCCGGGGTTTTTGGGTTAAATACTACAGTTATTTCCACGAAAAATCAGCGGTAGTCACATCCTTTTTAAATCTTCAGTACCTTTGCGCACATGCACCGGTATGCTTTTGAACTTTCGTATAATGGCAGGGACTTCTTCGGATGGCAGCGCCAGCCCAGGCAGGTTTCCGTTCAGGAAGCTATTGAAAACGCCCTTTTCAAAATGAATGGCAATAAGGAAATCCCCGTGGTAGGATGCGGACGTACGGATACAGGCGTACATGCCAGGCATTATGTCCTTCACACAGACCTGCCGGACCACCTGGTAAGCGATGAACTGCGATTCAAGCTCAACAGAATGCTTCCCGCAGGAATTGCCATCACACGTATCTACCCGACAGCACCTGATTTTCATGCACGCTTTGATGCGCGTTCCCGGACATACCGGTATTTTATGCACCGGGAAAAGGATCCTTTTAACCATGAACTCAGCTTGTATTTTCCCGTGGATACTGACATTGATAAAATGAACCAGGCAGCGGCTTTCCTACTCGGTAAACAGGATTTCACTTCACTGTCTAAGCTGCATACGGATGTGAAAACCAATATTTGCGAAGTCACTGCTGCAAAATGGGTACAGACAGAAGCAGGAAAAATGTATTTTGAGATCACAGCGGATCGTTTCCTGCGCAACATGGTACGCGCAACGGTAGGCACCTTGCTGGAAGTGGGTACCGGAAAGATCGCTCCGGAAGATGTACGTAAAATACTGGATGAAAAGGACAGAAGGGCTGCAAAATCATCCGTTCCGGGACATGCGCTGTTTTTGTGGCAGATTACTTATGTTAACATAGAATTTTAGAGCTACCCTCAAGAAATCCCGTAGTTACTGAAGCAATTGTCCTGATTAATAGAGAAAATAATTTAGTCCGAAGGCGGGTCACCCTCCCTGCCCTCCCCCAAGGGAGGAAATATCAAGCACACAAGATATTAATTTTCAAAGAAATCTAAACATTTTTCTCGATGGTAAGCCTTTCAATCCTGAAATCTGCACCAATTTTCTTGAAGTGAATGGTAACGCGGAAGTTTTCTCCTTTGGAGACATAAGTACCGATCGCGAAAGTGCCGTCCGTAGATTCTTTGCCTTTGAAGATAAATTTAAAGGAGGTTACCGGCTTTTTAGAGAAGAAATCCTTCAGCACCAATGTAGCCTGGGACTGGCTGTAAGCCGCTTCCTTGTCCAGGATGGAAATCAGCATTTTTTCTTTCCCCATGGCTGCGATAGCGCCTGCATTGCCGGTTGAAAATGCACTTTCCAATTCCACATAAGGTACATCTGCGGGGTGCGCAAGGCTAAATACAAATGCAACCAGGAAAGAGTAGATAAATGCCATTATTTAAATTTTTCAATAAATTAACAAAAACAGTGCCGTAATTAGCTGCTAATAAAAGTGCTGATTACTGAATAGTGAAAATTGCACTGAAATATACATATTTTATTTGAACGAAGAATGGCAGTGTTGTTTTTTTGCTGATCTCTGTTGTCGTTATAGAAACATGGAAACCTTCATAATCAGGAATTCAGAGACAACCGGATTTCATTATCATTTAACAACTTTTGTACGCTCAGAAATACAGCTAATGCAAAACATGTTGCTTTTTTGACTTCATTTGTCTTGTTAACCATTTAATTGAAACTTGATCATGAAACACATCTTACTGCTTACAGTCATCCTGTTTTTCGGAACAGGGCTTTTCGCTCAGAAAAAAGGTTCGCTGACCATCGAATGGAAATATACAGGGATCGTAGATGGATATGACCACCTGAGCAAACTCCAGGTTTATGTAGACGACGTACTTGCCGGCGAATCCGGGGAGGAGATCATGTCAGCACCGCATACTTACAAGATTTCTATTCCACGCGGGGAACACAATATCAGGATTGTGAGCTTTGCGAGATACGAAGGCGTCTGGGAAGCTCAGAACAAAGTGAATGATTACTCTTATGACATGGTCTATGAAACCACCATGAACATCGCGAAAAAGAACTCCCTGAAACTGCATTTCGACATTGACAAGGAGGTGATCATCCTGCTGAAATAAATCAGGGAATCAGTTCCTGAAGTTCCATGGAAGGCGCCCCCTTCGCTCCGGTCTCATCGTAGAAATCCAGGAAATGAAGTTTGAAAATACGCCCTTCAGCCGTTTCTATCAGAAAGCTTTTATTCATGTCCACGGTATAAATAGACAGGTCAAAATCGTATACTTTCCAGTCGAAGCCAATTGTATTGATTCTATTAGGGAAAGTAGCGGAAACGTAATCAGTATAAGCAATAGACTCAAAAGATTTGGAGATCGGTGATACCTTTACACCATAACGGTTAGAAAGCACGCCTGTCACCAGGTAAGGCATGTGGTCCGGATAAACGTGTGTGTAAGTGGTAAAGCACAGGTCCCATGTAGCTTTAGGAGGCTCGATGATCAATGTTTTTCCTCCTTCATTGAAAGAGAAATAGGTAAACGAGCCTTGTGAATTTTTAGTCACTGTGGATACAGTGGAAGTTGACGATGAAAGCTCTGCCCACTCGATCACATATTCATTATCATTCACTGAAAGTATCTTCATTTTGACCTTCCCGAGGTTTGATGCTGCAACACCTACGCCGCGGTCAACAATATAGACATTCTGGTGTGTCCTCCAGTTGCCGATCACTGTAGAATCCAGGTGGCCGGACGGCATGTCCCAGTACCAGGACACATCTACTGCCGAAGTCACGGCGGACAGAGATGTCTGGTTCGTTTTGTACACCCCCATCATCTTAGAGCTGTTAAGGATCACGTGAAATCCATCCGCGCCCGATTCAAATCCTAAATCCCACTTTTCGCGGTGGTTCTGTGAAATGATTTTCCTTTCGGAAAGACTAAAGAATAGCTGGTTCCCATAATCACCTCCCATGGCTACAGAAACAATATTGGCCGAAGTTGCGGGTTTCTTTACAGGGATTTCTCTTTTCTCGCAGGACAATAGTCCCAGGATCATTAATGGCAATAAATATCTTTTCATTCTACGCGTTTTTTATGCTCGTAAATAGTCTCATTACTTGTATCTGCTCAACTTGATCTGAAGCTTGATATAATAGCTTCTTCCCCACCCGATCGGTGTGGATCCGCCGCCGCCTGAATGCGCACCTGTTGACATGCTGCTGTTCACAGTTGTTACATTCAAAAGGTTCTTGGCACCAACAGCCAGGGAAATGCGCTTCTTCAGGAATTCCCTCGTCATATTGAAATCAAGCATATTGTAATCGTCGAAGAAGAACTGCTGCAAGCTTCCGTCTTCCTGCTGCAGGTAATTGATCAATCTTCCGGTGTATTTGTAATAAGCAAAGAATACGATCTGTGGTTTTTCCCAATTGAAAGTAGCAGAAGCGTTAACTTCCGGTGAAAACACCATCTTCCCGCCGCTGTAATTGGTCCTCGTTCCCGTGTAAGCAACTCCGGCTTTTAGCTGTACAGTCTTCACTGTAAATCCAAGCTGTCCTCTTGCTCCGGCGGATTCAAACCTGTCGAGGTTAAAATAACTGTAGTTCGTCCCTGTCAGGTTCTGGGATAGGGAGATCTTATCTCGTACATTCTGGTAGAAACCATTTACTTCAAAGTCTAATTCAGATTTTTCGAATTTCTTTTTAGCATTCATCCATGCCTGGAAATGGTGTGATTTCTCCGGTGTCAGGTTGGTATTTCCAATGATGTTATGGTTGATGTCTACAAAGTTCATATAGAGCTCTTTCATCGAAGGAGCACGATATCCGTTGGCATAACTACCTCTCCATACTGCCTTGCGGGGATTCCACTTGACATTCAGGGAAGGAATTACAGAAGCGCCGTACACAGAATTGTAGGCAGTTCTCAGGGCAGGCTTCACCAGGAATACTTTGGTCAGACGCCAGTCTGCGGAAGCAAACAGGGCATAATCGCCGATCGCTTTTTTACCGTTCTCTATCCTTCTTCCGGTAGCTGTTTCATGATTGACATCATATCCCAGCTCATAATTGATCCGTGATTCGCTGCTGGACCTCGCAAAAGTAGCACGGGACATCAAAGTCCTGAAAGTAGATGTATCCTGGTCATCAGGCAAAGGAGTAACCACTTCGCTGAGGTCTGTCAGGTTCTTGAGGTAAGTGTTTTTCACACGCTCGTAAAAGTTGTGCGCTACTACACCTTGGATTTTATATTTTTCTGTCAGGAAAGACTGGAACTGAATTCCCTGGTTGAATCTTCTCGTATAGTATTTATCGTCAAAAGCAGAAAGGTAAAAAGGTGGTCTTGGAAGCCCTCTGTTGGTGATTTTTTCCCAGAATGCATCTGCAAACGGAGATATCGTTGTCCTTTTAAGCTGAAACGTATAGTTGATGCCGGCATTGAACTGCTCTTTCGGTTTCCAGGACTGGAACCTTCCTGAGTCAGCCAGTTTTTCTTTGGGAAATTCCAGCCAGGGATCTGTGCTCGACCATCCGTCGAAATAATTTCTTCCTCCGAAAACGGAGATTTTGTGTTTCTTTTGGTTCCATGTAGCGCGGCCGTCGAGGTTGTAATTACCGACCGTTTCATAATAGGAATTGACCTGTGCTTCCTGTCCGTTTTTCAGGCTTTTTTTGCTGATCAGGTTGATAGTACCCGCAAGTGCGTTACTTCCGTAAGCCACGCTGAGCGGACCTTCCACGATCTCGATGCGTTCTATATTGGCCAGGTTGATCTGGCTGAGATCGATGTCTCCGTTCATTCTTCCGATCACGGGCACACCGTCTATCAGGATCTTTACATTTTCCCCGCTGACTCCCTGCATGGTCATGCCGCTTCCCAGCACCTGGTCCTGGCTGAGGCGGATGTTCAGCTCGTTTTGCAATACATCCCGAAGATTTACTGCACCTTTGGATTCAATCGTTTTACGGTCGATTACACGGATCTTCTGCACTGCATTTTCAGTAGTTGTCAGGGAGATCTGCCCGGTCACTACTACTTCATCCATCGCACCGATCAAAGGCCTCAGCGGACATCTTTTAGGCTGTCCCTTGCGGATGGAATCTTCATATACTTCGTATCCGTAAGCACGTACCTTAAAGCGCAGGTTCTCGTGCGGATGGCTGTGTGCCGGTGATAATGTGAAAATCCCCCGGTCGTCTGTCAATGCAGAAGTTACCGTTCCTGCAGGCGAAATGATTTCTACTCTGGCAAAGGGTATTGGTTCATTATTTTCTATGGAGACCACACGAATTTCACTTTGTGCTTTCACATGAAAGGACAAAAGCAATAACAATAGCAACCGAAGGATTTTCATTTAATTCAAAATTTGGTATTTGTGTTCACTGCATCTTCAAGATGAGCTTTCAACGATCAGGCAATATTAATGTCCTTGATCACTTCTCTCCAGGACTCCAATTCAGGAATTCCAGGTTTTCTCTCACCGAAAAGCGTACAGATCAGCTCTTTTTTCTCGTTGAACAATTCCAGAGAAGTCACGATACCGTCTTCCGTAGGCTTGCGTACGATCCATGTCTGGTCAACTGCTCCTTCTTTCAGGTGAAGGTTGAATGCAGGATCCAGTACATTGATCCATGGACCATGGTCAACGATGTTTTTCACTGCTCCTGAATGGATCTGGATGATCCCGGCGTTACCTACGAAAACCATGATCGGAACTTGTCTTTCGGAAGCCAGGTTCAATGTCCTGCGAAGTCCAAGGTGATCAATTTTTTGTGCGTATTCTGTGCTTGGAGCCAGGCGAAGCGCTTGTGTTCTTGTTACTTTGAACTTACGCAGCATACCGAAAAATTCGTGTGTATCTTTCAGTGTATTCCATGCAGCCTGGAAACCTTCAACATCGATCTCACTGTCAGGAAGCTCAGTTTCTGCAGGTTTTTCAGTTCTGTCTACAGTTTGAGTCTGAGCCTGATCTTCGTGCTTGTATTTTGCGATCAGCTCCTGGTATTTTTCGATCTCACTGGTAGGCTCAAGATAGATCTTGTGGATTGCCTGCCCTGCTTTTCCAAAAAACTGGATGCTGTGTCTTGGCTTGTCATTGCTCGTTTCTGTTACGGCAAATGCAGAATCCCATGCACTCAGGAAGATTCTCAGGTCGATGTCTTTTCCTACGAAAAGGCTTGCATGCGGGCTGCTGAAATCACCATTCAGGTAAACACCTTTGCGCTCATGAACCACTTCGTCATTGCGGGACAAAGCCATTACATATCCAAGGCTTTCGATTTCACCCAGGATCGCTGCAAATTCAGGTCTCAGGCGTGTTACGTTCTCTCCACAGCCAAGTACCAATAATTCAACCTCGCTTACATTCAGCTGGTTTGCTGCGTCGCGGATGCGCAGACTTCCGTTCTCTGATTTCAACTGAGCGTATTGCTCTTTCAGATTTGTTGCTATTGTTTCCATATTTTGATTTTTAAATTTTAAATTGATTGGAGGATACTGCGGCATTTCCTGCACTTTGCTTGCCGGATGCCAGCGGGCGGGTGCTGAAGAACACTTCTTTTTCAGAAAGCGTTACTTTGCGTACATCCACTTCAAAAATACTGCTCAGGATGTCAGCATCCAGTGCTTTTTCCGTGCTATCATCTACGACGAGGTTTCCCTCTTTCAGGATAATGATCCTGTCGGCAAACTGGTAAGCCATGTTGATATCGTGCAATACGGCAATGACCATTCCTCCTTTTTCAACGATCTTCTGACGTGCCTGCCACATGAGTGAGTACTGGTAATGCAGGTCCAGGTTATTCAAAGGCTCATCCAGGAAAAGCACCTTATCAGTAAGCTTTTCCTCTTTAGGATCCTGCAATTGCAGGATCGCACGGGCAAACTGGATTCTTTGCTGCTCACCTCCCGAAAGTGTCTGGTAAACCTGCTTGCGCCTGGATCCCAGCTCCATGTCGCGGATTGCGTCTTCCACCAGCGCCTTGTCTTCTTTGGACGGTTTCATGTCGAAATAAGGATATCTTCCCATTTCGATGATGTCTTCCACCGTAAATGCACCAAATACGTTGTTGTGCTGGTGCAGGTAAGACCTTTGCCTGGCGAGTTCGGAAATGTCCCAGGAAGCAAGGTCCCGGCCTCCGTAAGTAATGGTTCCTGATGATGCTTCAAAAAGGCCGGCCAGGATCTGGAGCAATGTGCTTTTTCCGGCTCCGTTTGGCCCCAGGATCACTACCATCTCCGGTTTTTCCAGTGACAGGGAAACGGGACGGAGGATGGATTTTCCACCGCTGCTGAACGTTATATTTTTAGCTTCGATCATACAAACAAGCTTCTTTTTTGTTTCAGTATAATAATGAGCAGTACCGGTGTACCGATCAGGGAAGTAATAATCCCTATCGGGATCTCAGTCGGTGGCAGCAGAATTCTGCTGGCCAGGTCTGCAAGGCTTAGCAATACTGCTCCTGCAAGTGCAGAAAGCGGCATCAGCGCCTGGTGGTTCGGCCCGATGATCAGTCTAAGGATGTGAGGAATCACCAATCCGACAAAGCCGATAACGCCTGCAAAAGCTACAACTGCTCCTACCATTGCCGTAGAGCAGAGCAGTACAATGATCTTCGTTCTTTTGATATTAATTCCGAGAAAATGTGCAGGATTTTCGCCCAGCGCAAAAGCATTCAGTGCTTTGGTGGAACGCAGCAGTAATACCATCGGGATTACCACGAATGGGATCAATATCCAGAGTGTGGACCAGGAAGCACCGCTGAGACTTCCAAGTGTCCAGAAAGTCAGGTCTCTCAATTGCTTGTCATCTGCAAAGAAAGTGAGCAGTCCTGTCATGGAACCGCACATGGCATTCAGCGCAACACCTGCCAGAATGAGCATCGTGATATTTATCTTGCCCTGGAACAGCGAGATCCTGTAAACCAGGAATGCAGTAACGGCAGCACCGATAAATGCCACAAAGGCCATTGTAAGCTGTACGCTTCCCAAAAGCAGGAAAGGTACAAGGCTATGGAGCATGATGTAAGCTGATGCAAAAAAAGAAGCCCCTGAAGCAATCCCGATCAAACCGGAATCTACCAGGGGATTTCTGAAAATACCTTGTAAAGCGACACCGGAAACAGCGAGGGCTACGCCTGCAAAAACGGCAAATAATACCCTCGGCATGCGGATCACCCAGAATACATTCTCCTGGATTTCCGTATATTCAACCGAAGAGCTGATGCCTAAAGGCTTCAAAAGAATGGCAAAAACCTGCCGGATCTCTATGGAGACATTTCCAAGTCCCATGGAGAGGATACAGCTCGTGATAAGTAACACGCTCAGGATCCAGTAAATACTTCTTACACGTTTTTTCATCCTCACTTTAAATTGGAAATGAGAGATTCAAAATAAACCTCTCATATTCCAATTCTTAATTATATCAAATTATTACTCTGTTATTGCTTGTAATTTGTTGTTCAGGATAATCAGTGCCTGTCCAACACGCGGACCGAATCCGCTCAACAATAATCCGTCCATGCTCAGCAATTGCTTTTTCTTGCCTGCAGTTGTCATTTTCATTCCCGGGATCTCAAGCATTCCGGCTTCACCATTCAGGCTTTGAGCACCGCTTTCGAACATCAGCAACAAGTCAGGATTTGCAGCAATCACAGATTCAGGAGTCAAAGGCTTGAATTCATTGAAACCGCTTACGGCATTCTTTCCGCCTGCGATCTCGATGATCTTTTCCATCTGGGTATCATCGCCTGCTACCATCATTGCACCTGCACCACGTGCATATACAAATAAAACTGCAGGTTTTGATTTCAGTTTGGCAAGTCCTTTTATATCTGCATCTATCTGATCTGTCAGCTTTTTACCCGCTTCCTCTTTCTCCAGCCATTTCGCAACCTCTGAAATGATCTTTTTAGCTCCGGAAACAGAGTACTCCTGGTCGAAAAGCACTACTTCAATTTTAGCGTTCTTCAACTGGCTTATCAGCTCAGGCTTCAATTCATTTGTAAAACCGATCACATGCGTAGGATTCGAGCCGAGGATACTTTCAGCGCTAATGCCGCTTGCATGTCCGAGGTTTGTCAATGCTGATGCTGCTTCCGGATATGTACTTGTCACATCCACAGCTACCAGCTGCTTTTCTTCACCTAATGCGTAAACGATCTCTGTGAGTGTTCCTCCAAGAGAAACGATGCGCATAGCCTCTTTTTTCTTTTCAGGCTGTTTTTCTGCTGTCCCGCCGCATGAAGCGAGCAAAACTGTGATCAATGCTAAACTGAATATTTTTTTCATGTCGGATATTTGTCTTTAAAACTTTGCCAAAGGTACACTTTTAGTGTTGTACCATCAGTTTTTGAGTAACTGTTTTACCTTTGGAAGTACATACTACCTGGTAAAGTCCATTGCTAAATTCTGTTACAGGAATCTGGATCTGCTGAAGACCGTTTCCGGAAACTGAAGTTGTGTAAACCAATGATCCTGTAAGGCTGTAGATCTTGATATCAGAAGCATCTGCATTGTCAAGAACCAAAGAAACTGATTCATTTGCAGGGTTAGGATATACTGTCATGAAAACTTCTGCTTCCAGTTCGTTTACAGAAAGGCCTGACAATTTTTGCTTTGTGAAGTAATATTTACCTGCAGAAGCTCCAACGAATCCTGTCATGATCACTTTCCACAAAGCTCCGTCTTTTGCTTTCACAAAGTAAACCAATGAATCTTCGATAGTTACGCCACCTTGTCCTGCATTTTTCCAGTTGTAACCAATAGTATTGATATTGTCTGAGAATGTTGCAGATGACCAGTCAGTATAAGTAGCTGGATTCGCTACCGGATGAACTTTAGCGATCTGAACCCCCTGGTTGTGCAGAATTCCTGCTACCAGGTACTTAACTCCCATTGTCAATGTTGGATACTGTGTGAAAGTCAGGTCCCAGTCAGCTGAAGCAGGCTCTCTGTCAACTATTGCATTGGCAGTTACTGAATAATATACAAAGTTCTTGGATCCGTATGGTGTTATAGGCACAATTTGTGTCTCTACACCGGAATTGTCTATGTTGGAGTACTTCAAAGTATAACCACCTGCCCATGTAAGGTCGATCGTTACCTTTTTGTATACATTACCTGCCAGTTTCAATACGAATACCCTGCTTGCTGAAATCCCCGTGTGGTTCGCCTGGTAATCTCCCCAACCGTAATCAGGGTGTCCTGCACCGATTGAATTGAATGCACCTTCTCCGCCCCACTTGATGTCACTATTGTATAAAGGAGCCCATGTAGAAAGGCCTGCGGTATCAGCTGCATTAAAGTTTGCTGCGGAAGAACCTGGAATTGCATAAACAGTTCCCATCTTGTGGTTAAAAAGTACAGTTGCAGAAAGTCCGCTCGTAGGAGAAACAGAGGATGCAAGAGCAATATGCCAGTTATCTGACGGTTGTGAACCCTGCTCGTCATTTTGGAGGCTATACCAGATAGTATTAGCATAATTTGGACCTGTAATTACAGAGTCACTTACTACAGCCTGTGCTGATGCATTTTGAAGCATCCCACCGGCCAAAACAGCACTAAATAATATTCTTTTCATATCTTTTTAATTACTTATTTATAATTAATCTAAATTAACGCAGCAAAATTACTGGCACAATTCCCGGCTTGCAATCCCCTTTTAGGGTGAAAATATATACCCTATTCAGGGTATATGTATTTCGTTCTTCCTTCATCATTCTATCAATCCTTCCTGCATAGCAAAACGTGCCACCTCGGTTGCAGAACTCACTCCCAGCTTTTTCATCAGGCTCTTGCGGTGTGTGTGTACCGTGTGCGGACTGATGCATAAAACAGAAGCGATCTGCTTATTTGTATTTCCTTCGGCAATATAACGGGCAATTTCAGTTTCCCTGTCAGTCAGTTGCACAGCCTTGCAAATCCCGGTACTCTTCGGTTGCTGGATCTCCAGGATACGGGTGAGTACCTTCTGACAATAGAACTTCTCCCCTTTTTCCAGGCTGGAGATGCTTTTCTGGATCTCGTCCTGGTCACATTCATACGTCATATAGGCCTCAATACCTTTTTCGAGGCTTTCCAGGAT
>Ga0247732_10000929_pt1 | contig 12358 bp, 12 predicted proteins | sample UWRJL163409C2_FD_180940 | JGI IMG/M metagenome (GOLD analysis project Ga0247732, IMG submission 180940) | Plant litter microbial communities from Arlington Agricultural Research Station in Wisconsin, United States - UWRJ-L163-409C-2 | ecosystem: Environmental > Terrestrial > Plant litter >...
CCAGGCCGATGCGCGAATCTGCCAGCTCAACGCGGGACGCCTTGTCGACCTTGCCCTGCTTGATCAGCTCATCCAATGCGTAGCCGACCATGATCACCACGTCGGCGTGTTCGCCACGGGCCAGGCGGTTGGGAATCGCTTCCGGCGCCTTGCCCATCGACGGGCCGAGAATCGTGTCCAGGCTGTCGCCGCTGTGCTGGGCGTAGTGCGGAGCGAGCAATTTATACGCAGCCGTAAAGCCGCCCGAGGTCATCACCTTGAGCTGTTCGGCCTGAGCCGTCAGCGCCAGGGCGCCGAGGGCCAGGGCCGTCAGGGTCTTGAGCAGAACCTTCATTGCGCGGCTCCCTGCATCACCTGGCCGCGAGCGTTGGCGCGGCGGTACAGGGCCAGGGTTGCGCACAGGGCGCACAACGCGGCGAACATCATCCAGTAGGCCGGCGAAGCCTTGTCCCCGGTGATGTGGATGAACCAGGTGGAGATCGCCGGGGTGAAACCGCCGAAGATCGCAGTCGCCAGGCTGTAGGCCAGGGAGAAGCCTGCCACGCGTACTTCCACCGGCATGATTTCGGTGAGGGCCGGGATCATCGCGCCGTTGTACATGCCGTAAAGGAAGGAGAACCACAGCAGGGTCTCCAGCATATGACCGAAGCTTGGGGCGTTTACCACGTAGGACAGCGCCGGGTAAGCCGTGAGAACGGTCAGCACGGTCATGGCAATCAGCACCGGCTTGCGGCCGAAACGATCGCTCAAGGTGCCGCCGATCGGCAGCCAGACAAAGTTCGACACGGCCACCAGCAAGGTCACCAGCAGGGCATCGGAAGTGCTCAGTTGCAGCACGGTCTTGCCGAAGGTCGGTGCGTACACGGTGATCAGGTAGAACGCAGTAGTAGTCATGGCCACCATCAGCATGCCGCCGATCACCACGGTCCAGTTCTTCACTAGGGTCGCCAGCACTTCGCGCATGGTCGGACGATGCTTGCGGTTGGCGAACTCTTCGGTTTCCTGCAGGTTGCGCCGCAGAATGAAGATGAACGGGATGATCACGCAGCCGATGGCGAACGGAATGCGCCAGCCCCAATCGGCCACCACCGCAGGTTCCATCCACACGTTCAGGCCATAGCCCAGCGCGGCGGCGACCACGATGGAGATCTGCTGGCTGCCCGACTGCCAGCTGGTGTAGAAGCCTTTGCGGCCTGGGGTGGCCATTTCCGACAGGTAAACCGACACGCCGCCCAGCTCCGCGCCAGCCGAGAAGCCTTGCAACAGACGGCCGAGCAATACCAGCAAGGGGGCCCACAGGCCAATGGTGTGATAACCCGGCACCAGCACGATCAACAGCGTGCCGCTGGCCATGATCGAGAGGGTCACGATCAGCCCTTTGCGGCGACCGACGTCATCGATGTAGGCACCAAGAATGATTGCGCCCAGCGGTCGCATCAGGAAGCCTGCGCCGAACACGGCGAAGGTCATCATTAATGACGCAAACTCATTAGCCGCCGGGAAGAACGCGGCAGCGATGTAGGTGGCGTAGAAACCGAACAGGAAGAAGTCGAACTGTTCGAGGAAGTTGCCCGAAGTAACGCGGAATACCGCACCAACTTTCGAACGGGCAGAGTCGGGCCGGGTAGGGCTAGTCATGGTTTTGTGTCTCCAGCGTTCTTTTTAAAGTGCTTGTTTCGCCTAAGACTGAGAATAGTGGCTGACACATTTAGAAATGATAAGTGACAAATTTGGATGGATTGATGCGCGCTGGCTATTAATACGTCAGGCCATTCAACGCGCGTGTGCTGTTCTATGCTTGAAGGCGTGACCAATTCTTATGGCTGGGAGAGGGCAATGGGTAACGAACAGAAGCGGCGGGATGAGCCGGAGCGTGAGCAACCCCGGCGGCAGCGTGAAGAGGAAAAACCGCAGACCTGGAAACATCCGGACGACGGTACTGAGCTTTCAGAACGTGATCAGGAGCGTCCGCTGAAGCCCTGATGGCCCAGCCGGTTATGAAACCAGCAGGGCAATGGGAAATCCCCAGGCCAGCACCAGAAACGCCAGCACCGCCGCCAGGCACAGGCCGACAGACACCCGTAGCAAGGTGCGGGCGGTGGGGTGGGCGACAAAACGGATGGCCCAGAGACTGAACCCGGCCACGACGATGGCCGAGGCAAACATGACCAGCACGAGGGTGTTCCTGCGACCTTTGAGAGCTGATTTATAGTCGCAAAGCCGCAGGATGAACAGTGTGCACATAGACGCAGGCCCCCGCGCTTTCTAAACTGCGGCTTGTATTGTGGGGGAAGGGGCAGGCGCCGATGAATCGCAATGAATTACGCAAGGCTGACATCAATCTGATGGTGGTCTTCGAAGCACTGATGCTTGAGCGCAACGTGACGCGGGTGGCGGAGAAGCTGTTTCTCGGCCAGCCGACCATCAGTTCGGCCCTCAACCGTTTGCGTACCTTGTTCAACGACCCGCTGTTCATTCGCGTGGGGCATCGCATGGAGCCCACCGCGCGGGCCGAGGAAATCATCCAGCACCTGTCGCCGGCCCTGGATTCGCTGTCATCGGCCCTGAGCCTGACCCATGATTTCGATCCGTCCATCAGCACCATGACCTTTCGTATCGGCCTGTCCGATGACGTCGAGTTCGGCCTGTTGCCGCCGTTGCTGCGCGCTTTGCGTCAGGAAGCGCCGCAAGTGGTGTTTGTGGTCCAGCATGTCGACTACTGGCGGATTCCCGATCTGCTGGCGTCCGGCGATATCACCGTCGGGATTACCCAAACACGTGGCCTGCCGGCCAATGCCAAGCGCAAACTGCTGCGCCACATCCGCCCGCGTCTGCTGCGCGCCGACGCCTCCGACACACCGCTGACCCTCGATGAATATTGCTCACGTCCCCATGTGCTGGTGTCCCACACCGCCAACGTGGCCGGGTTTGCCGATGAGTGGCTGGCGGAAATCGGCCGCAAGCGTCATGTGGTGCTGTCGGTGCCGCAATACAGCGCGTTGCCGGCCTTGCTGGCCGGCACCGACCTGATCGCCAGCCTGCCGGACTACACGGCCGAAGCCATGGCGGTGTCGGGCCAGCTGTTCTGCGAGCCGTTTCCGTTCGAGACGCCGACCCTGGATTTGTCCATGGTCTGGCTCAGCCATGTGGACACCGACCCGGCCGAGCGCTGGGTACGCTCACGGCTGGAAGCGTTTATGAGTGATCGAGGGGTGGCGAACCAGGCCTGATGCTTTTATCCGTGATATATCTACCAATCTTCCTACGAAATCCTCGGAGCCATCCATGCCGCATCTGCACCTGGAATACACCGCCAACCTCACAGGCCTGGCCGTCGAAAAGACCCTGCTGCGGCTTAATAACGTGCTGATGGTGTCCGGGCAGTTTGCGTCCGAGTTGGATATCAAAAGCCGTGCGGTCAAGGTCGAGAGCTACCAGGTCGGTACTTCCCTCAACGCGCGTGGCTTTATCGCGGTGAAGCTGTCGCTGCTCAGTGGGCGCTCCCCGCAGGTCAAGCAGCAACTGTCGCAAAGCCTGCTGGCGGCGTTGCAGGACGTGGGGGATTGGCCGGAGGGTGTACAGGTTCAACTGAGTGTCCAGTTGGTCGACATGGACCGTGATTCCTACAGCAAAGTCGCTATCGGCTGACGCTTACAACAGGCCCTCATCGGCGCACACCTTCACCACCTGCTCACGAAACCAGGTATTGGCGCTGTCCTGTTGACTGGTTTCGTTCCACTGCATCTCCAGGGTAAACCCCGGCAACCCGTTAGGCGCTTCGCAGTGGCCGAACAGCGTGGCCGGCGCCAGTTGCCTTTGCACGCGGCGCGGCAGGGTGACGATAAAGTCGGTACCGGTGATCATTTTCAAGGCCGCGCTGTAGCTGTTCGCGCGGGCGATCACCTGGCGCTTGTGGGCGTGGCGCGCCAGCCAGCCGTCGATCATGTTGGTGTCGGAGGTCCAGGGCGTGGGGAATACGTGGCGCCGCGCCACGAACGATTGCAGGCTGAACGCTGGCTCCTGGGGCGCCGAGCGTTTGTCGAAGACGCACACCAGATCGTCCTCCAGCAGCATCTGGGTCTTGAAGCCTTTGTGGGCGCGATGAAAGTGCGGGCCGAAGCAGATCACCAGGTCGAGGCGGCCTTCGCGCAGGTCGTCGGCGGGGATATCGCTTTCCAGCTTCTGCACATTGACGATCACGGGCAGGTCGGCCCGGTCGAAGTGCTTGAGCAGGCGCGGCAGAATCAACTGTTCGAAATATTCCGGCGCGCACACGTTGAACGTCACGGCCTTCTGAGTCGGGTCGAAGGCCTGGTCGCCAGCGTGGCAGAGGTTGATGCTTTCGAGAATTTTCTGCACATGGCCGTACATGGTGCTGGCCTTGTACGTAGGACGCATGCCCGCCCGCGTGTTGATAAACAGCTCATCCTCGAAACTGGTGCGCAGCTTCTTGAGGCTGTAGCTCACGGTGGACTGGCTGACATGCAGCGTTTCTGACACCTCGGTAACGCTGCTCTGGTCGTAGACGGCAATAAACACCATCAAGTCCTGCATATCGAGCTTTCTGAGCAAGTTACTGTTTAGCATCCATTCCGTCCGGTAAGCCTTGGCACTGCAACAGCGCGCGACAAGCGCAAAAGCTTAACGGAACGGGCGTGCCAATAGAAAGCACTGTAGGTTGTTTCTATGTTTGGAGTGGGACAAATACTGTTTGCAACACGACGTCAGTGGATATGCCGTGCGTAATGCTGTGGGTTGAAGCGCGTGACGATCAGCAGCATCACCACGACCACGGCGGTCAGCGCCCACCAGGCCCATTCAAAGCTGCCGAGCTGGTCACGGATCATCCCCGCGATCAACGGCGACAGGCCTGCAATCAGGTAGCCGATGCCTTGCACAAAGGCCGTCAGGCTCCCGGCGCGGCGCGGGTTGTCCAGGTGGTCGAGGGACAGGATCAGGCTCATCGGGAACAGCCCGCCGATGCCCAGGCCCAGCATGCACGGCCATAGCAAACTCAGGTGTTGCGGGCTGAGGATCAGGCCGCAGAACCCGAGGATGATCAGCACCAGCAGCACCGCGACCACCCCGCGTTTGTCCTGGCGGCGGTTGGCGATGGCCGGGGTGATGAGGCCCGACACCACCTCCATCGCCGTCAGAAAGCCCAGCAGCAGCCCGGCGTTTTGTTCGCTCCAGCCTTGCTCCACGTAGTACGGCGCCAACCATGCGAGCACGCAGGTGTAGGACGCCGTGCCGAGGCCAAAAAATATCGCCAGCAGCCAGGCGCGCCGATTGCCGAAAAACGACGCCTGCGCGCCGGCCCCGGCTTGCGGCAAGGGCGGCAGCACCGCGCGCTGGGCGCACCAGCACACCAGGGCGAGCACTGCGAGCACAGCCCAGATCGCCAGGCCGATGCGCCAGCTGCCGGTCTGCACCTGCACGAACGGCGCGAACGACGCCGCTAACGCAGCACCGCCCATGATGGCCGTGACGTACAAGCCCATGAACAACGACACGTTGGCGCTGAACCGCGACTTGATCAGCGCCGGCATCAATGCCTGGATCATCGCGATCCCCACCCCGGCGGCGATGGCGCTGACGATCAACTCCAGCGCCGAATTCATAAACAACCGCGACAGCGTGGCCACGCCAATCACCAGCAGCGACAGCACAATGCTGCGGTGCTCGCCCACGCGTTTGGCCAGGCCCATGCCCAGGAACATCGCCAAGCCCATGGCCATGACCGGCAACATGGTCAGCAGGGCGGCGCTGCTGAAACTCAGCGGCACATCGGCGCGAATCGATGACAACAGCGGGCCAATGGCGGCCATCGACGGGCGCAGGTTGAGGGCGACCAGCACCACGCTGATCATCAGCCATATGGCGGTGGTGGGTTTAGCGTGAACGTTTTCCATGGGCCTGCCTTGAGTGAACAAGGGCGAATCAGGCCATGGGCGAGGGCGGGGGGCAAATCAGAAAGTCGCAGGGGGTATCTAAAAATTGCGGGCCACTGACACCGCACGCATAAAAATGGGGGAGGGGGCTTGCTCCCTCCCCCATGGAACTGTGGTGTTACACAGAGCGGATCACATGCTTGATCTCCTGAAACGCCGCCAGCCCCCAGGGCCCAAGCTCGCGGCCAATGCTGCTCTGCTTGTAACCGCCCCAGGACGTCTGCGGGAAGATCACCTGCGGGGCGTTGATCCACACCATACCGGCCTGCAAGGCATTGGCTACACGCTCGGCAGTGTCGGTATCGGCGCTGACCACACTGGCCACCAGGCCGAAATCGCCGTCGTTGGCCAGGGCGATGGCCTCGTCCTCAGTGGCAAAACGTCTTACGCACAGCACCGGGCCGAAAATTTCTGCGTTCCACAACGCGCTGTCCAATGGCACATCGGTGAACACCGTGGGGCGAATGAAATACCCCTTTGCCAGGTCCGCCGGACGCTCCCCGCCACACAGCAGCCGCGCGCCGTCCCGCAGACCTTGCTGGATATGCCCGAGTACCCGCTGATACTGCGCACCGTTGATCAGCGCGCCCATTTCCACATCGTCGGCAAACGGCTCGGCCACACGAATGGCTTCAGCCCGCGCCTGCAAGCGTTGCAGGAATTCATCGGCCAGGCTGTCAGCCACCAGCACACGGCTGGTCGCGGAGCACATTTGCCCGGCGTTGAAAAAACCGCCGCCGCACGCCAGCTCCACCGCCAGTTCGAGGTCGGCATCCGCCAGCACCAGCAGCGACGATTTACCGCCCAATTCCAGGCTTACCCCCTTGATGGTTTCCGCGGCGCGTTGCATCACCTGCACGCCGACCGCGTTGCTGCCGGTGAACGAAATTTTCGCCACGCGACGGTCGGCTGCCAGCGGCGCACCCACCGCCAGGCCCGTGCCGCACACCAGGTTGAACACGCCCGCCGGGAAGCCCGCGTCGGCAATGATCTGCGCCAGGTGCAGCTCCGCCAGCGGGGTGACTTCCGAGGGCTTGAGCACCACGCAGCAACCGGCAGCGAGGGCTGGGGCGAGTTTCCAGGCGGTGGTCACCATCGGGAAGTTCCACGGCACGATCAACCCCACCACACCGCAAGGGTCGCGGCGCAGGCGGGCACTGAACGCATCGCTGGGCAGCGCCACGGGTTGGTCCTGGCGGGCGTCCAGGTGTTCGGCGAGGTCAGCGTAGTAATCGAACGTGGCGATCACGTCATCCACGTCGATACCCGCTTCAAACAGCGGCTTGCCGTTGTTGCTCGACTGCACGCGCATCAGGTGTTCGCGCTGCGCGCTGACCCCTTGGGCGACCTTGCGCAGCAGCGCGCCGCGCTCATGGCCGGTGCTGTTGGACCAGCGGGCAAAGGCCGCGCTGGCCGCATCGACCGCTTCGGTCACGGCGCTGGCATCGCCGACGCTGACCTGGGCCAATGACTGCTCGGTGGCCGGGTTGATCACCTCGAGTAGCGCAGGGCCGGCACGCCACGCGCCATTGATATACAGGCCGTTCAATACTGCGCTCATGCTGCAACCTCCTTCATCCACACACTCTGGTTGACTTCGATCAGCGTCGGCCCGGGGCGATCCGCGGCGCTGCGCAAGGCGCTGCGTAGCGATTCGACACCTTGGATGCTCTGCGCCGCGCACCCCAAGGCCTTGGCCACACCGATAAAGTCCGGGGTGTAGATGTCCACACCGACCGGCTCGATCGCGCGGTTGAGCATGTATTTCTTGATCTCCTCATAACCCTGGTTATTCCACAGCAACACGATGATCGGCGTGCGCGCCTCCACGGCGCTGGCCAGTTCCGGCAGGCTGAATTGCAGCCCGCCATCGCCGATCAGGCACACCACCGGTTGCCCATCGCCGCGCCCGAGCCAGGCGCCAATGGCGGCGGGCAGCGCGTAGCCCAGGGTGCCGTAGCCGGTCGACGAGTTGAACCAGCGGCGCGGGTGGTCGAGGTTCAGGGTCAGGTTGCCGCTGTACACCGGCTGGGTCGAATCGCCCACCAGCACCGCGCCTGGCAGTTGCTCCAATACGGTGTTCAGAAACAGGGTTTGCGCGCGGGTGGCGGCGTCCCAGGTGGGCGCCAGTTCGGCCCACAGGCGGGCGACACGCTGCGCACCCCAGTGCGCATCGCGGGCCGCCAGGGGCTTGCTGTTCAGCTCGGCCAGCAAGGCGTCGGCGGCACTCTGTGCGTCCGCCACCAGCGCGACCTGCGGCGGGTAGTTGCGCACGGTCTGGTCCGGGTCGATATCGATGCGCAGCAGCGCGCCGGGTATTTCAAACCCCCCGGCGAAGGTGACGTCGTAGTCGGTTTCCGCCAGCTCGGTGCCGATGGCCAGCACCACATCGGCTTCGGCGACCACTGCACGCGTGGCGACCAGGGTTTGCGTCGAGCCGAGCAGCAGCGGGTGGTTGGCAGGCAGCATGCCCTTGGCGTTGATGGTCAGGGCTACCGGCGCGCCGAGCGTCTCGGCCAGGCGCGTCAATGCAGGCGCCGCGTCAATCGCGCCGCCACCGGCCAGGATCAGCGGGCGCTTGGCCGCTGCCAGCAACTGGCTCATCTGCTCGACCGCCGACGGTGCCGCACCGGCACGGGCCACGCTGACCGGCTGGCTGCCCAGCAGTGCGTCGGCGTTTTCCACCAGCACATCCAGCGGAATCTCGATGTGCACCGGGCGCGGCCGCCCCGCCTGAAACAGCGCAAAGGCGCGGGCCAGCACGCCCGGCAACTCTGCCGCCGACATCAAGGTGTGCGAGAACGCGGCTACGCCGGCGATCATCGCGCCCTGGTTCGGCAGTTCATGCAGCTTGCCGCGCCCACCGCCCAATTGGCTGCGCGATTGCACGCTGGAAATCACCAGCATCGGGATCGAGTCGGCGTAGGCCTGGCCCATGGCCGTGGTGATATTGGTCATGCCGGGGCCGGTGATGATAAAGCACACGCCCGGCTTGCCGCTGGTGCGCGCATAGCCGTCGGCCATAAAACCAGCGCCCTGTTCATGGCGCGGCGTGACGTGACGGATGCTCGAGCGGGCCAGGCCGCGATACAGCTCTACGGTGTGCACGCCGGGGATGCCGAACACCTGGTCGACGCCGTAGCTTTCCAGGAGGTTGACCAATACTTCGCCGCAGGTCGCCATACATGTCGCTCTTGTTATGGATTCGAGGCGGTATTGGACCGGCTGGCCGGTAGCGACAACAATCGATAAAAAGTCATACTAGCCATGTCTTCACGTCATGGCTCAGCCCTTATGAAACGCCTCCCGCCGCTGCCCGCGTTGCACACCTTCTGGGTCACGGCCCAGTGCTGCAATTTCACCCGTGCCGCCGAGCAACTGCACATCACCCAGGGCGCGGTGAGCCGCCAGGTCGCCGGGCTGGAAAGCCACTTGGGCTACGCGCTGTTCCAGCGCCAGGCGCGAGGCTTGAGCCTGACCGATGAGGGCCGTGAATGGTCGCTGCGGGTGCAACAGGTGTTCGGCCTGATCGATGAGGCGGTGGAGCAGATCGGCAGCCGCCGTGAAACCTTGCAACTCAAGGCCTCCACCTGTGTGATGCGCTGGCTGTTGCCACGCCTGCTGCAGTGGCAACGCGAACGCCCGGACGTGCCGGTAGAACTCACCACTACTGTGGCCTACACCGTGGACTTTCGCCGCGAGCCCTTCGACGCGGCGGTGATTTATGCGCCTATCGCCGAACAGCCGGCCGAGGCACGGCACCTGTTCGACGAGCAGCTCACCCCCGTCTGCGCGCCCGCGTTGCTCGATGCCTTGCACGCACCGGCAGACCTGCAGCAACAGGTGCTGCTGCACCCCACGCGGGATGAGCGGGACTGGGCGTTGTGGCTCAAGGCAGCGAACACGCGGCTGGGCAATCTGAGCCAGGGTCATCATTTTGAGACACTGGATCTGGCCATGACGGTGGCGTCACAGGGGTCCGGCGTGGCAATTGGCGACAGCGCGCTGATTGGCGAGGACCTCAAGGCCGGGCGGTTGGCGACGCCGTTTGAACTAAGGGTGCCGACGGGGATGGGGTATTACCTGGTGTATCCACCGGGTACCGCGCCTTCGCCGGGGCTGGAAGCCTTGATGAACTGGCTTGTCAGCCAGGCGCAACAGTCCTGACATTGAAGATCAAAATGTGGGAGGGGCGGTGCGACGATTCGACTTGCCCCCGATGAGGGTGTGTCAGCCAGAACTGTTCCAACTGACCCACCGCCATCGGGGGCAAGCCCCCTCCCACATTTTTGACCGCGCAGGGTCAGTAACCCACGGTAAAGCGTTGGCGGGAATGCTTCGGTGTTTCGACTTCGTCGATCAGGGCGATAGCGTAGTCGGCAAAGCTGATCCAGCTGCGGCCTTTGCTGCTGATCAACAAATGGTCGTGACCCAAGCGGAAGTCTTCCGTGCGTGCTTCTTCAACGAACTCCGCTGATGGCGAAAGAAAGGACCAATCCAAGTCTTTTTCCTGGCGCAATTTTTCGAGAAATTCGCTGCCAGCGCTGGCTTCTTTCCGGTATTCCTCAGGGAAGCCGGCACTGTCAATGACTCGTTCGCCAGTGGGCAACAAAAGCGATCCCGCACCGCCCACCACCAGCAGGCGTTTCACCCCGGCTTTTTTCACCGCGCCAATGATTGCCTCAGCGGGCACCGTGGCAAAGTGCGCCGCACTGATCACCACGTCACTGCCGCTGATGGCCTGTTGCAGCGCTTGCGCATCCAACGCATCGACCTGTTTGGCCGTCACACCCGGCTTCACATCAATTGATTCAACATTGCGCGCAATGGCAACAACGCTATGCCCACGACGCAACGCTTCTTCCAGCAGTTGGCCACCGGCGCGGCCGGTGGCACCAATAATTGCGATCTTGCTCATGATGTTCTCCAGTTCGTCAGGGTTTAAAACCATTCACCACTTCATTTCGCCCTTGGCGACTTTGGCGCTCAGTTCCAGCGAGCTTTCGTCGGCGAGGGTGGGGTAACGCTTTTTCATCGCTGCGATCAGCTCGGCGGCGTTCTTGGCCTTGTGGGCTTCATCGTCGAAGGCCTGGATGTAAACTGCGGTAAACACCACGGATTCAAGGGTCGGCGTGCCCAGATAGTGGCCCGGCACCACCGTGCGCGGTTTCAAGCTCTCGATGCGTTGCAGGGTGGCCAGCCAGTCGGTGTGGGATTTGGCGGTTTGGGTGTCGGCCATCCACAGGTGAATATTTTCCGAGACCACCACCCCACCGACCACGGCCTTGATTGACGGGATCCACACAAAGCTGCGATCCGGCTGCGGGCCGTCCAGGCCGATGACCTGCAGTTGCTCGCCTTCAAGGCTCAGGCTGGTGCCTTGCAGTACCTGTGGGACGATGGTTTTGCTTGGCTTGTCGGCGCCCATTTTCGGGCCCCAGAACGCCAGTTTGTCCGCCACGGTGGCGTTGATGTGGTCGACCACCGGTTGCGGGGCCAGCACCTTGGCGTCGGGGAACGCAGTGGTCAGGGTGTCGAGGCCGAAGTAGTAATCCGGGTCGCCATGGCTGATGTAGATGGTGGTCAGGTGTTTGCCGCTGGCGCGGATTTTCTGCACCAGTTGCTCGGCCTGGCCCTTGCCGAATTGCGCGTCCACCAGGATCGCGTCCTTGGCGCCGCTGACCAGCACCGAGCTGACCGGGAAGATGGCAGCTTCGCCAGGGTTGTACACGTCGAGGGTCAGCTCGGCCGCTGCGGCATGGGCGGCGAAAGCCAGGGCGGCAGTGGCCAGGGTCAAGCGCTTGAGGGTCGAAAGCATTGGGCAGTTCCAGCAGTCGTTGGAGAAGCACAGAGCTTAGTTGCACCAAACGCGACTAAAAATGCGATGCTGGGACATAGTTTGTTTCTAAAAGCGTTCAAATCATGGATCGTCTCCAAGCAATGCGCGTGTTTGTCACGGTGGTGGATTTGGGCAGCCAATCTGCCGCTGCCGATCATCTGGACCTGTCCCGCCCGGTGGTGTCGCGCTACCTGGCCGAGCTGGAAGACTGGGTGGGCGCGCGTTTGCTGCACCGCACCACGCGCAAGCTCAGCCTTACGGCGGCGGGCAGTGAAACCCTGCCGCGCTGTCGGCAACTGTTGGAGTTGTGCGGCGACATGCAGGCCGCCGTCAGCGAGCCCGATGACGCGCCCCGAGGCCTGCTGCGTTTGAGCGTGAGTACCTCATTCGGCCAGGCGCAGTTGGCCGAGGCCATCGCCGAGTACGTCAAACGCTACCCTCTGGTCACGGTCGATCTGCAGATGCTCGACCGCACGGTGAACCTGGTGGATGAGCGCATCGACCTGGCGATCCGCACCAGCAATGACCTGGACCCCAACCTGATCGCCCGGCGCCTGACCGTCTGTCG
>Ga0247732_10000930_pt1 | contig 12354 bp, 10 predicted proteins | sample UWRJL163409C2_FD_180940 | JGI IMG/M metagenome (GOLD analysis project Ga0247732, IMG submission 180940) | Plant litter microbial communities from Arlington Agricultural Research Station in Wisconsin, United States - UWRJ-L163-409C-2 | ecosystem: Environmental > Terrestrial > Plant litter >...
CTGCGCAACCTAGAAGTTGATGCCACCAGCCGCGAAACACTGGAACAGCGCTACCGTCAGGGCGTCTCCGCCTTGCTGAACGGCGACCCGCAATAACAAGCCGCCCTACTCTACAGAAATTCAAAAAACAAAAGGCACAAAAATGTGCCTTTTTTATCATTTATTTTTCCTGTACTTACAACGCGATCACCATAAATCAATGAGTTATATGTGGTGTAAGCAGCTACAAGCCCTACAAAGATGCTTAGGTGTGGACACTATGTGGACACTCCAACCCCGCTTTTCCCCTCAGTGGATTGAAGGAAATCGCGTCCTGCAGGAAGTCCGGAGCGAAGTGAGCATAGACCATTGTTTGGTTAATATTCGCGTGTCCGAGAATTCTTTGCAGGGTGATTATGTTCCCGCCGTTCATCATGAAATGTGTCGCAAACGTATGTCGCAGCACATGCAATGATTGCCCTTTCGGTAAGTCTGGCTTCACCGATTTCAATAGCAGCCGGAAGGTCAAATAATCGGCATCAGGAAAAAGTAATCCAGACTTCTGATTTTTGACTGCCTTAAATACCTCATCTGAGATCGGGACTGTTCTGGGTTTGCCGTTTTTGGTATTGAGAAAAGTCACTCTGTTATTAATGACGTTCTCAACTTTCAAACTGCTTATTTCTCCCCAGCGGCCTCCAGTGCTCAAGCTCAGGATCGCAATCCTCTTATTGTCCCCTTCCAAAACAGACAGCAACTTCTCAATTTCATCAGCAGACATAAAAGTCATGGATGATAGCTGCCCTTTTAGCAATGTTACTCCATGCAACGGATTTTCAGCGTGGAATAAACCGGCTTCGTTCAGGTAAGTAAACAGGCCACTCAGCAACATCAAATTGCGGTTTACCGTCGTTGCCTTAACGCCCTTCGCCAATCTTAAAGACTTAAATTTTGTAATAGCCAGGCTATCAATTTGGAAAGAACACGGGTCATCCATCAGGTTACAGATGAACTCCAGTTTGGCTTTGTCGAGCTTGCCGTGCTTCACGTTCTGCCCGTGATAGAGCCACCACAGTTCTATCAACTCGGATAAAGGCCGTTTGTCTGCCGGTTTAGATAGCCATTCTTTGTCGTGATAATTCACCGCTACATATTTTTCGTATGCGGCTGCTTCATGTTTCTTGTCGAATCTACGCCGGAAGCGCTTTCCGTTGCGCCCCTGCGGTCTGATGTCCACTTCATAACGACCATCATCGAGCTTCTTAATCGACATATTGAAGCCCTCCGGAATCGTGGGTACTGCAAAGACTCAGTGAATCTATAAAACGTAAAAAATCGAAATGTAGCGTTAACCAGTCTTTTTGTCGGAGTGGGACGACGTTGTTTCGCCCTGCCCAAAGTGTGCGAGAACCGGCGCGATCTGTCCGGCTTCTGGTGCAATTTGATCAGTCATGAACCACATTGTGTATTTTTTAAACGAATCAAAACTCAACAGTTTTTTCGCCGCAACCAAAGATATTTCTTTCGTTCCATTTTCATAAGCCGAAAGCGAGCTATATGGAACTCCCGTTAAGTCACTCAATTGCTTACGGTTTAACCTCTCAGATTCTCTCATGAGCTTAATCTTTTCAGCATTGTCTATTGACATGGATATCCTCACAGATAACAATTATACGAACAGAGTAATTAAATACCCAATGGAAGCATCTATAAGCCTCTACAAGCACTTAGTAATACCATGAGAGAGATTATCAAATGAGTAAACAAATCGTAAGTGTGTCGGACGTTCTGACTTATACGGAATTTGCCAAATCAATCGGTAAAACTCCGGCAGCAGTTAAGTCGATGATTGAAGCAGGCAAACTCCCAGTTATCGAAATGCGCAATCCAGAAAATCCTGCAGCACGTGCGGAAACTTGGGTTTACCTCCCTGCATGGAACGCAGGTATGAAATTAGCTTTTGAAAAGCGCCCAAAAGAGATCCGCGATGGCTGGTTGATGTGGTTGGGCTTAGGCGAACCGCATTGAGGAAACGGAAATGATTATCTCTATTGCACCATTGCTGAAAAGACAAAGTCCGTCCCGCAGTTTTGGACACGGCTGGATTGAATTACCAGGTGGTAAACGCTGGAATCCAGCTAAACCGCAAATGTGTTCAACCGTTTCGAGCCGGAAGCCCTTCTACAAACGCTTCTTTGGTTGAGGTGTCTATGCAATCGCAAACATTGAGCTATTCGGAAAGTATCCCGAAGGAAAAAAGAGAGGCCTGTTTTCAGCATATTATCGGGATCCGAAAGATGCTGACCAGCCAGAAAAATATTGCGCAGGAAACGTTTGATGAAAGTACGCCGACCATGCGCAAATTGATCTGCTTTCATGCTGGGTTGAAGAGTCGCCATATTAATATGCGTTTCTTTGAATTGGCACACAGTGAAAGAATAAAGGTCATTGAAGCACTTAACTCACTCATTGAGTTTGGCAAGGCGCTTCCGGCCTTTATTAGTGAAACCGACTCAGTTCTCAACATAGAACATTAATACATCTGAAATTTAATTGGCGTTCAACCAGCCGGGCATTCTTTTGCCTAAAAACAGGATTGGATAATGGAAGAAATCATAAATGAAGCTCGTTCTGACGAACGTTTAAATCGTGCAGCCGTATTCGCTGCACGTCTTGAGGCTATCGCATGTTTCATCGTCAAGCAGGCAATGACCGGCACTGAAGCCGCCGAAGCTTTACGCGTTGAGGCTACCCGCATCCAAAACGAAGCGGGAGAATTTCATTAATGGCTGATGTTATTGACGCTGCCCAAGAACGAGCGGACTTGATCTTAGAGTCACAAATTCAAGCTGCCCGCATAAGCACTACAGGCGTTTCCGCCATGTATTGCCTCGACTGTGACCGCCCTATTCCTGAAGAACGCCGCTCAGCTCTGCCTGGCGTTGAGCTATGTATCTATTGCAAGGAAATCAGTGAGCTAAACGCTAAGCATTACCGAGACAGTAAATGATTTTGTTCTCGATGGCATTGCTCATTCTGGCTGGCATCAATGCTGGCTATCTGATCATTGATATCAAAGACGGTTTGTAATGCAGAACAATCGCTTTACTTCTCAGACTGAAACGCCCGATGTTTGGGCGTTCCCCTGGAATAAACCCCTAGCCCCAATTGTCCCCCAAGAAAGGCCGAGACCGCTTACCCGTGATGAATACGATCAGGGGCAAGCTGTTTTAATCAAAGTAAAAAACCTCTCTAAAGACCTGCAAGAAATTTTCACTGGCCGCCATAAGTACCTGCTCAAAACTCAGGGTATTCACGCAGCCAATAAATATCTGGTTTATACCCTTGGCCGCAGCATCCTGCCGCGTGTAGATGCAGTTAATAAAGCCCATGCAATGAATATCAATGCCACCATGAAATTCATCTCAGAGGCCGATGTTTATCACCAGTTACCAGGCATGAGCGACAAACCGCTACGTCGTTTCACACAGAATATTGCAGGACAATTGAAAGCCATTTATGAAGACCGTTGCGATCAGCTTTTGGCTGAACATGGTGGAGATTACGCGGTACTTCTTCAGTCTGATACGCAGTGCGCTCTGTATCGTGATATTGCAGGAATGTCTCGTGCCTTCAACGTCAGCCCTATGTATTGGACAAAATTCACTAAAGGCAAGCTTGATGCAACGTCTGCCATCGCTAGCATGTCTCGGCTGGTAAATCCCGATTGGTGGTTAAGTCAGTTGAAAGGCCAGCGTACCCGCTGGCGTGAATCCTTGCTGATCGCCATCGGTAAGGTTAACCGTGACGCGTCGCCCTATGCCAGTAAGCAGGCTATCCGTGAAGTTCGTTCCCGCCGACTGTCGAATCTGGACTATCTAAAAAGCCGTGACCTGGAGAATGTCGAAACCGGCGAGCGTATCAGTTTGATCGATAAGGTCATGGCGAGTATTTCAAACCCTGAAATCCGCCGCATGGAGCTGATGAGCACTATCGCCGGCACCGAAAAATATGCTGCCGCGAATGGTGACGTCGGGATGTTTCTGACCATCACCACCCCTTCTAAATTTCACCCGACCCGCATGGTTGGTAAAGGTGATAACAAGCGCGTTCAGCGAAATCATGCCTGGGACAAAGAGGCCTACACGCCGAAAGATGCACAGCGTTATCTTTGTGGGATCTGGAGCAAAATGCGCACCGCGTTTAAAGACAGTGGCCTATCAGTTTATGGGATGCGCGTAGTTGAGCCTCACCACGACGCGACTCCGCACTGGCACATGATGTTATTCACCAAGCCTGCCATGCGTAAGTCGGTGATCGATATCATGCGCAAATACGCCATGAAAGAAGACGGTGACGAGCGCGGCGCAGCAAAGAACCGCTTTGACTGTAAGCACCTGAACCGAGGCGGTGCTGCTGGCTACATCGCTAAATACATCGCGAAGAATATCGACGGTTACGCACTGGAAGGCGAACGCGACCACGAGACCGGCGAGCTTCTGACGGATTCCGCTGCTGCTGTTACTGCCTGGGCTGCAACATGGCGTATCCCTCAATTCCATCCCATCGGCCTGCCTACTATGGGTTCATACCGTGAGTGCCGCCGCATCCGTTCCATCAGTCTGACTGAAACCTTTGACGAAGAAGTGGAAGCCGTTCGCGCTGCTGCTGATGCCGGTGACTTTATGGCGTACATGACTGCCCAGGGCGGCGCTAATGTACCGCGTGACGATCAGACGGTGCGCGTAGCACGTCGCGTTGCCAATGAGCTGAACGCCTACGATGAAGAAGTGAAAAAAGTTGTGGGCATTTTCGCGCCCCACCTCGGCGAATCACATGTATATGAAACGCGCACCACTGAATGGCGCATCGTTGCTTCTGCCGTTGATTCTGAGGTTTTGACCGCAAAAAGCGCCTCCGGCGCGCCTCGGAGTCCTGTCAATAACTGTGGGTTAGGTGGAGAAAAAGCTGTTGCAAAATGGCTTGATAACCAAGCTGGTAGCGCCGCTACAGCGTTCATTTCTGCTAACCAACCGGTAATTGATTGGAAAGACACTGCCGCCGTGAGGGCGATTGTGGCACGTATACGCGAGGAAACGCCGAGAGTCAGCAAGGAGCAGTGCAGTTTCGACCCGACAAAAGGTCGTGACGTGGCTCCGTCGGCAAGATTGACATCAGAAGAACGGGCACGCTTGCCGGAAATCGAACGCGAATTGATGAAACACAACATCACGGCGAAACCCTGGGAGCTGGAAGCGTTAAGCCGTGGGGCACAAATCAGCTTTGGTGATCTGATTATGAGTTTTGCACCGCTGCAGGATTGGGCTGAATTTGAATGATGTGTATTTGCTCAGACTTTTTCCGTCAGATTTCGTAGGTAGAACTTCATCACATCTGACAGTGTGGTTTAAGCGAGGAACGGACACCATCAGCTTCAACAATCCTATGTTGTAAGCACTAGTAAAGAAGTGTTGATTGAGATTGCGCAAAAAAAAGATATAAATGGAAGCCTCTGTTACTTAAAAACAGCAGAAAATCTTATAGAAGATAATGAAGTAACATTTATGCAATTTGTATCACGGCATGTTTTGGTGATAAGAAATAGACTATCATTCCGATTCCCACTCATGTTATTTTGTATTAGAAGAGTTATTATTTATTGGCACAAGGATAATATACAATGAGGCTACAAAAATTTAAAATTAAAAATTACAAATCAATAAAAGATGAAATAGAAGTATATATCGATGATATAGTTGTGTTAATTGGACCTAACAATTCCGGTAAGTCCACAATATTAGATGCGTATGAAAAATTTGCATCGCTAGGCTCATCAAAGGGTCTAACCACTCATGACTTTTATAACTCCGATATATCTATTCCAATCGAAATGTGTGGTATTTTCACTGATGTAACTGATGACGATATTCGTACTTTAGGGGGCGAAAAATGGTTTTATAACGATGATGCTCTTGACAGGAGAAATATGGCAAGAAAATATGGTGGAGACTGGGAAGTAAAAAAAATACCACTGGAAAGCAAACGTTATTATTGTGTTAAGTGGGTTTGGTCAGATCCAGAAAAACCAGCTAAAAAACAATCCTATGGTTTTGATGAAGCTTCGGGTCACCGCAAATTTTCTGATGGGGGCTCAGGTGGGCTAGACACTCTCCTACAAAGCCGAGTCCCTCAGCCAATAAGAATAAGTCCAGATAAATCCATGGATGAAACCAAAAAAATAATTATAAGTTTCTTAAAGGAAGATGCGAAAGATGAATTATTGAAAACTGGAGAAAGTAAAGCAGAGATAATACAGAAAATACAAGATTTGACAGACACTCTCATGAAGGATTCCAAATCAAAAATCGATGATCTTCTAAAACAGGTGTCTGAATCATCATCATCGGTTTTCCCTGGGCTAGAACTGGAATTAAACATACTTTCAAAGGACCCCGTAGATGCAGACGTTATGGTTTCAGATTCTAACCTGACAGTGAAAATGGATGGGGTGAGCAGCTCTCTTCTCGAGAATCAAGGCCATGGCGTTCGTCGCTCCGTTTTATGGTCCGCTTTGCAAATATTGACTCACGAAGCTCATACACGAGATAAAATTAAAAAGGCCAAAGGTAAAGCAGTTTCTGTTGAGAAAAAACAATATATTTTATTAATCGATGAACCAGAGTCATTCCTTCACCCTCCAGTAATCAGGGATGCGAGAGAATCACTTTATAATTTTGCAGCGAAAAATGAAAACTGGCAGGTAATGGCTACAACTCATTCTCCTGTTTTTATAGATTTATCTAAAAAACACACTACAATAATTAGGATAGAAAAAGATAAGTCTTTAAATAAAACAATATCTACGGATGAGTTATCTTTTTCTGAAGAGGAAAAAGATAACATGAAAATGATTAGATTATGCAATCCAATGGTTAATGAGTTTTTCTTTTACGACAATATAATACTGGTCGAAGGCCCCACTGAGAAAATCGTCATCAATAAAATATGTGAGGTTGTTGGGATTGATTATCATATTATTGACTGCCTAGGGAAAGGAAATATAAAAACCTTTGCTAAAATATTAAACCATTTCGATGTTAATTATATTGTAGTTCATGATTCCGATATACCTAAATGCTTAAAGAAGGGGAGTATTTCAGGAAATGGGGCGTGGGGGACTAATGTATCAATAATGAATGAGTGTCTTCTAAGTAAAAAACCAATGGTGTTTATACAAATACCACATTTCGAAGGGATGTTTTTTGGGGATTTCAACCCATCAAATAAAGTTGAAACTGTCATCTCAATTCTTTCCGATAATTCCTCACCTGAATATGAGATGATTTTAGAAAAATACAGTAGAGTCCTAAATAAAGATCCATCAGTTTTCATCAAATCCAACGAAGAAATGGTAGACACGTATCGCGCATTTTATGCCAGTAATAAAGCTCAGATTGAAGCGTTAAATGCCCCTGAAATCTGGATCCTCTGAACTTGTGAAAACAAAATAAGCAATATCAAATAACAGCCCTCTCAAGTGGAGGGCTTTTTTAAGGACTACAGAATCTGACATACTCCATCATGTTTTAAAAGACCAACTGGACATACCGAACCATGTACTTTTGTATACATTGATCTAATGTGCATTAACGTTTTTGATGTCCACTTTTGGCATAAAGCAGCCAGACGCTGAGTCCGCTATGAGCGAGGAGCGGACCTCCATGTTTCTAGAAAGCTAATGCCTGTTTAATATCAAAAATGATTGCATGGTAGACATTAAACAAATCACTCATGTAATATTCGTCTCGTTTGCGTACAGAAATAAACCGTTTCAATGAGGTTTTAAAAATTCGCTATCATAACTTAAGATATTTGCCTTACCATATAATCATACTTGTCTTGCAAGTGTGACTCTTTAAAAGTTCCTTTTATCGCCTGTCTTAAAAACACTTCTAAGTCTTTAGTGTTTAAGATTAGAACCAAACCGCTTTTGTTTCGATTGGCAAGATTAGAAACATGTCTAAAATACTGCGATTTCAGCTCATCACCTCTGTAAACAATAATTCCAAAATGCCCGAATGTATCATTCAAATAATAGCTAAGTTGATGAAAGTCATCCGCGCTCAAGTCGGTGTAATTTTTACACTCCCAAACAATCTGAGTGGCACCATACTTGGCCCTAATTACTTCCCAAAAACCATCTGATGCTCTATTTGAGGCTATCCAATCTCTAATAGAGGTATTATCGTAAGAACGAACCTGAGGTTGAACATTGGTCAGTGTTCTGAAGAAGCACAAACGAATTACATTTCCTACAATATCTTCAAAATCCTTGGCTGACTCTTTTCCTGTTGGCAAGGTTTTCAGCTTAGTTAAGGTATCTTCTAAGGCCATTTTGTACTCATCAAGCTTAAAACTATCTGGCAAATCTTCTAAAACGCCTTCATTTCTTAATGTTGTTTGCTCTTTTAAATCATTTAATAAAAAGTCCCTTAAGTTTAAGGCCTGATGATAAGTTGGATGGATATAAAAGGTAGATGAATGCTCAAATGAAGGTTTTGAATTAGAGTCTTTACCCGAATCTTTATATTCTATGGCATTTTTACGTCTAATGCCTAAAAAACCAATGCTATAAAGTAATTCGATAAACCTAAATGGGGTCGAAAAGTCGTAAAACCATGATTTACAATATTTAGAAATAGCATCAGTAACTAAAAGTTTTTGAATAAAATCTTCTATAGCGACCAAAGTAAACTCATTACCAAGCCCAAAGAAATACTCTATTACTAAACTGATATTTGGGAAATTCTCAGCATATTCATCCCCTAAATCCTTAAGTCGACTGGTACTATATCTTTTAGCGGCATAGACCAAATCATCTTCAGTGATTGTTTTATTATTACGGCTGATTGCTGAATCAATTGAGTAACTTGTAAGCATTAAAACATCTCTTGGCCGATGCTGGCAGATCTGCATAACTCGTTCTATACTTTTGTCTTTATCACCATCAAAAAAATGTCCCCACGCTTCCCCTCCTAATTTAGGTTTAGCGGTAAAAGGTCTGACAAGTCTTCTTTCTACCAGTTCTGTAAGCTTTTCAGTTGTCCATTCAAGAAAAACAACAGATGTTTCTAATCTTGCAAATTCGTTATCACGTGCTCGTATGCGATCATAAATATTTTCTCTAATGAATACATATGGCTTAACATAGGGCGTCGATGCTATTAATCTAACAGTTGCATGCATCAGAGCCATTAGGCATATTATAGCCGAGTCAGAACCATCCCACGATTCGTCAAGCCTATCGATCAAAAGAATAAAATTATGATTAGCGTTAAGCTCTAACCCATTGACCTCCTGGATTAATTTTTTACTTCTATTTATTTGTCGCAGCCATAACTTTTCATTTTCTTTAGTGTAGGCTTCAAAAATCTCCTCAACTAAATTTAGTACACGTTGGTCAAATTCACAATCCTCAATAAGACTTCTTTCTTTCCGTATAGACTCAGGGGCCTTAGATAAATCAAATCCTAATTTATCATTCCATGCTTTTATTACTTCATCAATTAATGCTCTTTCCATCGAGTGCATCAATGACTTGAAAGGCCTTTGGCGTGTATCAAGGAATTCTTCATGTTGTAAAGGCAGTTTTAACAAATCAAAAATTTGAGGGACTATTGTAATAGACTTAGATATCCGTCTCTCAACTTCAATTGTAATTGCAGTTTTACCTGCGCCTCGTCTTCCGATGAAAAAACAACTGGTATTATCGATATTTAATGCAGCTAATGTCGCGGGAGTTGATACAAAAAGATCTGTTGATTTCCTAATAATGTCATACTCGGCAAAGGACTGGCCAAGCTGGACTCTCTGTAAAGCATCTTTAGGTAATTGAACATTTCCCACAAACCATCCTCCATAATATTATTATACTCTGAAATAGTTCGTTTTAATCATAGACGGCAAAGTTTGTTATAGCATCTTCCACTGATTCTTATGCAACTATTTTTGGAAATCCTTAGTAAAGTATTTAGCCACACTTATGTAACGCAATGATATTATGGATTAATTTTATTACTCAAAAATCATCTTTGTCTGCCTCATCTCAATGATTGAGCGTTAATCTGTTATGAGTCAAGTTAATCGGTTATGAGTTAATAGGATCATGACGAGCTTGGCACAAAGCTGTCTCTCAGGTTTGCTTTGGCTCTGTGCCGTAGTTGTGTCAGGTCAAGTCTGAGCTGACACAACTGATGTGTATCGAGCGCAGTTTTATGGATGAGCCATGCATGCATTATGCGCATGGTTTTGCATGATCCCGAAAGGATCAAAGAATATCTTATCGCCATTCTGGCCGTGCTTTGCGGCGATCTGGGTCATGCATTAAAAACGGTGAGCTAAGTCAGAAGCGGGCAGGCGGGTAACATTGCGCGCGCCGAGGTGTTGTACGCCAAAGAAAGGCGCTGCCGGAGGCACGCCGCGGCATTTCTCTTTTTCGGTGGGCATTGATACGGTTTCAGACAGAAATGTCCTACGTAGGATAGGTGATGGAGAGTGATCGGCGGAAATCAGGTTCGCTGCGCATCCTCGAGTGCAACGATATCACAATAATTTATACCAGTCGTTTAAGCCATTGAATAACAGCTTTGCTTAACTAGATTAACTCATACTCAGCCCGACAACTTTTTACTCTGGAAGTAATTGAGTTTGCTTTACCATTGCGGCTCTGGCTTTTCGCTTATGTATAGACAGTATATGAAGAGTATTTTTAAGGATAAACTCTGAGCCACGACATCTAGTACGTTTCTTCCCACATCACACACTTCTTGCAGATTAATACGAATTACTTATTTTTAAATTTTTTCCTTGCATGTTTTTTATTATCTAATCTGTTCTACACTTTGAATAAACTGCCAATGCGCACTTTAATATTCTCAGAAAAGGATATAGATAGCCAGAAAACCAGTACTTACTGAGCAATACATTGAAATAACTGTAAAAATTTTTACATTAAAGGCAAAGCGTTTTCCATTACATGTAAATAATTAAAAAGCATGCCCCTATATTTTTTAAAAAGCAATCTAATATTAACCCTGCTAATAATTTTAAGAGGAATAAAATGAAAATATTGTACGTGATTTTTGTCTCTCTTTTAGTACTTCTGCTTTCAGGCTGCCCTAAAAATCCAGCGACTGACGGTGGTGCAGATGTGATTAAGCCTATTCTTTCTGATTTTGATCAGTTACAAAACGATTTGGCAAAGCGAACTCAAACAAGATTGGGTTACGCCGATGATTTTCAGGTTGTCGTTTCAGATATTAATTTTCCGATTGGCACACTCATTCGGGTAGGTGGTTCTATCCCAGTTGATTATTCAGCCTGCCAGCCTGACATAACGCCGGTTGCTCTTGGCGCACCAAGTCTCTTTCCATCATATACCCTTTCTAAAAATGTAGCTGTAGATGCAGGCCTCGATAAGGGAGTTATTAGTAAGCTGGGGGAATTAGGTGTGAATGTCTCCGCCTCAGATAAAATTAAGTTTTCTGTAAAAGACACAAGTATCACTACGTTGGCAGACACTGATCTAAAAAAAACAACGAGTAAACCAGGATGTCGGGAAATACTTAAAGAAACGCCAGCGTTGATTGTGAGGGGATATGTTGAAGGCCAGCGTGATTTTTCTCTGGTCGATACGAATACCGGTAAGTTTAATGCTTCGATTCAGAAAATCGGAAAGTTTTCAGTTAGCGGCGGAAAAGACAGCACACTTAGCCTGACTGATAGTAAAAAAGAGCGTTTTCTCCAGATCATTTCTCAGATACGTATAAGCGAAGACAATACTCCTCCTAAGTATGAAAAACCTTCTGAACTTAACGGAGTTGGGAGAATATATATACAACAGGATAAGGAGGATAAATCTACATCAGGTAACGAAATTTTAAATAGGTTAAAGGCAAAAGGTTTTCGCGCACAAGGTGTAGAGAAAATGGATTCCGTATTGATGCCAGAAGCGACTAAGATACGCATTTTCCATAGCACTGATACTCAGACAGGACAAACTGTATTGCATGAAGTCCAGGAAAAGTACCCTGACGCGAAATTAGAACTACTGGGCTTGCCAGCCAAACCCGGCACCGTAGAAATCTGGTTACCCGTTGCCAAGTAATCAGTTTCACCGATATATAACCCAGAGTTCTGCATCTAATCGTCATGTTTATAGTTTTATGTCAACGTTAATGATAGCTGACTATCGGTAATAATACTGGTGACCTGCTCCCCGTTGATTAATACACCACGATGTTAGTAATGTCTTCATAAGCCACATGAGGACATCCCCATGAAGAAGCGTTTTTCCGACGAACAGATCATCAGTAT
>Ga0247732_10000931_pt1 | contig 12344 bp, 11 predicted proteins | sample UWRJL163409C2_FD_180940 | JGI IMG/M metagenome (GOLD analysis project Ga0247732, IMG submission 180940) | Plant litter microbial communities from Arlington Agricultural Research Station in Wisconsin, United States - UWRJ-L163-409C-2 | ecosystem: Environmental > Terrestrial > Plant litter >...
TACCCGCGGCATGAGCTGAGGAGTGAAATTTCTTTTTCCTGTGGAGTCCGGTTGTACGCCGGTATTATCCTGGTACTTATATCCGAAGAAGTTATAGCTTACTGATACTTCGAGGCGCAGTTTAGTATAAATATCTGCTGCAATCCTTGCGAAAAGGAAAGCCTGGTTGGTGTTTATCCGGTCTGAAGCCTGCAATCCCGTAGCGGTCCCCTGCATATTATTGTAGTTGTCGATCAGCGCTTCTGTATGTGACGCTTCAGCACCTGCCTGTATGTGCGCATTGAATTTGGCTGTTCTTCGGGTGCCATAATCTAAATAAGTCCTTGCGCCAAAGGTGTTTTCTCTCCGGGTTTCGAAATTTGTGATGAAGGGATTTTCAAAGTCTGTAAGCGAGCCGAATACCGCCGCTACATGTCTTATCCTGGATGTCATTTGCCATTCATGTGTGACTCCCTGGAAAATGGTGCGGTTGTGGATGCCCGCGTTTTGTTCAACGGCACCTGGAAGTGTGGCGGTAGCTGGCCTTGCTGCACGCGGATTCTCATTGAATTGTGCCAGGGTCAGTCCTCCCGGTGTGCGGTAATCCAGGTCCGAAAATAAGATGAATGCTTTCAGCGAAGTGCGGGAACTGTAATTCCATTGGCCGTAAAACTGCACAAAGTAGCGCTGCATGCTGCTGTTCTCACGGTAACCATCCGATCTCTGGAAAGCCTGGCTTATGTTAATCATGGATTTCTTCCACCGCTTGCTTACCGAAGCACTTTGCTGGAAAAGTCCAAAAGAACCGCCACCGGCTGATAATGTGATTTGCAGGCTGTCTTTGGGATCAGGCACAGGATCGATGAGCATAACGCCTCCGGTATTTGCCCCGAAAATACTCGCTTCCGGGCCTTTCAGCACGCGAATGCTGTTTACATGTGAGAAATCCACGGTGTTCAGGTAAGTATTGCCTCCGGCATCTGTAAATGGCAGCTCGCCGAGGTATATCTTAACATTCCTCACACCAAATGGCGATCTTAGTAAGCTTCCACGGATCGACAGGCGATAGCTTCCAGGTGACCGTTCTTCCATCCGCACGCCAGGCATAGAGTTGACCGCAGAAACAACGGATACCGTAGGTTGCTGATCCATTGCTTCCCTGTCTAACGTGCTTTCTGAAGAAGTAAGCCGCAGGAGGGAAGCTGCCGGTAATGGCTTTACCGTTGCCTGGGGCAATTGCAGGTACATAGAATCCGGGAGCTGGGCAGCGGCCGGGAATGCAGCGAGCACTCCCAGCCATAAGGCAATGCGCATGAACTTATTTCTTGTAAGAAATTTTCCAGATCACATCACTGGCATCGTCTGCTACAAGCAAAGAGCCATCCGGCAATACGGCCAGGCCTACAGGCCGGCCATGGACTTCATTTTTCTCAATGTTCGCGATAAAGCCCGTCAGGAAATCTTCGGGAGTTCCGCTGGGTTTACCGTTTTTGAAAGGAACAAACACCACTTTATATCCTGAAAGCTCTTTGCGGTTCCAGGAACCATGCTGGCCAATGAACATACCATTTTTGTATTTTGCAGGGAAAGTATTTCCTTTATAAAATGCCAGTCCAAGTGAAGCGGTATGAGATCCTAACGGAACATCAGGCACAATGGATTTTTCCACCAGGTCCTTGCGCTGGTCTTTTTCATCAATGCGCGGATCAGGATGTTTGCCGAAATAGGAGTAAGGCCATCCGTAAAATCCACCTTCTTTTACACTGGTAGCATAATCAGGCACAAGGTCGTCTCCCAGTTTGTCCCGCTCGTTGACAGCAGTCCATAATTCATTTTTGCCCGGTACCCAATCCATTCCGACAGGATTTCTCAGTCCCGAAGCGTAGATGCGCTCACCGCTTCCATCGGGATTGATCTCCAGGATATTTGCCCTTCGTATCTCGTTTTCCATGCCATGCTCAGCGACATTACTTCCTGAACCGACGCTGATATATATTTTTGAATTGTCGCTGTTAGCGATAATATTTCTCGTCCAGTGGTTGTTGTAACCTCCTGCGGGCAGCTCAAGGATTTTTTCTCCTTCCGCTTTAATACTCGTTTCCCCGGTTTTGTATGGGAATTTCCACAATCCATCCGTGACGGCTACATAAAAGGAATTGTCAATGAGCAGCATGCCGAAAGGCTGGTTCAGCCCTGACATGAAAACTTCTCTGACCTCAGGCAAGCCATTTTTATCTGCATCTCGGAGCAAAGTGATCTGGTTCGGGCTGTCGCCGGTATGCATGGATTTGGATGCTCCGATAATAGCTGCTCCGGCTTTTTTAGCGCCCGACATCTGTGTATTCGCTTGTGAGACCAGTACATCGCCGTTGGGTAAAACATAGATCCACCTGGCACTTCCCAGCCCATCTGCATATTTCGTCACTGTAAATCCTTCCGGGGCAACAGGTTTTTCTGCTTCTTTCCACCCGATAACTTTGCTGAAATTGGTCGTTGATTTAGTTGCATAAGGCGCCGGAAGCTGTAATGGCTCTACTTCTGTAGCGACGGTTCCTGAACCTTCAGCATTCTTTTGCTTCTTCATGTTTGAACAGGAAGAAGCTACTAAAGCCAAGGTAATTGCAGAGAGTATTGTTTTATTCATAACGGATTGATTTTCTGTTTTTGGATCAGCCTAAATTACATACTTTGCCAGTCCGTGGCAATATCTATCTGTTAAAAAGAACTAACGTAAAATCTTCAGCTCTGAATTAATTTTTTTTGGCAAACAGGTTGATTAACATAACTTTCATTAACAGTTGCACGACTACGCTTATTGTAATTTAAACCATCATTTAAAATCAATTACAAAAGCATAAGATTATGGGAGAATTAAAGAACTTAGGAAATGAAGATGCACTGGCGAAGTTGAAAGAGCTCGCAGAAGATATCCGCATCTGTATGTTTTGCACGGAGCTTTCAAACGTGCCTTTTTCCACACGGCCAATGGGATTGCAGGAAGTTGATGCTGAGGGGAACCTTTGGTTCCTGAGCTCTGCGGACAGCAACAAGAATTTTGAAATCAAGGAAAATGAAAAGGTACAGCTTATTTTTTCAAAGCCGGCCGATGCACATTTTATGACTGTCTTTGGAAATGCGACTATCTATAAAGACAGGAGCACGATCGAAGAGATGTGGACACCGATGGCTAAAGCATGGTTCAAAGATGGTAAGGACGATAAAAATGTTACTGTCATACGTGTAAGCCCGGTTACTGCTTATTACTGGGATACCAAAGGAGGGAAAATGGTTTCTTTACTCAAGATCGCACTGGCTGCTGTTACAGGCATTCGTATGGATGGAGGCAAAGAAGGAAAATTAGATGTTTGATATAACTTGAGCTTACAAACGAAAAAAGCTGTCCTGATTATACGGGACAGCTTTTTTGCTTTTACAGAAATTGGTTTTTCTAATGCGGAGGCCTTAAACTTGTCTTTCCTGTGCCGGGACCTTTTTTCTTCTCTTGATCCAGAAATTTTTCGGCGGCCTGTCGGTATATGGAGTGCTTTGTGAAGTGAGGGCGATAATCAGCCCGATTGCACCAATGGCTACATGTGGCAGGTATACGGCTTTGTGGAAACCGAAGAGCCAGGGAGAAATTATGAGGAATATATTCGTCACCATATCAATCCTGAGGTGGTTTTTCATACTAATCATTTTAAAGAGGCCGAACTCATAATCCGTAAGTAAACTGAGCAGCAAGGTGAAAATTCCCAGGAAAAAAGGGATCCACATTTCAATTCTTCCGGTGGCAAATTCGAATATCCAGGGGCATACCAGGAGTAATATCCATGAGATATAGTCATGGAAGCCGTGTACTTTTGTGTTGATGATCTTCATGATATAAGTTGTTTTGATTTGAGTAATCATCTGAAACTTTTGTGCCACGCTTCGCTGGTAAAGATTAATTATTGTTAATCGCCCCGAAACCAGAAACAGTCATTTTTTCACTTCAACCTGCGTTCCCTATCAAATTTCGTTAGCTTTGTATCTTAACTTTTTCAAAAAACAGGCTTATGTCAGTACATAAAAATGTAAAGCGGATCACAACCAACGTGCTGCAGGAAATGAAAAATTCGGGAGAGAAAATCTCCATGCTTACAGGATATGATTTTTCTATGGCTCGCATCATCGATGCGGCAGGAATGGATGTCATCCTCGTAGGAGATTCTGCATCCAATGTGATGGCCGGACATGAAACCACTTTGCCGATCACGTTAGAGCAGATGATATACCATGCATCTTCAGTAGTACGTGCCGTAGACAGGGCGCTGGTAGTAGTAGACATGCCTTTCGGATCCTACCAGGGCAATTCCAAGGAAGCATTGTCCAATGCCATCAGGATCATGAAAGAATCTGGTGGACACGCAGTAAAGCTTGAGGGCGGACAGGAGATCCAGGAATCCATCAAAAGAATACTTACGGCTGGAATCCCGGTAATGGGACACTTAGGGTTGACGCCACAATCGATCTATAAATTCGGGACTTATGTAGTCCGTGCCAAGGAAGAAGAAGAAGCCAATCGCCTCATCGAAGATGCGCTTGCACTGGAAGCAGCAGGATGTTTTGCGATCGTCCTGGAGAAAATTCCAGCGTCACTGGCTGAAAAAGTAGCTAAAACAGTTTCTATTCCGATCATCGGGATAGGCGCAGGGAACGGTGTGGATGGCCAAGTGCTTGTAGTACACGACATGCTGGGTATCAACAATGAATTCAGCCCTAGATTCCTGCGCAAGTATAATAATCTTTATGACCAGATGAAACAATCTTTCGAGGAATATATCCGTGATGTAAAATCAGGAGATTTCCCCAATGAAGGAGAGCAATATTAAGACTGGTATGCGGCTCTCACAAGTATTCAAATCAAGGCATTCATGATAGAAAGCATCTCAGAGGCACAGGTCCTTCACGAGGACAATCATGTGATCGTTGTCAATAAAAGGCCTTCGGACATTGTTCAGGGAGATAAGACCGGTGACGTAACGATGCCTGACATGATCAAGACTTTTCTGAAGGAGAAGTACGGCAAGCCCGGTAATGTCTTTTGTGGAGTAGTGCACAGGCTTGACAGGCCTACCAGCGGTGCTGTGGTATTTGCGAAGACAAGCAAGGCATTGTCCCGCCTCAATGAGCAGTTCCGCGAAAAAGATACCCGGAAGATATATTGGGCAGTAGTTGAAAAGGCCCCGGCCCAGCCTACAGGTTCCTTGGAGAATTTCCTGCTCAAAAACGAAAAACAGAACAAAGCATACGTACATCAAAAAGAAGTGCCAGGTTCGAAAAAGGCAATACTGGATTACAAACAGATCGCTCAATCGGACAAATATACCTTGCTGGAAGTAGCATTACATACGGGAAGGCACCACCAGATCAGGGCACAGCTGGCACATATTGGTTGTATTATCAAGGGCGATCTGAAATATGGAGCTAAGCGGTCTAACCCGGATGGTTCTATTCATTTACATGCAAGATATCTTGAGTTTATACACCCTACGAGCAAAGAAAAAATCAGTGTTACTGCACCTGTACCGGATGAATTTCTTTGGCGCTGGTTTGAGAATCATGTAAAATAGGTTGATTTCCAGTTGAAAAATAAAATTTGACTGCTTCCGGCTAAAAAAAATCAAAAAATAAAAAGTTTTCCTTTGACCCAATAAAAATATAATTATCTTTGCAGACCATTTTGAGATGGTGACCCAAAATTCATTCCGGCAAACGAGCCTTACAGAAAGAATTTATCAGCGGATGTGGTGAAATTGGTAGACACGCCAGACTTAGGATCTGGTGCCGAGAGGTGTGTGGGTTCGAGTCCCTCCATCCGCACTTAATTGAATGAAATGGTATAAGTCAGCTTATGCCATTTTTTATTTATAGTAATAACAACAAATTGTGTTGAAATGAACGTTATTCGTGAAGACGTAAATGCGATGAGTGCTATCCTGAAAGTTCAGGTTGCACCTGCTGATTACAAGGCCAAAGTAGATTCTGCTCTGGAAAAATATAGAAAACAGGTTAAAATCCCTGGATTCCGTCCTGGAAAAGTTCCTATGGGAATGATCCAGAAACAATACGGTAAAGCTATGCTTGCCGAAGAGCTGAATAAGATCGTTAGTGATTCCCTGTACAATTATGTGAATGAAAACAAAATTGAGATCCTTGGAAATCCAATCCCGAAAGAAGACCTTGAAGTAAAAGGCGATTTCAACAATCCTGGTGATTTCGAGTTTACTTATGAGATAGGCTTAACTCCACAGATCAACCTGCCATTGACTTCCAAAGACAAATACGATTATGTAAAGGTAAAAGTAGATGATGAGCTTGTAAACAAGCAAATCGATGACCTGCGCCGTCGTTACGGAAAACTGGTAGCTTCTGAGAAAGTAGGAGATAAGGACATGATCCTTGCACAATTTGTAGAGCTGAATGAAGATGGTTCTGTAAAACCGGGAGGTATCATGCATTCCTCAACGATCTCTATGGAGTTTGTTGAAGACAAAGCGACTAAAAAAGCCCTCACAGGAAAAGCGATCGGTGACAAAGTAGAAATCGATCCTAAGAACGTTTCCAAAGGTGGAAAAGATACAGCAGCAATGCTTGGAATCCAGGAAGAAAACCTGGAAAGCATTTCCAACAAATTTCAGATGACGATCAACGAGATCCGCCAGATGGAACTTGCTGAACTGAACCAGGAGCTGTTTGACAAACTTTTCGGTGAAAACGCGATTACTACTGAAGAGGAACTGAGATCACGTATCTCTGCAGACCTTGAAGGCATGTTTGCCAATGATTCTGACAGATTGCTTACAAAAGCAGTATATGAAAACCTGATCGAAAAAACTGAGGTAAACCTTCCTTCTGATTTCCTGAAGAGATGGATCAAGCTTTCAAACGAAAAGCCGATCACTATGGAGGAAATCGAAGAGCAGTTCGAAGGATATGAAAAAGGTATGAAATGGCAATTGATCCAGGGACATATCTTCAAAGCCAACGATATCAAAGTGGACCAGGCTGAGGCATTGGAATTCACGAAAGGTTTATTGGTGAACCAATATGCGCAGTACGGTATTCCTGCTCCTGAAGATCAGGAACTGACAACTTCAGCTATCCAGGTATTGTCTAATAAAGATGAGTCTGCAAGGGTGTACGATATGCTTGCTGAGACTAAACTGACACAGTTCTTCAAGAATACAGTAAAACTGAATGAAAAGTATGTTTCTTACGATGAATTCGTAGAAATCGCTTCTAAATAAGCATTACAAATTTGTTTTTGGAAAGGCTGCCTGCAAAGGTGGCCTTTTTGCTTTATATACTTTTTGAAGTTAGTGGTGAAAAATGTTTCCTGCAGATGGCGCGGATATAAAGGTGTGTGATGATAGTATGGAGCTTAACGTTTGCAACGGTTAACATCCGTTAGAAACGTTTAGGGGTGCGTAAATGCTGGGTGGATGTGAATCGTTTCCCCGCAGATGGCGCGGATTGCGCAGATGTAAATTTGGGGGAGATATTGTGAAGTGTATGTGTTTGCAACGGTTAACATCCGTTAGAAACGTTTAGAGGTGCGGGTTGAGGGTTGGTGATCATTGTATGGATTGAATATCTTGCCTGCAGAGGACGCGAATTTTGCGGATCTAAAGTTGGGGTGATGATAGTACGGAGCATATGCGTTTGCAACGGTTGGTATCCGTTAGAAACGTTTAGAGGTGTGGAAACACTGAGATAAGCCCCGAAAAGTTGCAGTCAATAAAACAATTATGACACGGCTATTCCTATAATGAATAGCTAAATAAAGAAAGTATCAGGCATGCATTTGCAGGTCCACCAGGTTTGCATAGATGCCGTCGCTGATCGTTACGAGGTCTTCGTGCCTTCCTTCTTCTGCAACACGGCCATTTTCGATGACGTAGATCTTGTCTGCATTGCGAATGGTAGATAGCCTGTGGGCGATCACAAAAGAAGTTCTGCCTTTCATGAGTGTATCAAGGGCATCCTGTACCAGTTTTTCAGATTCGGAGTCCAGGGCTGAAGTAGCTTCATCGAGGATAAGGATGGTTGGGTTTTTAAGCAAAGCCCTTGCGATGGCGACGCGCTGTTTCTGTCCGCCGGAAAGCTGGATACCGCGGTCTCCTACCTGTGTGTTGAATCCTTCCGGGAAGGCCTGGATGAATTCCAATGCGTTCGCCTGTGTTGCTGCAGCGAGAATCTCTTCTTCGCTCGCATTTGGTTTCCCATAAGCAATGTTGTCGCGGATAGTACCTCCGAAAAGGATTACTTCCTGCGGAACAAGCGCCATGTTTGCGCGCAGATGCTCTATGTCGATGTCTTTGGCATTTATGCCGTCAAAGCTCAGCTCTCCGGATGAAGTATCGAAGAAACGCAGCAGGAGGGAAGTAATCGTTGATTTTCCTGCACCGGAAGAGCCTACCAGTGCAATGGTTTCATTAGGCTCTGCGGAAAGGCTGATCGATTTGAGGACTTCCACATCGGGCCTTTGCGGATAATGAAAACGGATGTCTTTGAAGACTACTTTCCCGGTAAGAACAGGTTTCGCCTTGCCAGTCAGTGTTTCACGTTCTCCAGGCGTATGAATGATGTTCATCAGGTTCTCTGTAGACCCTACTGCCTTCTGAATACTTGCATATAGTTCAGGAAGCGATCCGATGGAAGTACCCATCATCACAGTCAGCATGATGAAGGAATAAAAATCCTTGTTGCTGAGCGCAGGATTTGGCCCTTGTGTCATCAGCAATCCTTGCCAGATGATAAATACGATCGCTCCGAACAGGCAGAATACAATAAAAGAAACGAAAAGCCCGCGCCATACACCACTCTTGATGTTCAGCTTGCGGATCTCTTCAATCGTATTTTTGTATTTAAAAATGGCAAAAGCCTCGTTGGTAAATGATTTCACATTGGAAATTCCTGTCAGGTTTTCTTCAATAATAACATTGGATGCTGCAGTTTCATTCTGTGCCCTGATGGATAGTTTTTTAATGAATCTTCCAAAGAATACAGCTACAATAGCCATTACAGGTACGGTAGCAAGCATGATCAGTGCGAGCTTCATGGAAAGTAATCCCAGGAAAATAACTCCGCCGACAATGATGACGATCTGCCTGAAAAATTCTGCGATGGTCGTCCTGAGCGTTTCCTGGATCTGTACGATGTCTGAAGAAATCCGGGAAGTCAGTTCGCCTACCTTATTCTTATTGAAAAAATCCATAGGCATATAGATCAGCCGGGAGAAAGCATCATGACGCACATCGCGCAGGGTGTTCTCTGTAACATTCGTGAAAATGACTACTCTGAAATAGGAGAAAATCGCCTGTGCGCCGAAAAGGATAAATAGAGCAGCAGCTATTTTATTGATATTATTGAGATCGATCAGGCCAACTGCTTCTTCAGAAGTGGCTGGCTGGCCGGCGCTTCCAAGTAGCTGTCCGAGCAGCAACGGGAAAATAAGTCCAACAGTAGTTGAAAGTAACAGGAATATCCAACCGATTGAAAAAGAGAGTCTGTATGGCTTTAGATACTTGAAAATGCCTTTCGCTTTTTGTATGCCTTCTTTGGTTAATCTACCTTTTTGCTTTTTTTCTTTCTTAGGACTCAGCATTTTCTTAACTTTGTTGTAATATATGCAAAAGTAACTCAAGTGGATGTAACTTGTACTATTTTTCATATTTTTCCCAAATAAACTTGGAAGGAAAGAATTATTACATATCTTTGCAGTCCGAAATTTAGAGAAATAAAGATATAAATAAATACTTGTCATGAAAAGAACGTTTCAACCGTCAGTTAGAAAGAGAAAAAATAAGCACGGATTCCGCAGCAGAATGGCGACTAAGAATGGTCGTAAGGTATTGGCTGCACGTCGTGCAAAAGGAAGAAAGAAATTAACTGTTTCCAGCGAATCAAGTCACAAACGTTAAGATTCTGACAACAAGATATTAAAGGCTGTTTCGAAAGAAACGGCCTTTTTTGGTTATTCTCATTCGGATAACTTAACCTTTACTATATTAATGCTTGCGGATGAATGTCTGTAATCCAGTTGCTGGTGATCTTTGAAATTCAGCACCTGTCCGTCTCTGCGTACATCTTCAATCAGGGAAAGGTCCAGCGTTTCAAAATTCCATCCTTCACCCTGATGTATCCCAGTGCTGATAATACCTTCTTCAGGCAGATTTTTATCCGGTGTTGAATAAAATCCCGTAAATCCATAATTGATATCCACAGCAGGGGACCACAGGGCATTGCCGACAGTTTGCGATACAATGGTGTAGAACTGGTTTTCCATGGCTCTTGCCCGTGCGCCTATGTGTACCCTGGTGGCTCCGCGCAGGGTTTCGGTACAGCTGGGAGCGAGTATGAAATCAGCCCCGGCAGAAGCGAGCGCTGCTGAACCAATGGCAAACTCAACATCATAGCATATCTGGATCCCGAAATTGCCTTTGACTGTTTCAAAAAGTGTCAGGGTAGAAGGGCCTGCGCTGATTCCCCACGTTTCATTTTCAAAGCGGGTCATGAAAAATTTATCCTGGTGCCCTGATGTCCCGTTGGGTGCATATACATAAGCCCGGTTGAAGATCGATCCTCTTTCGGCTACCGGAAAACTGGGGGCGACAATGATCACATTGTATTTTGTAGAAAGTGTGGAGAAGGCCTTTTGAAAGTCAGCGTGTAATGCTTGTATTTCCGTCAGTTGGAGATTGATGTCCTGCTGGATTTCTGAGGAGAAAAGGCTGACAAGTTCCATGGCGCCATATTCGGGAAATAGCAACAAGTCTGCTTTTTGTGCTGCGGCTTCACTGATCCAGCTTTCTATATGCTTTTCCCAGGAAGAGAAAGATGTGTGATTTGTAATCGGGTATTGAGCGGATGCGATCTTGATATTCATTGAAATAAAGTGGAGACAAAAAGGGATTAAAAATCGATGCAAATAATTCAGGTGTCAGATATCCCTGGTCCAGAAAACGAGCTCTTTGGGACTTGGAGCTGTTTCATCGCGGTCAAGCCAGCTCATGGTGCATTTGAGGTTTTCATTTTTCTGGTAGCCGCGCTTTCTCCAGAAAGCATCATTCGTGCGGTAATGCTTAGGCTTGAGCGGATGGTCTTGCGGGCGGACTACTGCACAAAATGAAGTCGTCTGGTAAGTGCCGAAGCTTTTGGCATGTGCTTCCCTTTTATCGAAAAAACGGTGTCCGATGCCCAATCCGCGGTATTCAGGAAGCAAAAGGCTTTCTCCAAAATAGAATACAGGACTGACATCTATGCCGGCCTGGTGGAACGGACGCTGGACTTCTTCTGTTTCGTCCTTCAAAGCAAGGCAGGTTGTAGTGCCGATCATCCGGCCTTCGTCAAATACCGCAAACATCATAGAGCTGTCTGATTGCGCATAAGTTTGCAGGTAATTTTTTTCATATTCCATGGATCCCTCGTATAAGTAAGGGAATTCCCTGAACACAGCTATTCTCAATGCTGCGAAATCATCAGAGAACGTACTGATTTCAGCACCTGTCCTGGATATGAATGACAATGTTTTCATATTATTTTGAAACGAGTTCTATCCACTGAGGAAGGTTGTAATAGGTGGTTATTCTCGAGATCTTGTCACCTTTTACTTCCAGGAAAGCTGCTGCCGGAAGCACGTATGACTGCCCGTGCGCTTCAGGAAGTCCTTCTTCGCCCTTTTTGTAAATGCCGTTTACTGTGAATTCAGCGGCAACCCTTGAACCGGTTGGCTCAGTGAAGAAGATCATGTCTGTTAAATGCTCATCATAAGAATCATCCATCATCTGCAAAAAGCTGGTGAACTGCTGTATACCAAGCCTTGCTTCTCCCTGGTTTGGCTCATGCCTTACGCCCGGATCGAGTAATTCAAGCATGCCATTCCAGTCTTTTTTGTTAAAGCGGAGGTAATATTCCTGAACGATTTCAATTGCTGTCATGTATCGTATTAATAAGTATTGTAAGTATAATGAAATGCTAAAGTAGAGATAAATATATGAAATGAAAATGAACAGCAGGCGCGCGGCTGTCAAATCATTGCCTGATTTTGCGTTTTTTTATGACGCAGCATGCAGGCTAAGCAAAATGATGAATATTTATGCGTTCACTTCTGCCGGCTGCCCGAGGACTTCTACTTTCATCACGCCGTCGCGGTCTATCTCTGTAAGCCGCACTTTCTGGAAAGTATTGACAAAAGCTTCATTGTAAGGGACTTTTACTTTAACATAGTTTTCAGTAAAGCCATACATGATACCATTGTCTTCTTCCGATTCAAACAGCACAGTTCTTTCAGAACCGACGTTCTGGGCATAGAATTCACGTTT
>Ga0247732_10000934_pt1 | contig 12296 bp, 8 predicted proteins | sample UWRJL163409C2_FD_180940 | JGI IMG/M metagenome (GOLD analysis project Ga0247732, IMG submission 180940) | Plant litter microbial communities from Arlington Agricultural Research Station in Wisconsin, United States - UWRJ-L163-409C-2 | ecosystem: Environmental > Terrestrial > Plant litter >...
CGACAGCCAGATATAGAACGCGCGTGCCGCCCAGAGATCATCCGGCGCCACCTGGAAGTCCGCCGCGAATCCGACAAGTATCAGCGCGCAGCCCCCATAAATCCAGGGCAACAGGGAGCGCCGCGGCAGCTTCGAGGCGAACCAGCCAAATACTGGAAGCGCCGCCAGCGTTGCAACGAATGTCCCCGTGAAGAGCCATTGCAGATTGTTCACCCCGCCGGCCACGCCCATCGTCTCGCGCACCGGGCGCAGCATGAAATGGCTGGCAAAGAGCAGGAAGAACATCAGCAGGCCGGCGAACACGGCTCTGGCCTCGTGTGGCTCGACATTGAACAGCTGCGAAATCCGCCGCTGCCCCACAGGTGTTTCGGTCGACATGCCGGTTTCCTTCAGATCGGAGGGTGGCACGCTCAAGGCTGGCACATATCCGGTCGCCGCAACCTTGGAGGTTTGGCATCTGCTCGCGCACGGCCAAGCCGAGGATTTGGGGGAGAATTCTAGGTGCGGACGAGAGGCTTCAGATCCGCCTCGCACCAGACGCGGAAGCTGGTTGGCGTGGTATTTTCTGCGGTCCGGCGTTCGGTGTTGTCGAGTCCTTCACTCTTGGCCCGCGCCATGTCGGTCATGCCCTGCGCCATGCCGTCCGTCATGCCGAAGCGGATGAACATGGCCTTGTAATCCTCAAAGGAAATTCGCTGAAAGCGGACCGGCTTTCCGACGACGTCGGACATGATAAGCGCCATGTCGTTGAAGGAGATGTCCTCGGGACCGAGCACCGCGAGATGGCCCTGTCCGCTCCAGGTGGGGTCGAGCAGAAGTCGCGCCGCGCTGGCCGCGATGTCGCGCGTCGCGCAGGATGGCATCTTCCGGTCGCCGTCGATCGGGGAGAAGAAAACGCCTCTGTCTTTTATTGGCGTCGCTTGCCGGCCGATGTTGTCCATGAAGGAGGGCATGGTGAGCGCGCGAAAGCCTACGCCAGTGCTGGCGATCAGATCGTCCATGGCCAGCGAGGCCGTGACAAATCCGGCATTCGCGGCCATCGGCGTGCCACGGCCAAGCGCCGAGATGCCGACCACGCGCCGCACGCCCTGGCTCCTGAAAGCCTCGGCGGCTGGTCGGGTGAAGTCGACATAGGCGGCCATCGGACTGACCGCCTGATCATCCGGCGGGCACAGCCAGAATGCCGTGTCGGCGCCATCGAAGGCGCGGTTCACCACATCGGCATTGCTGTGCGATCCCTGAACGACCTGAACCCGCTCTCGAACTTGCGGCGAGAGACGTGACGGATCACGCACGATCAGCCGAACCCTCCCGCCCGCGGCAAGCACATTCTCAACTACCTGCCCACCGATAGTGCCGGTTGGCGCGGTAATGACGATCAGCGGCTGCTGCGATGGCGCGACCGTCCCCTGCGCCTGAATCGGATCGATGGCCGCGAGAACGGAGGAGGCACCGATGCCGAGGGCGGCGCTGCTGATGAATTTGCGCCGGTCGACGTGGATTTCGCCTTTGTAATTGAGCGTATCCGACCTGTTTCCTGACATATACTTTTCCTCTCTGAGTGAAATATCCTGATTTTCCGTCAATTAACTCAGGCTAAACTATGCGAAGTAACAGTGACGGGCCATGCTTCTCAGTACTAAATACATTTGAGATCGTACGAAATGGTCAACCGCGTGTGATCATCGGGACGTGTAATCGGGTGTGACTTGAGCAGGCGAGGGCGGTCGGCATCCAGCGTGAACACCCCCGCGTATCGACGCGCACGGACAGCCCCGGATGCGGCGGTGAGAAGGTGGCACGGGCGACGGTGCTCGCAAGCACGATGGGCTGGCTGACATCGTAGCGCCCCGTGACACCGTGATGGGCGAACGCGATGCCGGCTGCCAGGCTAGATGCGGCCGCTACCGTGAACGCCTCTCATCGGTGGAACGACCTCATTCCCGAATCTTCTCCGTGCTGCTCCGATGGCGGACAATCTCGCCGATGGCAGACGCAATCCATGCCGGATCGTCCGAGTTTTTTGCCTGAACGTCCGGAATCTTTACGTAAATCGATCTGTTTCAACTGTAATAAAAGACATATCGAAGTTGTGATCTGGACGTTGTTGTGGAGCCTCTGCAAATAAGAGAGCTTGGTCGCCCGTTGATGCGCGCCGTGTTCTCACGGCCGTCCTGGAATTTAGTATGGATCCACTCTCCCAAGTCCTCTCGCTGCTCAAGCCGTGCAGCTATCTCTCCTCCGGCTTCGAGGCCGGAGGAGAATGGGCGATCCAGTTCAACCATCAGCACCATACGATCAAATGCTACGCCGTCGTTTCGGGAGGATGCTGGCTCGCCGTAGAAGGCGTTTGCGAGCCGGTGCGCCTTGAGGCGGGGGACTGCTTCGTGCTGCCGAGCGGACGCCCCTTCCGGCTGGCGAGCGACATGTCGATCCTGCCGGTCGACTCCAAGACCATTTTCCCTCCGGCGCACCCTGGCGGCCGCGTCCGGGTCAATGAGGGAGATGGCCTGCTACTGGCCGGTAGCCGTTTCTCGGTGACGGGCAATCATGCCGGCTTCCTCTTGGATATGCTCCCGCCCATCGTCCATATCCGTAAGGAGTCCGAACAGGCTGCCCTGCGCTGGTCGGTCGAGCGGATGATGGAGGAGATGCGCGAGGGTCAGCCGGGCGGCGTTCTCATCGCGCAGCACCTCGCCCACATGATGCTCGTTCAGGCCCTAAGGATGCATCTGAGCGACGGTGTGAAGCACGATACGGGCTGGTTCCTCGCCTTGTCCGACAAGCAGATCGGGCTCGCGATAACGGCCATGCATGCCGCTCCTGCGTTTCGTTGGACACTTCAGGAACTGGCCGAGCATGCCGGCATGTCGCGAACGACGTTCGCAGTGAAGTTCCGCGAAGCTGCCGGCGAAACACCGATGGAATATCTTGTGCGCTGGCGCATGCTTTTGGCTGCGGACGGACTGGAGAACACCAGCGACTCCCTTGCAACGATTGCTATCTCGCTTGGCTACGAATCCGAAAGCGCGTTCAGTACGGCATTCAAGCGCGTAATGGGTTGTTCTCCTCGGCAGTTCCGTCGTGGCCAGAAGCCAATATCGCCGTCGCGAAAATTCCACACATTCCTCGATCCGTCAGAAAAAGAGGCAAGCGCGGCTCCCCGGCGCGCGGCAGCAGAATGACCTGAAGAGGCCTGCCCGCAAATTGCCCCTGTTGAGCTAGCACGACATGTTTGGAGAGTGCGCGCTCGTCTGTCCCTCCTGGTTTACGCCTCATCGGCCCGTCGATCTGTGCCATAGCCCATTACTCGGCGCCGATGTTTGATCGGTTACGCGGGCAGCGCTTCTAAAACCTGTGGCATCTCGCACGGTCGGGCAAACGGTCCAACCGGCGCACCCGTATGCACGGCGAAGTGATCTCGTGCGTATCTCTGGAAAGTGGCTCCCGCCTTGGCGTCACGCGGTCTTTGCAGGACTGGGCAGATTTATTGAGGTTTTGGGCATTCTGAACATCGGATGCCTCCTCTAGGGTAATAATAATCGAAGGCATGGAATATGTAATAATGAATAGATAAAATAAATGTAAAATGTTTATGCTAAAATATAAATTGAATAAAATTCACGTGTCGAACCCGAGCTATTTTTTGTGCGGGATGTTTTAAACGTAGATTATAGTTTGATTATGCAATGAAATTTGTTCCTGAAGTCCAGAATGGCCCGGTCAGTCTGATTTTGGCATCTTGTGCTGGCCGCACTTGGATTACACAGCCACGCTGTCCGCGACCAATCCGCCGCTCCCTACTCTCATCCCGGACACCGGTGTGCTCCGGGCTCGGATGCCATTACCCATGAGCAACATCACTACACCGCGCCACCCACGCCTGCTGCAGGCCTTGTTCAACCTCCGCCGCGATGAGGTCGCGCCGGTTCTGATCGCGGCTTTCTTCTTTTTCTTTGTGCTGACCGCGCTGATGCTGCTCCGGCCCGTGCGTGACGCTCTGGGCATGGAGCGCGGGATCGAGAACCTGAGATGGCTGTTTATCGGCACCGCTGCGGTCACGTTGGCGGTTAATCCGCTGTACGGCTGGCTGGTCAGCCGACTGAAGCGACTACAGTTCATCGGCGCCACCTACGGTTTTTTCGTCGTGAGCCTCGTGGGCTTCTGGATGCTGCTGATGTTCGCGCCGGGCGCGGTTGGTCAGCGTAGCGGCCAAGTGTTCTACGTCTGGTTCAGCGTATTCAACTTGTTTGTCACCATGGTATTTTGGGCGCTGCTCGCCGATCACTTCAGCAGCGATCAAGGGAAGCGACTATTCGCCCTTATTTCAGTGGGCGGCACGCTCGGCGCGATCTTCGGCCCTTGGCTCACCTCGCAGCTGGCGCAGCCATTGGGGACGCCCAACCTCCTCCTCATCGCTGGCGGTTTGCTGCTGCTGGCCCTTGCCATGGCCTGGCTTCTGCTTCGCGTGGCCCCGGACCGTGCGCACCCTTACCGGCTCGACGAAACAGGCGAGACAGCCAGCGAGATCGAACGTATCGGCGGTAGCGCCTGGGCTGGATTGCGTCAGGTAGTGCGATCGCCCTATCTGAGCGGCATTGCCGGCTACATTCTGCTGATGACCGTCCTCGCGACGTTTATCTACTTCACCCGTCTACAAATGGTTGCGGCGGTGGCGGACAGCACGGACGCTCGGGCGGCGATCCTCGGCAATATTGACATGTGGACGCAGGTCGCCGTGCTGGTCCTGCAGCTCACCCTGACGGGAAAAATCATTCAGCGTTTGGGCCTCGGCGTGACGCTGGCGATCCTGCCCCTGACCACCGCAATCGGCTTCATCGGGCTGGCGATCTATGGATCGTTTGTGGTGCTGGTTCTGCTGGAAGCAGCCAACCGCGCCGTGCAGCGCGGCATCACACGGCCAGCGCGCGAGGCGCTGTTCACCGTGGTCAGCCGCGAGGAGAAGTACAAGGCCAAGGCCTTCATCGACACGTTTATATATCGCTCCGGCGATGTCTTGGGTGCCCAGACCGAAGGCGTGCTCGGACGACTGGGGCTGACCATAGGCGGACTGGTCAATGTGGTCATACCGCTGGCGCTGGTCTGGGCAGCGCTGGGTATCTGGCTGGGGCGTGCGCAGACACGGCGTGCGGCCCAACCCGAAGCGAGCGCCACGCTCATCCCCCCATCCCCTGCTTTCCGGGAGCCCGTCGGCCGGGGTGCTCCTTAGCAGCGGCGCTTTCCAACACAACAACGAACGCCCAGGCCGACGCCCGCCTGCGGACGATCAGCGAAGAGCTCAGCGGCACTCGTTTTCCCTTACAGGTTGGCTGATCGCATACCCCTCGGTTCCCCGGAGCCGCGACGGAGCCCCGGTCCGGGCCATATCCCTCTCGGTCGAACTGGCAGGTATTGGCATCACATAACGATGTCTATGCCTCCATTCGAATCGAACAATACTTCTAACCAGGAGAGAGTACAGAACGATGAATCACATAATGCGAAACGAAACCATGCGCACCAGCCGTACCGGCTGGCGAACAACGCTTGCCGCACTGGGTATTCTGTTAAGCCCATTGGCCGTGGGCAGCACGGTGGCGCAAAGCCCGCCCAAGCCGGACTGGAGCCTGGCGGACATGCCCTCTCAGAAGGAGCGCATCTTCCTCGTTACCGGCGGCACCAGCGGCATGGGGTTCGAGGACGCCAAAGCGCTGGCCGCGGCGGGCGCCCGAGTGGTGATCGCGGCGCGCAATCCGCAGCGAGGTCAGGAGGCGATCGATCGGATCAAGCAGGAGGTCCCCGGAGCTCAGGTGCAGTTCGAGGCTGTCGATCTATCCGATCTGTCCTCGGTCCGAGCCTTGAGCAAGCGACTCGGTACAACGCTCCCCCGACTGGACGGGCTGATCAACAACGCTGCCATCATGGCGCCTCCAGAGCGCGGCACGTCCGCAGACGGCTTCGAGATGCAGTTCGCCACCAACTATGCGGGGCATTTCGTGCTGACAGCCGAGCTGCTTCCACTGTTGCGCAAGAGCAAATCGCCCAGAGTCGTGACGCTCGCCAGCATCGCCGTCCATCGCGGGAGCGTCAATTTCGACGACCTTCAGTCGACGAAGGCCTACAACCCCTATGGCGCATATGCCCAGTCCAAGATTGCGTGCCTTGTATTCGCGCTTGAGCTGCAGCGGCGCAGCGATGCTGCGGGATGGGGTATCCAGAGCATGGCCGCGCATCCAGGTGTTGCGGTGACCGAGTTGGTTGCGCGCGGACCGGGCCTTGATAGCGAGACCGGCCGTCAGTGGTCCAGCAACCGCGAGAACTTCCAGACCGCGGCTCAGGGAGCCATTCCCACGCTCTACGCGGCAACGGCTCCGGATGCGCGAGGCGGTGTCTATTACGGGCCAACGGGCCAGAATGAAGTCAATGGCCCACTTGGCTTGGCGACCGTTCCCGCCGCGGCCAGCGATGCGGCCGCCGCTGCCCGCCTGTGGGTGATCAGTGAAAAGATAACCGGCGCCCGTTTCCCTTCGCGCGCGGATTGATCGCACTGCAGACATGCCGAATGCGGGCGGCCCTTTCCGGCACCGCAGATTAACCGTCCAAGCGAGCCTCGCACGGGGAAGCCAAGCACAGCCTAAGGTATGTGGTGGCATCCCCGCGCGGGGAAAAATGCCGCTTGTGCATACCTCGGCTGTCAACTTTGGACGTGGCCCCTCAGCCCGTGTCGATAAGCCGTTTCGCCGCCCGCCTTCGGAGCGCGGTCCACCCAGGAAACCTCATGAATCGAAGCGGAAGACCCACATCGCGCCGCTTGCGCATTCTTCGAGCCGTGTTCAACCTTCGGCCTGAAGAGATTGCGCCGGTCGTCATTGCTGCCATCTTCTTCTTTCTGGTGCTAACCGCGCTGATGGTGCTACGCCCGGCTCGCGATGGCTTGGGTATTGAGGCCGGATTCGACAACCTCCGCTGGCTATTTATCGTCACAGCTATCGTTACTTTTGCAGCTAACCCATTATTTGGACTTCTAGTTAGCCGTTTTTGCGGCCTGCAGGTCATCGGCGCCACCTATGGTAGCTTCGTTCTTAGCCTAATCGGGTTCTGGGGGCTGCTGACGTTTACACCCGGGGGCATGCGCGATGCCTTCGGGCAAGTGTTCTACATCTGGTACAGCGTGTTCAATCTGTTCGTTACCATGGTGTTCTGGGCAGTGCTGAACGACCGCTTCTCTGCCGATCAAGGCAGGCGGTTCTTCGCCCTTATTTCAGTGGGCGGCACGCTCGGTGCGATTTTCGGATCCTGGCTCGCGTCGCAACTTGCCGAAGTGCTGGCGACGCCCAACCTGCTGCTGGTCGCGGGCGGCTTCATTCTGCTTGCCCTGCCAACAGCCTGGCTGCTGGCGCACGTGGCGACAGACCAGACTGGCATCGATGTGTCCGATACCGCGACGGGGTTCGCTAAGGATGACGAACGCATTGACGGCAGCGCCTGGGCCGGAATCGGCGCGGTGTTCCGTACACCTTATCTCAGCGGCATAGCGGCCTATGTGCTCCTGATGGCCGTCGCGGCGACATTCATCTACTTCACCCGCCTGCAAATGGTTGCGGCCGTGGCCGACGACATCGACGCCCGCGTAGTTCTGCTCGGCAGCATCGACATGTGGACCCAGATCGCCGTGCTAGCGTTGCAGCTCACCTTTACAGGGCACATCGTCAAACGCTTCGGTCTCGGCGTCACGCTGGCAATCCTGCCCGCCGCGACCGCCATCGGCTTTATAGGGCTCGCGATCTACAGTTCATTCCTAGTACTTATACTGCTCGAAGCCGCTACACTCGCCATTCAGCGCGGGGTCACCCGCCCCGCACGCGAAGCGCTGTATACGGTAGTCGACCGCGAGGGCAAGTATAAGGCCAAGGCCTTCATCGACACTTTCGTGTATAGCGGCGGCGGCGGCGGCGGCGCACACACCGAGGGCCTGCTTGGCCGCCTCGGCATGGGCTTGGTCGCGATGACCAGCGTGGTGCTGCCATTGGCACTCATTTGGGCCGTGCTGGGCATCTGGCTAGGCCGCGCGCACGCTCAGCGCGTGGCACAGTCAGCAGCGAATGCTAAGACCCCGGATTTCAAAGGCATGTAAACCGCCCCGCGTTTCCGCGAGGCCATTTTGTTTTAGTCACGCTGCGATAGCTGGCTCGTCCAGTATGGCGTCGTAGCGTTCCTCGGCCTCGGCCGGCGGAATATTGCCGAGCGCACCTCAACCGACGCAAGGAACTAATCGCACCACCCAATCCTCCGACCCAAGTGGAGGATTGGGCAGGCAATTAGCTCTTTTCGGCATTTCGCCATCGCCTGAACGGCGTTTAACTTTAACGCGCAATGATTGTCGGCAGCCTCGCGGGCGCGCCGCCATATGCCATCCACCACCCCAAATATACAGGGCCAAATTTCCCTGTAGCTGAAATTGGGGCTCCGCCTATCTTGGGGCGCCCGCCACATAGTTAGAAACAAGGGCGCTGGCTCAAGCCCAGAACGTGCCCGGGAGTCCTCGATGTCTTGGTCGCACGGTTACTTTACCGATCTGAACTATTCTCATGGGTACTATCCGGAGATGAGCCAGGCCATGCTCCGCCTAGCCTGTCTTAGACAGGGGATAGAGCCGCAATTGCGTGAGGAGCCGACCTATCTGGAGCTGGGCTTCGGACAAGGGGTTTCGATCAACATCCATGCCGCCGGATCTGCCGGATCGTATTGGGGAACGGACTTCAATCCCGGACAGGCGGTGGAAGCTCTCAAGCTCGCCTCGGCATCCGGTGCCGACCTTCACCTGTTCGACGATTCATTTGAAGAATTTGCCGCAAGGAAAGATCTACCCGATTTCGATATCATATCGCTGCACGGTATCTGGAGCTGGATATCGGAATCGAACCGGAAGGCCATCACAGATATCATCAGGCGGAAGCTCCGGCCGGGTGGGATCGCCTATATTAGTTACAATTGTCTACCCGGCTGGGCGTCGGTCATCCCCCTTCGCCAACTGATGTCCCTCTACCAGGAATATGGCGCGGCGAAAATATCAGGCCCCGTTGAAATGATCGACGGCGCCCTGAAATTTGCCGAAGAAATCTCTAAGGCCGATTCGATCTACTTCAAGGAAAACCCCATCGTTGGGCATCACCTTGAAAAACTTATGAGCCAAAGCCGGAACTATCTGGCCCACGAATATCTGAACGCGGATTGGCATCTTGAGCATTTTTCCGACATGGTCCGTAGCCTTGACGATGCCAAGCTTACATTCGTGGGATCGGCCCGTCTGCTCGACAGCATTGACGCCCTGCAACTCAGTGACAAGGGTCGCAAGTTCGTTTCGCAGATCGGTCATCCGGTCGTGCGCGAAACGGCCCGCGACTATTTGATGAACAGACGTTTCCGGTGCGACATCTTCATCAAAGGGGCCCGCAAATTTTCGGGAAATGAACAGCGAGAAGCCTGGCACTCGCTGGCTTTCGTGCTGGTGAAGCCACCCACTGATATTCCGAAGAAGATACCATGCGGCGGGAGAGAAGTAGAACTGCCGGCAGACAAATATGATCCGGTCATTGAGCTTCTGTCCGACGGCAATTTTCGGCCAAAGCGCGTCGACGAGATGATAAGGCATCCGAAGATGCAAGGATATAAAACTCAGGAAATACTTGAAATTCTGATGGTCCTTGTCGGGGCCGGATTTGCGGCTCCCGCTCAGAACCCCTCGGAGAAGGTGCGGCAACGATGCAAAGATTTAAACGAATATATCCTGAAACGAGCGCTCGTTAACATGGATCTGCATCACATGGTATCGCCGGTGACCGGGGGCGGTATTGCCCTGTCTCATATGGCGCAACTGTTCATTCGTGCAGTCGAGGAGGGCGAAACTGATGCTGATGCCTTGGCGAACTACGTTTGGAACTTCCTCGACAATATCGGTGAGCGGCTACTGAGGGACGGCAAGAGAATTGAAGCCAAGGACGAAAACCTCAACATGCTCAGAACTTCGGCAAATAAATTCCTCAAGTTCAGCCGCCCGCATTTGGAAACGCTTCAGATCATCTATCGGGATCAGAAGCCGAAAGAATTACCCCTCGAAAGGCTGGAGCGACTAAGCATTGCGTGATTGCCCAGGGCTGGGCAGGCAAGTGCGAGCGTTGAACCGTGCCCGGCTGACGATCGATCACGAGCGCTGCCAGTTCTGGTGCGACGCCATCGGCGGCTCCAAGAGCATATCTCGCCGCTAGAGGTGACCGCGTTTCGCGAAACGCATCGGCATCAGGGCATGCTCGCTCAGCTTAGTCATCTCTGACAATCAAAACATCCCCAGCCCGATAATAAATAGCCATTAGCCACGGAAAGCATCAGATGGAGATGTTCTATGTACAAATTTCAGTACAAATACGCTGAAACCGCATGGACGAACTCGCACTACAAAATCATGTCCGTCACCATCGGAGTCTCCAGCTCCGAGCTCAGCATAGCGTTGCAGGGCCAGTGCTGGTGGAATCGTCCCCAGCTATGTTAGCGCCCGGGCTGGGGTGGACTTGCGGCCCAGCAGGACGAAGGGCAGGCCGAGCAGCAGCACGCCCACGCCGACCATAGCGCCGAGGCCGGTGTACATCAGGCTCGCATAGAGTAAGTAGGCGCAGGTTAGGCAGAAGATCGCCGGTGTGAGCGGATAGAGCGGCGCGCGGAAGGCGCCGGTGCGGCCGGGCTCTCTCTGGCGCAGCACGAAGAACGAAATACCGACCATCAGCAGGAAGAACCAGAACACCGGCGCGGTGTATTCGACGATGGCTTGGAAGCCGAGCCGCGAAGTTGCGCCGAAGCCGACCAGCAGCAGCGCGATCGCGCTTTGAGCCAGTATAGCGTTGACCGGGGTGTTGGCACGGTCCTCCCACAGGCCGATACGGCCCAGCAGCGGCATGTCGTGGCCGACCGAATAGTACAGCCTGGCTCCGGTGAAAATGGTGGCGTTGAGCGTGCTGAGCGCGGCGATGCATACCACCGCTGCCATCACCAGTGATCCGCTGGAGCCGAACACCTGCCGCAACGTGTCGGCTGCGACGACGTCGCTATTGCGCAGGCCGTCGAGCCCGAGCACCTCCAGATAGGCGAGGTTGATGAGGATGTAGAGCGTCGTGATGATCAGCACGCTGAGCACGAGCACGCGCGGCATGTTGCGGCGGACGTCCTTCATCTCGGCGGAGAGATATGCCGCCTCGTTCCAGCCGCCATAGGTCAGAAGGATCAGCACCATGGCGAGGCCGACTGTACCGACGGGGCCGGCGGCGGCCGGCGTGGGGTCCGTAGCCGGAGACGCGCCGGCGCCCAGGCCGACACCCGCCACCAGCAGCACGGCGAGAATGGTTAGAATGGTGAAGAAAATCTGCAATGCCCGGCTTTGCTTCGAGCCAAGCAGATTGATGACGGTGAACAGCGCGATTGCCCCCGCGGCGTAAAGCGCAGCGCCCCATTGACCGAGGGGCAAGATTTCCTGCGCATAATCGCCGAACACGAAGGCGACGGCGGCGATCGCGCCGGTCTGGATGACGGTCAGCCGCGCCCAGGCGAACATCAGCGCGATCGGCTTGCCGATGGCGCGCCGCAGATAGTGATATTCGCCGCCGGTGTTCGGATAGGCAGAGCCCAGTTCGGCATAGATCAGGGCGCCGACAAGCGTGATAGCTCCGCCAGCAAGCCAGACTGCGATGTAGGCCCATTCGCTGCCGACATTGGCAGCGACGATCTGCGGCGTTCGGAAAATGCCGATGCCAACGACCATGCCGACAAGGATGGCTATGCCGTCCAACATCGTCAGGCTGGCGCGCGGGATGCTCCCCGAGGCGCTTTTCTGCCGGGCCGGAGTGTCGGCAATGACGCTTTGGGATATGGCTGTGCGTTCCAAGGGTGTCTCCATGGCGTGCTGCGCGCTGGATGGCGTCCTGAATGGGCGGAGGGAACCCGCATCGTGCGGACATGCGGGGGCGTTGGCCGCCCCGGCATGCGGGGCGGCCTGTGCTGTGACCGGGAAGTGCGCGACTTAGCTCTGGGTCGCCGTCCAACTCGGCGCGGTGCCGCCGGAGGCCGTGCCCGTGATGCTGCCCGCTTCAACGGTGCCGGTGTAGTGGACACCGTCAGCGGTGAAGCTGATCAGCCGGCCATTTAGCCGGCCGTTCAGGATCGGCGTCGCGCCGAGTGTTCCGGTGATCATCTGGTACTTCTGCTCGAGCTTTAGTTCCTGCTCGCCGAGCCGCCACGAGCCCTCCACCTTG
>Ga0247732_10000935_pt1 | contig 12291 bp, 4 predicted proteins | sample UWRJL163409C2_FD_180940 | JGI IMG/M metagenome (GOLD analysis project Ga0247732, IMG submission 180940) | Plant litter microbial communities from Arlington Agricultural Research Station in Wisconsin, United States - UWRJ-L163-409C-2 | ecosystem: Environmental > Terrestrial > Plant litter >...
GTCAGTTTCGACCGGTCAACCGGTACGAAGGCGATGGGGGTCGGATAGCCGGTTTTGCCGACTTCGAGCTTGAAGTCACTGCGCATGGCAACCGACGTGAGGCTGTCGAGATCGCTTTCCCAGTAGCCTTGGTGAATGCCTCGGGCAAGTGCCGGCGTGCTATCCCGCACATTCAGGCTGACGGCACCCAGCATTTCGGCCAGCCCCGGCACGCCATCGTTGTTATTGGTATGGGCGCTGCCGACAAAGGCGATCCATTTGTGCGGGCCTTGCGCCGCCTGGTCGGCTTCGATGACCCTGGTGGCGAAATAACTGAATATCTGGTTTCGCGACAGCTTGGTCGACGACGGCCCTTTGAGGTGATAGCTGGCGGCGCAGTCCAGGGCCCGCACGCGAATGCCATATTTATTCGCGGCCTGCACCACTTGAGTGTAAGTATCGGGGCCGCTGTACCCCCGCATGTGCCCTTGATCCTGACTGTTGAGATAAGCCTTGAGGCGGTCGGGCATGCGCTGGGTACGGTGGAACAGATCCAGCTCGGCCTGATGCATATCGGTGAGCAGGTGTTCGACATAGAGGGTCTTGAAGCCGGCCTCCTTGAGGGTTTTCATCTGCGTTCTGAGGAACTCCTTGCTGGCTTCATGACCATGGCCTTCCCCGATCAGTAACCCGGACAGCCGGCTTTCGCTGACCTGTTGGATAAACGCTTGCGGTGTGGTGGTTGCCGTGACCACCGGCAGCGTCGGCCGGGCGGGCGGTACATAGTCGGTGAAGAAGGTTTTGGCGCTGGTGTTCAACCGTGAGCGTGTGTCGATGAATGAGTCGTAGGCGGGCTTGCGTGATTTGGTCAGCAGCCCGAATGAGCTGTCCAGGCCATGGGGCTCCTGCGCCAGCTGGCCGATATCGTCGATGAAGGCCGGCGCTATGTCGAATTCGCTGAAGTGTTCAACGACAGCGGTGGGCGCCGATACAGGCGGTGGGGCAAGCTCGGCCGCCTTGTAGGCGGTAGGCAGGGTCATAAGGTAGTCGCCCTTGGCTTGGGCGTCGCCGGGTATCGAGCCAGGCGTATCAATACGAATGCCCACGGGCTGGTCCGTGCCGACATCTTCAATGCGCAGTGCGACAGCGTCATGCAGGTCTGCCATGCCTGGCGTCTGCTCGAACGTGCGCAGGCGCGACGGCTCCACCAGAGCCACCCAGCGTTCCTGCGGGGTGTCGGCCGTATCTGCTTGGATGGCCTTATGCGAGTAGAAATTTCGCAGGCGGTTGTTGCGTGGCGTGGTGGGCGGCGTGTCGCCCAGGATCAGGGCGCTGTCCAGTTGGTAGGACGTCGACACGTCCAGAGCCTTGATCGTCAGGCCTTTTTCTCGCGCCTTGCTGACCAGCGCCAGATACGAGTAGGGCGCGTTCGATGCAAAGCCCATGGCCTTGTCGACGGTTTTCAAGTGCAACTGAATATGGCGCCAGGATTGTCCGCTGTTGAGTTTCTCCAGTTTTTTGCTGAACACATCCCCCGGCAAGTATTCCAGGTACAGCGTTTTGAAGCCCCGTTGAATCAGGGTATCCAGGTTGTCGATCAGCACCTGTTTGCCGGCAATGGAGCCGGGGAGGGCGCCGACGATCAAGTGCTTGTTGCCGCTGAACGCCTCGCTGCCAAGCAGTTGGGCGAATGAGGCACTGGCCTCGACAGCCGGCACACTCGTCACCGCAGGCAGCGGCACAAACGCCTGGTAAAACGCCTGGGCGTCGGTGGCCAGGCGCGACACCTGCTCCTGATACGCACCCCGTGCCTTGCGCAAGTGCAGCACGGTGTTTTCCAGCGGTATTTCCTGAGGGAGTTGCATCACTTTGGCAGACTCGACCAGGTTGCTTTTCATCTGCGGGTCGAGGATGGATTCAACGTCACGCCAATGTTTCGCAGGGACTCCGTAATCCACAAGGGGCCCGGGGGTTTGCGGCACGGTTTCATATTTGGGCGCGCCACCGGCCAACCCGCTGCGTACCCACACGCCTTGAGCATCGGGCTCGGCCAGGCGGGCGGTAGACACCAGGTTGCCGCTGGCAGGATCAACGCGATGCAGCAAATACCGGCCTAACGCATCCGGGGTAGTGGGCGCCCATAACGCCTGGCCATCGAAGATAACCGGTTGCATGCCGTGCGGGGTGGGCGACGCGGCTTCCAGTTGGTTGATCAGTTGCATCGTACGCCTTTGCCCGGTATCGGCAGCACTCAGGCGCAGCGGTTTGGCCACGGGGCTGAGTGAGCGCAGGGCGGGGCGTAGGTCGGTAAACAGCGCGCCGGCGCTGTTGAACAGGTAGCCGAGGAAATGCTCGAAGGCGGCGGAAGTGTCGCCCTGGTTGTAGGCATGCCAGGCCAGCATGGCGTCCTTGAAGGCCAGTAACAGGCCGACACTCAGGCTCAGCACCGGAAACGGCGCTGTGGCAACCGCCGCTACCCACTCGATGCAGGTCCAGAGAATGCCGGTGATCATCTGTGTGCGGCTTACGGTGGTGGCTTTAACGTCGTCTATGCGGCGTTGCAGTTTCATGTTGTACAGCGCCTGGCGCATATCGGTTACCGGCGCAACGCCGCGGGTGGTGTCGTAGCGCGCAGGGCTGACGCTGGTTTCGTCCAGTTGTTCGGGGAGGTTGCGCCTGGCATCTTCAAGGAAGTTGCGAACCCGCGTGCGCGATTGCACACCCACCCGTTCGGCGAGGTAATCGACCATGCCCGGCTGCTTTTTCAACAGGTAATTGAACAGCCGTGCCTCGCGAAAGCTGATGCCATCGGGGGCATGCGGGGTGTAGAGCATCACGGGGTTGTCCGCGTGGGTGAACAGCCAGGCACCGATGACCCAATCGCCATCGATCATCAGGCGATGGATGGCGTAGCGGTTGCGGGTCTGCACCGAGGTGTCGCCCATGCCGGCGATGCACTGGTCCAGCCATTGCTGGTCAACCTCGGCGAAATGGCCTTGCAGGTGGTGCTCGAGGGCGGCGATTTGTAACTGCCATTGAGTGATGGCCAGCACCGTATTGCGCCGGATCTCATAAGAGGGCTCGCGGCTGTTCAGCAGCGTGTCCCGCACCTTTTTGATGTAGCGTTCGCCGATCCACACGCCTGTGATCGAGCGCGCCACGTTTTGTGCGGTCAGTGGGCTCAGGTCGACGCCTTGCGGGCCTTTGAAGTGTGCCGAGCGGGAGAATTTTTCGTCGATAAGCCCTACGCCATCGGCGTAGCCGTTGCGATACAACTGGGTATAGGTTTGCGGCGCAGGTGTCCACACACCGATCAGCGCGGGCGGCGAGTAGACCCATACGCTGTTGGGGTCGACATCGTTGCCTGGCCGACCGAGCATCTGGTTCAAACGCAGCTGCGCCTGTTGGTGCGCGTAGTTGTCGAAGCTTGGAAAGCTGGCTTCCGAAAACGCCTGGGTGTTATAGACCCGCAGTGTGTTGTTGGCGTTTTCGTTCAGCGTCAGCAGCTTTCTGCGCTGTTCGGCGCTGGCCGAGCGAAACCACAACGGCGTGCTGAAATCATAGTCATCCACCCGTGTGCGCAATGCATGCTCGGCCATTGATTGCAGGCAAGCCTGATAGCTCAGCGCAGTGTTGAAGGTGACCTCTTGATGTTCCTGGCTATGGGGCTTGAAGCCCAGGCCAGCCAGCACGGTGTTCATGGTGGCGCGAAAACGCATGGGCAGGCGCGTGATCAGGTAATCGGTGAGGCTGCTGGAAGCCGCCTCGATGCCGTTATCCACAGCCCAGCCCAGGATATGGGCCTGGCACTGCGCTTCGCTGTCGAAGGCCATGAATTGCTGTGCCCGCGGTGCCTGCGGAGTGCACAGCAGCACGCGCTTGATCGTACCGGTGCTATCGGCCTGGCGCAGTGCCCACAGGTCCAGCAGTTGCGCACCATGCAGGGACAGCATGCCGGAGCCCAGGCTGGCGGCGCTCAGTAGCGGGTCGCTGCCGGCGCGCAGGCGCTGGATCAACTGGAAGTCATCGTCACTCAAGTGGCTTTGCAGCACGGCGGTGTAGGCCAGCGCATTGATCCGCCGGTCCAGCATCTGTTCGATGGCCTGCCTGAGCGCGGGACGGCCATGCAGGTCCTGTTGCACCTGGGCAAAATCGATACGCGGCTGCAGGATGTTCAGCTGCTTCGCGAGCCAGGCGGGGGTGAGGTCGTTGTACGCCTCGGGCAGTGCTGCACCGTGATAAGTCAGCGTGGTGTTTTGCACAAAGTCCGAGCCCGGCAATTCGTCGCCGGTGTGCAAGCCACGCAGGGCCAGGTCGATCAGGTTGCGCTGTTGTTCATAAGCGTCCAGGCCGGGCATCTGACGTCGGGTGGTGACCAGCAGGTGCTCGGGCTGCAAGTCGTCAATCTCCAACTCGTCGCTCAAGCGCTCACGTAACTGATGGGCGGCCAGGGTGTGGAGTGTGGCGGCTGGGCCGAGCAGGTCAAGCAGCGTCTGGCGCGCTTGGTCGTACTGCCCCAGATGTACCGCCAGTTCGGCACGCCGGGTTTCGCTGGCGCTGCGATACCAGTCAGGCGCAGTCTGGCGCAGGTGGCGTTCGAGCAGGCCCTGGGCGCGCAGTTCAAGGCGGGCGCTGAAGTCGGGCGGGGTCGTGGTGATGGCGGTGTCGAGGGCGCTGTGTAATTGGGCCGGGTCGCGACTCGGGTTGTCGGCGAAGCTCAGCGCGTAATCGATATCCTGCGTGCGCTTGTCCACCTGGGTATCGAACAGGTGTTCGAACAGCGGCTTTTCGTTGATGCTTGCCAGCTCCAGCGGCCAGATGCCCGCCGCCGTCAGGGTGTGGTAACGCCGGGGCAGCAGCATCATGAACTCATGGCGGCTGTTGGGGTGGTTGATGAGTTGCAGCAGGCGCTCGTTGAGTTCGCCCAGTGAGTCGAACACTTCAATGCCCCGCACCGGCGTGAACAACAGCACCCGCCCGACAGCTTCGGTGGCGGTCAACGACGTAACGGTCGGGCTGTTGTTTTGCGTGGCGACAAAGGCGCCTGCCAGCTCGATGGTTTTATCCTGATAGTCGAACCTCAGGGCATACAGGCCCGGACGCAGGGAAGGGGCCGACCGCACCTGCGCCAGCATGGCACTGTCTTGCGGGTGCAGCAGGCGATCCTGAACACCCAGCCGTGCCTCGTACTCCAGGGCCGTAAGCCCCGCCGCGTCGATCAGGAACGACTTGCGTGAGCCGCCGTTGATCGGCTCGCGCAGGTCCATGTCCAGCAGCTCGGCGTTGAGACTGCGCTTGAGTGTGTCGACCAGTGCCTGCCCTTGTGTGCTGTGCAAGTCACTGCCGGACAACGCTTCGTAAAGTTTGCGGCTCTTGGCGAGCAGGGTTTGGTAATGGATTTTGAGCAGCTTGTTCACACGCTCCAGATAAGCCTGCTCGGCAGACGGTTGGTGCTCGGGCAGCAACTGTGCCGGGCTCAGAAACAGGTGGCTGCCGATCTGGTGGAGCGAGCCTTTGATATCTTCGAATGACAAGGTGGAAGTGCTCATCGGCACATTCTCCATGCTAAGGGTTAGAGGCCTCAGCTTGGGGAAGGGGACGGGGGGCGGGGCTGTAGATAGATAGTCGTGCGGTAAGGCGTTTTCCTACGGAATTTTCAGGGTGTGCCTAAGCAGAAGTAATCAGGTGCCGGTGAGGGCCATTCGCGAGCAAGTCCGCTCCCACACTGAATGTGTTCACACGTCAAAATGTGGGGGCGGGCTTGCTCGCGAATGGGCCGATCAAAAAGAAGTCCGCCAATGCAACAGCAGTGAGCTGTTCGTTCAGCTAACCACTCTCAAGGACTGCCTGAAAGACATCCAGTGAATCGCTGATCAGCATCCAGGCGAGGTAGGCCATCAATACTGCCACACCCGCGTCCAGCCATCGCCACACGACTGGCGAGCGGAACAACCCCGTCAACCGTTGACAGCCCAGCGCCAACAGTACAAACCACAATAGCGATGCGGTCATGGTCCCCATCGCAAACAGCACCTGCTGGCCGGCAGGTTTGGCTGCGCCGATGCTGCCAATCAACACCACTGTGTCGAGCCAGGCATAGGGGTTGGCGAACCCGAGTATGGCCGCCGTGCGCAACAGCCCTCGTTGTGAGTTGCTGCCTTGAGTGTCCGGCATTGACTGATTACGCAAACACGCCACTAGCCGCTGGGCGCCGAACCACAGCAGGTAGGCCGCGCCGGAAAACAGCAATAGCGCGACCAGCTCAGGGTTGCCTTCCAGTAGTGAGCCCAGCCCTGTAATGCCCAGGGCGATCAACAGCACATCGGCGAGAACACAAATGGCGACCACGCTCCAGAGAGGACCGCGGCTGACACCTTGGCGGATAACCAAGGTGTCTTTGGGGCCGGGTGCAGCGAACAGGCCAATACCTAAGAGCAAACCTTCAAGGTAAAGGGCGTTGAAATAGGAGACCATTGGGTATTCTTACCCGCAGAGAAATTAGCGAAGTTGAATGGGTTGATTACCGAAACCAATGTGGCGGGCATTAACGGCTCTAGTCAGATCAATGGGTTGTTTGCGGAAAAAACTTGTTAGCAGCTGCTCAGGGGTCGGGTTAGCGAAGTAAATCAATGAGCTTCTGGCGACCGGTTTTTGAGGCGCAAGGACTGCGTGATACGCCGCAGGTATTGCGTGATCGGAAAGCTCGGTCAATAAAGACCCCGCGAGTACCGCAATTTCGCTCTCCAAAAGACGCACGGGTTCCAGTGAGGCTCCTTTCACCAGGACCAGCCCTTCACGGGTCGGTTTAATAAACGACAACATATGACCATCCTCATGAGGGTCCTGAGCAAACTGACGCTCACTGCTTCTGCTCTGGGCGCCGTAGACACACAACTGAACATAAGACGCAGAACGAAAGGGGGCTAAGAGTGAAACCCCAAACTCGCCGCAGATGCCGTCCATCAGCTCTTGAGCCAGCTCACTGATCTGTCGTTCGAAGGAAATCACAGCGGCAAAAAAATCACATTGAGTGAACTCGAGCCCCATTCGTTTCGACGCGTGAGCGGGCCAATAACAGAAACGCTCACACAGGTCCGGGTGATCCTCGATACCCGAATATTCAGCGCCAAACGGGAAAAAACCATCTGTGTCTCGGAGGAAGGAAAATGACGATTTAGTGGCTTGGGAGATTGCGGAGTAGCCATCAACGATTTTCTTGTAGTCCCGCAACATGGCGTCAGATATTTGCAAGCTGCCGAAGCCTGAACGAGCAATTGAGTCACAGCACGCTTTTATTTGAGTCATCGCTATATCCAAAGATAGAAGTAAAGGAATGCAACAATCACTAGGTTCGCAAGCCTGCGAGAAACTACGACACTGGATATAGCTAACCGAAAAGCGACTTATCCATGTTCTTCACAACATCGCCAGCAGGTTGTAAGTGTGCATTGCGCAACTCGCGTCACGGCGTGCAGGTTGTCCTTTTTGGCGCACAACGTGACGACTCTCACCCAAGGCTGGAGGCAAATAATCGCGTATGAGCATCCGGACACGAGATACCCTCCGAGCACTGGTTGTGCGGCGCTGCCGAGAACTGGGTAAATCCATGAGCATCCTCGCCAAAGAGTCAGGCATCTCCCGAACCTATCTCTATGGTTTGGCCAGCGGCGCCTCCCAGGACCCGTCGGTACGTACCTTGACCAAACTGGCCAAAGCACTCCAGGTATCGCCGTTGCTACTGTTCCGCTACTTTGCGGATCTGGCAGGCGCGCCGGTCGATGCTCATGCCATGTCTACCACCAATCGCGCCATTGGCCTGCAGGACGCCAGCGATATCGCCGTATTCAACGCAGACGTCACCACTCCCGACCAGACCCTGGTTCTCCCCGGCGAAACCTTCGAAAAAACCTGGGAGATCCAAAACCTCGGCAACCGCCCCTGGCGCGGCCGCAGGCTGGTGCGGGTCGACGGCGAATACGTCATCGCCCGCCGCAGCAATTCAGGCGCCGCCCTGGAAGTCGTGATGGACACTCACCTGCGCAGCCTCCACAACGAAATTCCCATCGCCGACACCCTGCCCGGCCAGCCTGTACACCTCACCATGACATTCGCCGCACCCAAGGAAACCTGCACGGTGACCTCAATCTGGCGAATAGAAGATGAGCACGGCCAACCCTGCTATGGACCGGCGTTCATCCTGCATGTAATCGTCAACGTCATGGCGCGCTAAGTGCCGCACCACCCAACAAGGTCTTTCTTGCTGGATCATGATGCGGCCCCGGTGCAGCGAAATTTGAACAGTCACTCCACCTCTACACCCCGGCACTCACCTCACGGCTGCCGACCAACCGCTCCAACGCCTCACCCAGCCCCGACGCCTTGTCCCCAATCAGCAGGTGCCAAACACCGCTATCAAGCTGGCTGACACCTTGGCAACCCAGCGCAGTCAGGTCCGTTTCAGACAGTACCGAATCATCCCCCAGCTCCACCCGCAACCGCGTCATCGCCACCGCTTCCAGCTGGCGCACGTTCGCCCGGCCACCCAGGGCATTCAGCCATTTTTCTGCGTCGTGCAGGTTCACCCCAACCGGCTTATCCACAGGCGCAGCCGCGACGGGCAGTGCGGGCACAAACCCGGGCATCGCCAAGCGAATCTCATCGGCAATGCTGTCGGCCAGTGGCCCCACGACCACCTGCAAACTCCCGCCATTGCCAGGCCGCACCACGGCCATGGCGCCCAGCGCTTTCAGTTCGGCATCCACGGCTTTGTTGCGGTCCACCATGTCCAGGCGCAGACGCGTGGTGCAGGCGCCCACACTCAACAGATTGGCCGCACCCCCCAGCGCGCGGATATACGCCCCGGCCCGCTGGTTGTCGCTCATCGCCTCAGCCTGCGCGACCTGGATGTCCTCACGCCCCGGCGTCTTCAAATTGAAGCGGCGAATGCAGTAGTTGAACACGCTGTAATACACCACCGCGTACGCCAGCCCGACCGGCAACACCAGCCAGCCATTGGTGGACTTGCCCCAGCCCAGCACCATGTCGATAAACCCGCCGGAGAAGGTAAAGCCCAGGTGGATATTGAGCAGGTTGGTGACCGCCATCGACAGGCCGGTGAGCAGCGCATGCAGCAAGTACAGGAACGGCGCGAGGAACATGAACGCGAATTCAATCGGTTCGGTCACGCCGGTGAGGAAGGAGGTGAGGGCCATCGACAGGAAGATCCCGCCCATGACTTTACGCCGCTCCGGCAGGGCGTTGCGGTACATCGCCAGGCAGGCGGCGGGCAAACCGAACAGCATCACCGGGAACATGCCGGTCATGAACTGGCCGCCCTTGGGGTCGCCAGCGAAGTAGCGGGTCAGGTCACCGGTGACCACCGCGCCGGTGGCCGGGTCGGTGAAGCTGCCGAACACGAACCAGGCCATGTTGTTGAGGATGTGGTGCAGACCGGTGACGATCAGCAGGCGGTTGAACACGCCGAACACGAACGCGCCCAAGCTGCCGCTTTCCATCAGCAACACGCCAAAACTATTGATGCCGTGCTGGATCGGCGGCCAGATCAGGCCGAAGATCACCCCCAGCGCCACTGCCGAGAACCCGGTGACAATCGGCACAAACCGTCGCCCGCCGAAGAACGCCAGGTACTCCGGCAGCTTGATGTCCTTGAAGCGGTTGTACAGCGCCCCGGCCATCAAGCCGCTGGCGATACCGGCGAGCATGCCCATGTTGATGCTGGTGTCCATCACCTTGAGCGTGGAGACCATCACCAGGTAGCCAATCGCCCCGGCGAGCCCCGCCGTGCCGTTGTTGTCGCGGGCAAAGCCCACGGCGATGCCGATGGCGAAAATCAGCGCGAGGTTGGCGAAGATCGCTTGCCCCGCGTCGTGCATCACGGCGATGTTCAGCAGGTCGGTGTCGCCCAGGCGCAGCAGCAGGCCGGCAATCGGCAAGATGGCGATGGGCAACATCAATGCACGGCCCAGGCGTTGCAGCCCTTCGATAAATAGTTGGTACATGGCGGGTCTCCTTTTTCTTGTTGTTGTCAGCTCAGCGGCCAGTGGGTTTGACAGGCTTGGCGCACGGCCTTGGCGCTGCTCAGGTCGAGCAAGCCTTGGCTCAATTGCCGGCATTGCGCCGCATCCAGGTGACGGACGCGGTCCTTGATTTCTGCGATTTGCGGTGGGCTCACCGACAGTTCGCTGACCCCCAGGCCGACCAGCACTGGCGTGGCCAGCGGGTCGGACGCCAAGGCGCCGCACACGCCGACCCAACGCCCGTGTTTGGCGGCACCCGCACAGGTCTGGGCGATCAGCCGCAGCAAGGCCGGGTGCAGAGCATCGACCCGGGCGGCGAGGCCGGCGTGGTCGCGGTCCATCGCCAGGGTGTACTGCGACAGGTCATTGGTGCCGATGGACAAAAAGTCCGCATGCTCGGCCAGTTGTTCGGCCATCAAGGCGGCGGCGGGCACTTCGATCATCACTCCCAGTTCGGGGCGCTGGGTCAGTTCCAGCTCTACGCAGAGTTCATCCAGGCGCTGGCGGATCTGCAGCAGTTCATCCACTTCGCTGACCATCGGCAACAGGATGCGGCAGCGCGCGAGCGGGCACACTTGCAGCAGCGCGCGCAGTTGCTGGTCGAGCACGTCAGGGCGCACCTGGGCCAGGCGAATCCCGCGCAGGCCCAGCACCGGGTTGGCCTCGACGGGCAGCGGCAGGTAGTCGAGCTGTTTGTCGCCGCCGACGTCGATGGTGCGGATGATCACCGACTTGTCGCCCATCGCATCCAGCACGGCTTGATAGGCCTGGCGCTGTTCCTGTTGATCCGGCGCGGTGCGGCGGTCGACAAACAGGAACTCGGTGCGCAACAGGCCGACGCCGTCCGCGCCGTTGGCAAAGGCCACCTCGGCTTCGGCACTGGAGGCGACATTGGCGGCCACCTCGATGGTGCGGCCATCGGTGGTGCGCGCCGGTTGCTGGGCCTGGGTCTGTTGCTGTTCACGCCGCAGTTTTTGCGCCTCGCGCATCTGCTGCACTTGAGCGTGGCGCGCCTCGCTGGGCGTGAGTTCCAGGCGACCGTTGGCCGCGTCGAGTACCACGCGTTGGCCTTGCGGCACGCCCAGCACCTCGCTGCCCAACGCGACCACACACGGCAGGCCCTTGCCCCGCGCCAGGATCGCCACATGGGAGGTGGCGCCGCCTTCGGCCATGCAGATGCCGGCTACCTGCTGCGCGCTCAGTTGCAGCAAGTCCGAGGGAGTCAGCTCATGGGCGCTGACAATCGCCCCGGCCGGCAATTCGAAGTGCCAGGCTTCACCCAGCAGTGCGCGCAATACCCGTTGCTGCAAGTCGCGCAGGTCGTTGGAACGCTCGGCGAACAGCGGTTTGCCCAAGGCCAGCAGCACCGCGCATTGTGCTTGGATCGCGTCGCGCCAGGCATGGGTGGCGGCGCTACCGTGTTCGATGGCGGCGGTGGCCGCGTCCAGCAGGGCCGGGTCCTCCAGCAGCGCGAGGTGGGCGGCGAAGATCTCTTCTTCCGCTTGGTTTTTGCGCAGGCGGGCGTGGTCCAGGGTCTGGCGGATTTCACCGCGCACCTGCTCAAGGGCCGCATCCAGCCGTTGCAGCTGTTCGTCGGCGCGGTGGTTGCCGGTGTCCGCCGGCAGTTCGATAGCGGTCAGGCGAAACAGCGGCCCGCACGCCAGGCCGGGGGCTGCACACACGCCTTGCAACACACCTGCCTCGGTATTCGCCTTGCGTGGGGCGACCGCCACCGGCGCGCAATGTTCTTCGCTCACGGCCACCGACAGCGCGGCGACCAGTGCCTGCAAGGCCGCCTCGCAATCCTTGCCGCGACAGGTGACACGCACCTCATCGCCTTCACCGATGCCCAGCCCCATCAGGCCGATCAGGCTGTCGCACGGCGCCGACTTACCGGCGTAGTGCAACTGGGCCTGGCTGCTGAAACCCTGGGCGGTCTTGCGGACCAACGCGGCGGGGCGCGCGTGCAGACCGCCACGGTGGGTGATGCGCACACTGGCGCGGGCTTCGCTGACCGAGTTATCCACAGCCGTCTGCGTCGGCGCCGTTGAGCGCAGCGTAATCTGCAATAACGGTTCGCCGACCTTGACGATGGGTCCTGCCTGGCGCTGTAGCTCAAAGCCCTCGCCATTGGTCAGAATGATCAGGCTGACCAGGCTCTTGCACTGCCGCGCAATGCGGTCTAGGTCGAACTGCACCAGCGCCTGGCCGCGCTTCACCCAGGCGCCTTCCTTGACCAGCAGCGCAAACCCTTCGCCATTCAGTTCCACGGTGT
>Ga0247732_10000936_pt1 | contig 12285 bp, 10 predicted proteins | sample UWRJL163409C2_FD_180940 | JGI IMG/M metagenome (GOLD analysis project Ga0247732, IMG submission 180940) | Plant litter microbial communities from Arlington Agricultural Research Station in Wisconsin, United States - UWRJ-L163-409C-2 | ecosystem: Environmental > Terrestrial > Plant litter >...
GACGATCGCACCGGTGGTGGTGTCGATCAACGAGGTCAGCCGGTCGAACTGGCGGACGTTGACGATCCGCATCCCGGCGGCATCTTCGGCCCGGAAGGCCCTGATGTTGGCGACGATCTTGTCGGTCAGCTCCTTGGCGATCGACCGCTCGGCCAGAACGTAATCCGGCGCGATACAGGTCTGACCGGAGTTCAGCAGTTTGACCCACGCGATGCGGCGGGCGGCGACGTCGAGATCGGCATCGGCCGCCACGATCACCGGGCTCTTGCCGCCGAGTTCCAGGGTGACCGGCGTCAACGTCGGCGCCGCCGCAGCCATGATCTTCTTGCCGATCTCCGTGCCGCCCGTGAAGAGGGCATGATCGAAGCCCTGCGCCAGCAGGTCCTGCGTCGTCTGGCCGTCGCCTTCGACGACTCGAACCGCCTCGGGGTCGAGATACTGCGGAACGAGTCGGGCCAGCAGCGCGGAGGTGGCGGGTGCCAGTTCCGACGGCTTGAGCACCACGCAGTTGCCCGCCGCCACGGCGGCGACGATCGGGCCGAGGCTCAGGTAGAACGGGTAGTTCCACGGCCCGATCACCAGGACGACACCGAGTGCGTCGTACTGCACCCAGCTGCGTCCCGGCAACTGGGCCAGCGGAAGCGACTGCCGACGCGGTCGCATCCATGACTTCACGTGTTTGCGCGCGAAGGTGGCTTCACCCTTGGTCGAGGCGATGTCACCGAGCCAGGCCTCGACGGCGGGCCTGCCAAGATCGGCAAGCAGCGCCGCGGCGATCTCGGATTCCCGTTCGTCACAAAGCCGTTCGATGCCCTCGAGCTGAGCCAGCCGCCAACTCACGTCCCGAGTACGCCCGGTGTTGAAGACCTGTCGCAGCGCGGACAGATCGAAGGTCTCAGCCGCAGGGCCGGTCGGCGTTGCCTCCTCGGAGGCGGCCTGAATCGACACGTCGAGGCTCAGATCTCGGGCGCGGGAACGACGCCGGAAAGTACGGCACCGCTGATCCCGCCGTCCACGACGAGCGCGTGACCGTTGATCCACCGTGCCTCGTCGGAGGCCAGGAACAGCACCGCCGAGGCAATGTCGTCCGGAGTCGCATGCCGACCGAGGAGTTCCTTGACGCCGTCGAGGTTGTCCTTGCCCATCGATTCCTCGAAGTCCACCAGGATCGGGGTCTCGACCGGACCGGGCAGCACCGCGTTGATGCGCAGTCCCATTTCGACGACGGCCAGGCCCATCGTCATGGTGTAGACGGTGGTGACCTCCTTGGAGAAGTTGTAGGCGTTGCCCTGCTGGGGGTTGGCCTTGAACCAGGCAGCGCCCTCTTCGAAGGTGTCGGTGGCGAGCAGGTCCCGGATGGTCTCCAAGCGGGCCGGCCAGCCGAAACCGGCTGTCGACGAGACGATCACGATGGAACCACCGGGGTTGAGCCGTTCGAAGAAGGCCTCCGCGAGATGACGAGCGGCAAGGGTGTTGACCGCCAGAACCAGATCGGCCGGGGCGGTGCCTGGAATGCCCGCGACGTTGAGCAATCCGTCGAACGTCCCGTCGAGCTGTTCGAGGGCGGCATCGATGCTGCGGGGATTGGCGAGGTCCACCTCGACGTGGCGAGTCACGCCCGCGGTGGGGGTGTTGCGGTCCAGCGACACCACGTCGGCACCGGCGTCGAGCAGGCGGGTGGCCACGGCATGGCCGATCCCGGAGGCGGCACCGGTCACCACGAAGCGTTTGCCTTGGAAGTCAGTCATCGCTACTCCTAGTCGAGGGTGTACGGCAGGGACTTCACGGCGCGAACGAAGTTGCCGACGAGGTACTCGGGTTCTCCGAGCCGGAGGTTCGGTGCCCGGAAGATCAGTTCGCGGTAGAACGCCTCCAACTGCATCTTGGCCAAGAAGCTGCCCATGCAGAAGTGTGGCCCGCCTCCACCAAAGCCCAAGTGATTGTTGGGCTTTCGCCGAATGTCGAAGGTGTACGGATCAGTGAACACCCGATCGTCACGGTTGGCCGAGGAGTACATCATCATGACCCACTCGCCTTCCTTGATCTCCTGACCGCGCAGTTCCGTGTCCTGTGTCGCGGTTCGGCGGAAGGTCATCACCGGGGTCACCCAGCGCACGAACTCCTCCATGGCGGGTTTGATGTGTCCGTCGAAGTCCGCCACCAGCAAGTCCCGTTGGTCGGGAAACTGCTGCAGCGCTTGGGTTGCCAAGCTGATCGTATTGCGGGTGGTGTCGTTGCCTGCCACCGACAGCAGCACGAAGAAGGCACCGAGTTCCTCGTCGGTGAGCTTGCGGCCGTCGACTTCGGCCTGCACCAGCTGCGACATCAAGTCCGATGTCGGATGCGAACGTCGCAGCTCGGCCAACTCCAGACCCGCCGTCAGCAGGCCGACGAGCGAATCACTCAGCACCTCACCGGATTCCCGGCCGGCGGCGACGTCGTCGTCGGCCCAGGACACCATGCCGTCGGCGTTGTGTGCCGCTTCCTCTCGCATGTCCTCCGGCAGGCCCATCATCTCGTAGATGGTCCACATCGGTAGGCGTTTGGAGACCTGCTGGACGAAGTCGCCGTCCTTGGTCTGCAACAGCTCGTCGACGATCGTGGCGGCCTGGTTCTTGATCTGATCCTGAATCTTGGAGACCTGTCGCGGGGTGAACACCGAGCTGATCAGCTTGCGCAGGCTCGCATGGTTGGAGCCGTCCATCCCGAGGAAGGATTCGGCTGCTTCGAGCATCTCCTCCGGTACCGCTTCGCTCTGCACACCCTTTCCAGAACAGAACAACTCGGGATGCTTGCTCACGTAGGCGATGTCCTCGTGGCGCGTCACCACCCAGATCCCGTCGATCTCGGGTGCCATCAGCGCGCCGGCCAGCGGCGGGTGCCAGCTCAGTGGGCGCTCGTCGCGCAGAATCTTGAACGACTCCTCCCTGGCCTCGGCGGTGCCTGCCCAGAAGCTCAGCGGCGAAATGCTGACCGGATCGTACGAGCGGGCTGCAGCTATTCCAGCGGTCATCGTCCTACCTCCACGTATCGTTCCTGCAGTGTGCGTTTGACGAGTTTTCCCGTGGCTGAGCGGGGCAATTCGTCGACGAAGTCCACCGAGCGCGGCGCCTTGAAGCGGGCCAGCCGCTCCCGGACGTAATCGATGATCTCGGCGGCCAGCTCGTCGGACGGTGACTGACCTTCTCGAAGCGCGACGACGGCCTTCACCTCCTGGCCCATCTCGGGGTGGGGTACACCGATCACGGCGACGTCGAAGATCTGCGGGTGCATTGCCAGCACGTTCTCGACCTCTTGCGGGTAGATGTTCACTCCCCCGGAGATGATCATGAACGCCTTGCGGTCGGTTAGGAAGAGATAGCCGTCCTCGTCGAGGTAACCGATGTCTCCGACGGTGGCCCAGTTGTCGTGCTCGGGATGCCTTGATTCGGAGGTCTTCTCGGGATCGTTGTGGTAAGTGAACGGCGGTTCGTCCCGTTCGAAGTAGATGACGCCGGGCCGGCCGGTGGGCTGTTCGACACCGTCGTCATCGCAGATGTGGACGACACCGATCGCCGCCTTGCCCACCGAACCCCTCTTGTCGAGCCATTCCGGCGTGCTGATGAGCGTGACGCCATGGCCTTCGGTGGCCCCGTAGTACTCGGCGAGGATCGGCCCCCACCAATCGATCATCGCGTCCTTCACATCCGGCGGACAGGGCGCTGCCGCGTGCACCGCGAGTCGCAGTGACGACGTGTCGTAGGACGCGCGGGTCTCCTCGGGCAACTGCAACAGCCGAACGAACATGGTGGGCACCATCTGCAGCGCCGTGACCTCGTACCGCTGGATTGCGGCAAGGGAGCCCTCGGCGTCGAACCGGTCCATCACCACGACGGTCCCGCCGAGCGCTTGCACGGCCGCACACCACTTCAGCGGCGCCGCATGGTAGACCGGGGCCGGTGACAGATAGACGTCATCGGCGGTGAAACCGAAGCCATGCTGCAGCAGAGCGGTGACGCTCTCGCCGGGCTCGTCGACCTGAATCGGCAGCAGCCGCGGTTTGATCCCCTTGGGCCTGCCGGTCGTACCCGAGGAGTACAGCATCTCCGAGCCGCGGGGCTGATCGGTCAGTCGGGGGCCTGCCTGCGCGAGCAGATCGGCGTAGGACTCGTATCCGTCGATCGCGCCGCCGAAGGCGTACCAGTGCTTGACCTGAGGCACCAGTTCGGCGACCTCGACACCGAGCGATGCGACGCCTGCGGAGGCCAGGACGACTTGCGCTCCACTGTCCGACACGATGTATGCGGCCTCGGCCGGCGACAGGTGCCAGTTCGCGAATGTGACGTAGAGGCCGGATCGTACGGCGGCCCAATAGATTTCGAAGGCCTCCTGCACATTGTCCGACAGGACGGCGATGACATCGCCGGTCTTCAAGCCCAGCTTCCGCAGAGCGGCGGCCAACCGGGCTGAATTCTCGTCCAGCTGACCGTAGGTCACCGTCGAGCCCGTACCTGCCATGATGACCGCCGGCCGCTCGGGCGCGGTGGCGGCGTACGTTCCTGGATACATGGCCGACTAGACGATCAGGTCGTCGCGGCCGTCGTCCTTGAGCCGCTGAACGTAGTCGCCGTAGAGCTTCTTGCCGAGCGGTGCCAGCTTGAGCAAATTCGCCACATTGCCGTCGACCTTGATCTTGCGCTTGGCCATCGCCATCGGCAGGTTGACCTTGCCCTGCCAGTAGGCGTTGCCGACGTCGGCCGTCATCGACATGGTGGCCGATGGCGTTGGGGAACCCGGGCCGCCCGCACTGACTGCCTTGTTGGGCATGTCGATGACGACCTGAGCCTCGGGGTCGGTGAAGTCGAAGGCTACGACCAGGCCGGTGTCGACCAGCTTCGGGCCGATCTCCGAATCCCCGAAGGCATTTTCGAAGATGCCACCGATGTACTTGGTGACTTCCTCAGAGTTGTTGAACCCCATCGTTCCCTCTCCGTAGCGCCGATCGCCCGAAACTTACTTCGGATTAAAAAATATAGTACGTATGGGCCCGGACACAGTCAACATTCGATGTCGCCCACGACACGCTCGAGCGCAACGGGCGACGGCGCCGTCGGCAAACTGCCGGCGGCGCCGTCGTCACGGGCCTGCTACGCGTTGGGTCGGGCTAGCTGCTCTTGGTCAACGCGAACGTGGCCGCGATCTCGTCGACGACCAGTTGCGCCGTCTCGGCGCAGGCCGTCGTCCCGCCATTGGCGTACTCCTTCACGGCATCGCCGACGTTCCACAGCCCCTCGAAGGGCGTGTCGCGGGGCAGGTCGAAACCGGCCACCGCACGCTGCGGGGGCCAGCCATCCCGCGTGATCGCGACGTTGAGGATCTTCGCGCGCGTATCGAAGCCGTCGATGGTGTCACGCAGATCCGCCATGAGCAGTTCCGTCTCGGCCGCCTCGTCGAAATCGCCCACCGACGGCTTGGGCACTGACGTACCCACGTAGAGATGCCACCCCTCGGGCGCCATCTCCGGGCAGATGTCGGTGAAGTTCGCGATGTAGGCCACCCGGCGCGACTTGGCGAAACTCAGCATGCCCGGTGCCTCGATCAGGCGTTCCTGGCTGGCGAAGTTGACCGAGATCATCGCGGTCGGACGATCGCCCCTGCGGACGAGCTCCCGGTAGTCCTCGGGGACGTCATCGGCTCCGATCAAGCCCACGGTCGCCGATGGCCCGACGTCGCTGACCACGATTGGAGCAGTGATGTCGTGGACGGCGCCGTCACGCTCGACCTGGACCCCGGTCACCTTGTTGCCGTCGACGACGATCTTCGTCACGTCGGTCGACAACCAGACCTCGCCGCCCTTCGCCGTCACCACGTCCGCCAGTCCCCGCCAGATGCCGATCGTGCCTTCGGGATGGAAGCCGAAGCGCTTGAAGGCGCTCTTGCGGGTGAAGTACGTGAGGAACACCCTGGCCGGAAGGTCCTCGGAGCCGACTGCGAACACCGATGCGCACATGTTGCGGAAGATCCCGTGGACGCCTTCGTTCTTCGTGAACTTCGATACCCACTCGGCGGTGGTCAGCTCGTCCTCGGGAAGCCCGTCGTCGGATCGTGCCGCGCCAATGCCCTTGACCAGCTTCGCGCCTTGGCGGGTGAGCTTGCCGAGGAGCAGCCCCCAGCCGCCACCGGTGACGTCCACGTCCTTGCCGCCGATCCGGTACAGGATCGGCGGGCTTGGCTCGCGAATCTCGAACGGAGCACCGACCTCTTCGCAGGTCTGCTGGGTGATGCCGCCGACCTCGATGACGATGGCCCCGTTGTTCACCTTGAAACCGTCGATGTCGTCGGTCGACGCGCGGCCACCGACCTTGTCGAGGCGTTCGACCACCAGCGTCCGGTAGCCCCGATGAGCGAGGCGGGCAGCGGTGAACAAACCACCCGCGCCCGCTCCGATGACGACGGCGTCGAACTCACGTTGTTCGGTCACGTTGTTTCCCTTCCGGTTTGGTTCTAGTACGACCGCGGCAGACCCAGCGAGGTCTGGGCGACGAAGTTGAGCACCATCTCCCGGCTCACCGGGGCGGTGCGCATCAGGCGGGTGATGAACCACAGCTCGGACAGGCCGTACTCGTTCGCCAGGCCGTTGCCGCCGTGGGTTTGGATGGCCTGGTCGAGCGCCTGCAGAGAGGCTTCCGACGCTGCGAACTTGGCGATGTTGGCCGCCTCCGCGGCAGATTCACCCGCGTCGAAGAGTTCGGCGCTGCGCATGGTCGCCATCCGGCCGAGTTCCACCGCGATGTGGGCTTCGGCCAGGGGGTGTGCAACACCCTGATGCGCACCGATCGGCGTCGACCACACCTGACGCTGCTTGGCGTACTCGGCGGCCTTGTCGACGGCGAACCGTCCAACCCCGCTGCAGATCGCGCCGACCAGGATTCGCTCGGGATTGAGGCCCGAGAACACCTGCTTGAGACCTTGGCCCGCACCACCGATGAGCGCCTCCTCACCGACCTCCACCTCGTCGAGGAACACCGTGAACTGCTTGTCTGGCGAGACGATGGAGGTCTCGATTTCCTGAATGCTCAGACCGGGGCTATTGGTGGGGACCACGAACAGCGACAGCGCACTCTTCTCGGGCGTGGAGTGTTCGGCATCCTTGGTTACCAGCAGAACCGCGTCGGCCTGGTCGATGGCCGAGATGTAGTACTTCGACCCGGAGATCTTCCAGCCGGTGTCGGTGCGCCGCGCAGTGGTCGAGACGCGGTGACTGTTGGATCCGGCATCGGGCTCGGTCAATCCGAAGGCCATCTTGCGCGATCCATCGGCAATGCTGGGCAACCACTCCCGCTTCATTGCCTCGGAACCGTGATGGGCCAGGATGCTGCCGCATATCGCCGGTGAGATCACCCAGATGAGCATGGGCATTCCGTGGGCCGCCAGTTCCTCGACGACGACGACGGCCTCGGCCATGCCGCCGCCCCCACCGCCGTACTCCTCCGGCAGGTGCACGCCCAACAGGCCAGTGGCCCCCAGGTCCTTCCACAGTTCTTCGATCCCTTGACCGCTGCGACCGCGCTCGAGGAAGTACTCCTGCCCGTACCGGGACACGATCCCCGCCACGCTCTCACGAATTGCCTTGTGTTCCTCGGTGTCTACGACGAGATTCGACACGCTCTACCTTCCTTCGAACTGTGGGGTTTGCCTTGCGATGAAGCTCGTAACGGCGTCAGTGGCGTCGACGGTGTCGCCGGTGGCCTTGATGCCTTCGGATTCAGCGAGCAATTGCTGGGACAGATCGTTGTTCCAGCTGTCCCGCAGCAGCGCCCGCATCCGGCCGAAGGCCCGAGTCGGGCCCTGCGCAAGCGATCCGGCGAGTGCCGCCGCGCGCTCGCGCAGTTCCGCCAACGGCACGATTTCGCTGATCATCCCCCACTCCAGCGCCTCCTCGGCGGTGATGGGGCGGTTCTGAAGGTAGGCGCGCGCGGCACGCGCAGGTCCGATCAGGCGAGGCAGGTGCCAAGTTCCACCGCCGTCCCCGGAGAGCCCGATCGCGGCGAAGGCCGTGACGAATTTCGTCCCCTCGGCTGCCAGCACGATGTCGGCCGCATATGCATATCCGATGCCTCCTCCGGCGACGGACCCGTGCGCTGCCGTGACGATGGGCGCGTCGATCCGGCTGAGGATCCTGAAGGCTTCGTGGAACGGGTTCGTCATGCGCACCAACAGGTCTCCGTATTCCGCCGGCGGTGTCTCACGGAAGTACGCGATATCGCCGCCGACCGTCAACGACGGACCATTGCCACAGATCAGCACGGCCCGAACCGTGGGGTCGGCAGCAATCCTGCGGGCGACGACGAGGGTTTCCTCCGCCATCGACATGTCGATGGCGTTGCGGGCGTCGGGCCGGTTGAGGCACATCGTGGCGACGCCGTCGGTGACCGAGTAATCGATGCGCTGCAGCGGCGCATCGTCACCGAGCGCCTCGATCCACGCCGCGGTGTCGGTCAGCTGCCGCAACGAGGTGATGCGGCCCGCCGCGTCGAACGTCAGCACATGGGTGAATTCGGCATCCAGTGGCCGGCCGGACCGACGTGCGCTACCCCGGTAGTGCCCCGCCACCAGCAGACCGCCGTCGCCGAGGACCCGATATTCGTCGGGCCGCGCCTCGACTGCGAAGTGCTTGCCGATCTTCCACCAGAGGTTGCGCTGCATGGCTTCTCGGCCGCGGTGCTCGCCGCCCATGCCAAGCGGCAGCCCTTCGGCGGCATGGCCGACGAAGTCGTCGCTGAGCAGCTCGGTGAGCCGGTCGCGGTCACCTGCCGCCAACGCCTGGTAGAGGGCCTTGGCGGTGGAGGTCGCGTCGCTGCGCATGTCGACGGTCATGTCAGGCCAGGTACCTGATGATGGATTCGATGACCGCGGCGGGCTTGGCCGACCCCTCGACTTCGATCGTCGTGGTGAAAGTCGCCTGCACTCCCCCGTCGAGCTTCACGATGTCGGTGATCGTGGCTGCCGCGCGCAACCGCGATCCCACCGGCACCGGGCTGATGAATCGAACCTTGTTGAAGCCGTAGTTGATTGCCATCTTGACGTTGTCGACCCGGTAGAGGTCGTGCATGAAGTGCGGCAGCAGCGACAGCGTGAGCAGACCGTGCGCGATGGTGCGACCGTAGGGGCCGTCGGCCGCCCGCTCTGGATCCACGTGGATCCATTGGTGATCGTCGGTCGCCTGGGCGAACTGGTCGATCCTCGGCTGATCCACGACGAGCCAGTCGGTCGGGCCCAGTTCGGTGCCCTCGGCAGCGGCGAATGCGGCAAGGTCGGCGAACACCGTGGTCTGATCGTGTACGTCGTTGACGCTCATCTGTTTCTCCTTACACCCGTAGGCCAACGAGCTGGCCATCGTGGACTTGGTCTAGGTATTCCGACATTCCGTGCAGCACCGAGCCGTCCTCGGCGGTCCACACCGTCGCCGCCTCGGCGATCCTGGTGGCGTTGCGTCCGCCGTCGTCGTCATGGCGTCGATGGCGCAGCGGTACCACGGCGTCCACCTCGCCGCGAAACGTCCATGTCCGCCCTGCCGCTTCCAGCGCCACCTCCACCGAACTGGGATGGGCCTCGTCGTCGCGCACTGTGGTGACGTCGACGCGGTGGCAGACGTGTAATTGCGTTCCGTCCCAGAGGAACCCGCCCGTGCGATCGGCACCGTCCGCATCGCCGAAGTAGGCGCCCATGAATCCCAGCCCCGTCGCAGATCCGTGCACCCACCGATAGAAGAAGGGCGCCTGCCAGGAACGCGGACCCCAGGAGTGGTCGCGGAGCCCAAAGCCCCAGACGTCAGTTGCGCTGTCGCCCAACCGCACCGAGCCGCTGACCGTCGTCAACTGCTCGTAGTGGTTCGGGGCGAAGGATTCGCCCTCTCCGTCGAACGTCTCGGAGTACGGCGGCGCCGCGGCTCTCAGGTCGAGTGTCACGGTGCACCCCGTCACCGGGGAGTTCCCCAGCGCGGCCTTGGGATCGCTCAGCGCGGACGGGTCCGAAAGCAGGTTGACCGACCCATCGAAGGTGACGCGCACGTGCTCGAACGGCTCGAGGACGTCGACTCGGAGTCCACCGCCGTGAAAGGACCCGTCGGCTCGTGCCGACGGCCTCGCGAAGCCAAAGGCCACCGAGCCGTCGGGCAGGTAGAGGCAGATGGTTCGCTCGCCCCGACCTTCGTTGGGCCGCTTGGCAAGTCGAAGGAACCCACCCAATTTAGCGATCGGGTCGTGAAACTGGAAGTACATCGATTCGTTCCAGTTGGATTCCGGACCGACTTGGTGGATGTAGTCGTCGTTCGCGCTGAGGTTCACGTCGCCGCCTGCAGATCGGATGCCGCGGCGTCGAGGAGCGCCGCGATCGTATGGTCGAGTTCGTCGAGGTCGAGGTCGCCGTGGGTTCCCAACGAGCCCGACGACCGCCTGATTGCGACGCCCTGGAGCAACGTGGCAGCGCGCCACTGGGTGAACCCTCGGTAGAAGCCGATGCGGTCGACGTTGAATCCGGTCACCCGACAATAGACGTCGATGAGCTCGGCCCGGACTGGGAAGCCACCGGCCCGGGTGGGACTCGGCATCGAGATCGCTGGCTCGTCCGGTTGGCGCCAATCATCGAGTAGCCACGCGAGATCGGCGAGGGGATCGCCCAGGGTGCTGAGTTCCCAGTCGAGTACCGCCGTGATGTCGGCCCCCTGAACGAGCAGGTTGGACAGTCGGAAGTCACCATGGATGAGAACCAGCGGCGGTGCCGGCGGAAGGGTCGCATCGAGTTGGGTTCGGACGTTGTGCCACACCTGGTCGTGGGCGCTTCGCCGGCCCGTTCGATCCCACGACGCCGACAGCCGCCGGATCTGCCGCCCGACGTATGACGTCTGACTGGCTCGCGCCAGATCTGACAGGCCAACCGCTGCCGGATCGATCGTGTGCAGTCGAGCAAGCGTCTCGATGACGCGCAGTCCAAGGCCGCGACGCTGCTCGGGGCTGAGCGCTGCGGCGTCGGCCTCGTTCTCCAACGGCGCGCCGGCAACCCGTTCCATCACGAAGAAGCCGGCGCCCCCAGGGGTCATCCCCGTACCGACGACACGGGGTACGGGAATCCCGCTGTTGGCCAGCCGTTCCACGATGCGCGCCTCGCGGACGACGTCGTGCGTCGACTGGGCACGAGGACCCGGCGGTGGTTCGCGTAGCACCCATTCGCGATCGTTCTCGTCGCTGACCACCGTGGTGATGTTCGATTGCCCGAACCCCACCCTGGCGATGCGGACCTCTCCTGCCACGGGTTCGCCCTGCGCCCGCAGCCACGCGGCAAGCACGGCCGGCTGGTCGCACGCGAGCACCGACGACGGGTGCTGTGCCCCTGGTGTCGACACCGGCCACCTTCCATCGATTGCTGCTGTGAAACACGTATTTAATTCAGATTAAATCACTATGCGTTAGTTCTCAAGCGGGCTTTTAGGCATCGCTCCCGGAAGCCCACTTATTCCGTGTTAGATTCGGCATCCGGCAGGTGCGACGTAGGAGCAGACATGAAGATCGGGATGCCCATCAGTTACGCCGGCGACTTTCGCGAGACGATCGCGAACCTGCGCGACTTCGAGAGCGTCGGGCTCGATCGAGTCATGGTGCCCGAGGCCTACGGTTTCGACGCCGTGACCCAACTGGGGTTCGCGGCCGCGACGACCGACCGGGTCGAGCTGGCCTTCGGGATCCTCCCCATGTTCTCCCGCAGCCCCACCAACCTGGCGATGACGGCGGCCGGTCTGGACTACGTGAGCAACGGCAGGTGCATCCTGGGGCTTGGCGCATCCGGCCCCCAGGTGGTCGAGGGATTCCACGGCATCAAATACGACGCCCCGCTTGGACGGGCCCGCGAGCACGTCGACATCTGCCGCAAGATTTGGCGCCGCGACAAGACCGAGTACCACGGACGGCACTACCACCTTCCGCTGACCGAGGATGACGGCGGGAGCGGGCTGGGCAAGCCGCTGCGCATGATGAACAAGCCGCTGCGCGACCGGATTCCGATGCTGCTGGCGGCCATCGGCCCCAAGAACGTTGCCCTGGCCGCCGAGATCTTCGACGAATGGCAGCCGTTTCTCTTCCATCCCGAACTCGCCGAGCTCGCCTTCGGTGAAGCGCTGGCCGCTGGCCGCGCCAAGCGCGATCCGGAACTCGGCGACCTTGGCATCGCCGTCCAGACCTTCCTCCTCGTCACCGATGACGCGGATGTCCAGGCGGCCGCGCTCGAGGGAGTACGCAACCACGTCGCGCTCTA
>Ga0247732_10000938_pt1 | contig 12282 bp, 13 predicted proteins | sample UWRJL163409C2_FD_180940 | JGI IMG/M metagenome (GOLD analysis project Ga0247732, IMG submission 180940) | Plant litter microbial communities from Arlington Agricultural Research Station in Wisconsin, United States - UWRJ-L163-409C-2 | ecosystem: Environmental > Terrestrial > Plant litter >...
TCTTCTATTGCCGAATCACCTAATTTCATTACAGCTCCTTTGCCGTAAGCTTTGTCAAGCTTCTCCATAGTCAACTGGAGTGCTTTTAATTTTTCTGAATTGATTTCTTTAACTGCCATATCGTTTATTTTTATTTTCAGGAGGCTCCGACTATCGTTTATCCTCTTCGCCTGCCATTGTTATTTTGAATGATGATACAAAGGTATTGCATGAAGGTCGTAATCTATTTACGATCTGCTATTGCGTTTTATTTTTCTCCGAATATTTCCAGGATTTCACGTGCGTGGTCCTTGGTTTTAGGTTTTGATATGACCCCCGCTATAATGCCATTTTCATCAATGGCAAAAGTAGTTCTGTGTATACCATCATATTCCCTGCCCATGAATTTCTTAGGCCCCCATACTCCAAACGCTTCTATCACGGATTTATCCGTATCTGCGATCAGTGGAAAAGGTAGCTCAAATTTGTCGGCGAATTTACGGTGCGATACTTCTGTATCCATGCTTACACCCACAATCGCAATTCCTTTGGCGAGCAACGCTGCATAATTGTCCCGAAGATTACACGCCTGTGCAGTACATCCTGGTGTATTGTCTTTTGGATAAAAGTAAACGACCAGCTTTTTGCCTTTAAAATCCTTCGAACTTATTTCCTTGCCTGATTGTTCCTTCCCAATGAATTCCGGAGCCTTATCTCCTGCCTGTAAAACTGTCATTTGATAATATATTAAACATTGTTTTGACGAAATTTTAATCAAATATAAATCTTATTTCTAATATACAAACAATCGGTGATTAATTTTTTATCAGAACGGCCAAAACGGAATACCTTCTTTACTGTCTTTAAACAATCAGCCATAGCCGTTGTTTCATTAATAAGTATATTTAATTGTTCATATAACATACGTCATGCCATGCTTAAACAGATTTTTACAGAACTTATTGGAAAATACACTGCCGATCCCGTACTATGCAACGATTTTTGGGTGGAGATCGAGTCCGCATATACAGAACCACACCGCCATTACCACAACCTTACCCACCTTGAGAACCTCATCAGCGTTTTGAAGGATCACCGGGAAGTAGCAGAAGATTACAATGCACTCCTTTTCTCTGTATTTTACCACGACTTTATATATGATGTCACCAGGCAAGACAATGAAGAAGCCAGTGCAGCGCTGGCAGTGCTCAGGATGAGTATGCTCGGAGTTCCTGAAAATACTGTCCGTAATTGTTGTGAGCAGATCCTGGCAACAAAAGCGCATGCGGAAAATACAGATCCGGATACAAACCTGTTTACTGACGCAGACCTGTCTGTCCTGGGGCGGGATTATTCTTCCTACATGGAATATACTGCGCAAATCAGGCAGGAATATATAATATATCCGGACACGCTTTACAATCCAGGGCGTATCCAGGTACTGGAACATTTCCTCGCACAAAACCGGATCTTTAAAACAGAAGCGTTTTTTCTCCAATCAGAGGAACAGGCGCGTCTCAATATAAAAGGTGAAATAGCCCTGCTTAGTACACAGGCCTGAGGTATATAAAATAAGAAAGCGTGGAACTGGCATTCCACGCTTTCTAAAACCTAACCTAACTACTACTTATGAAAACTAACTACTCAACCTTTTTCAAAAAGCGTGCCATGCTAAAATCTGGAACGCTTGGGTTGAGCTAAAACTCTACTTTATGTAACGGGGAATTTTGCTTTTTGGTACATTCTTATATTGCATTTAACATTAATTTAGGATTTGGGTTAACAGATGTGAATAAATGGGGGCTAAAATGCCAATTTTAGTCTTAAATAAGGCTGATTTTGCGTTTGTTAAATATTTCTTAAAACCTGAAACGGCAGAATTCATGTCATTTTTTCAGCTGATGTTGTAGATAAAAATCCAAACCCTGACATTTTGTGCCTGCCTCTTGCGACATCCGCCGTTCGTTAAATTTTCGGGTGACAACACTTATTTACAGCAAACAACGTTGTACTTTCGTGAACATGAATCTGATTGCAAAATTAGGAATGCTTTTCTTGCTCTTATTTGCCGGCGTAAATTCTTTCGCACAGCAGACAAGTTTCCGCAAGATAACAATTCCAGCAAGCTCAGATATCGTGCATCTGGACACATTCACTATATACCCTAATTCACTGAAAGCCAGTTGTGGCGAGTCCATTTTGACCAGAGACGATTACCTGTTGGATTATTCTGCCGGAACATTACAGCTGCTTAAATCCTGCGCAGATTCTATAACGATCGAATTCAGGGTGCTGCCCATGAATCTAACGAAGATCTATCAGACAAGGGATACCAGCCTGATTTACCATGTAAATAAAGGAGACCGCGAAAAGTTTCTTATCCAGTCGAAAGACAATTATTCCGATATATTCGGAAATACGGGCATACAGAAAAACGGCAGTATTTCCCGGGGAGTCTCTTTTGGAAATAACCAGGACCTTTCTGTGAATTCCACGCTCAACCTGGAGCTTTCGGGTGACATTGCCCCGAACATTAAATTGCTGGCATCCGTTTCAGATGACAACCTCCCCATACAGCCGGACGGGAATACCAACAAATTACAGGAATTCGACCAGGTATTCATCCAGATCTACAATGATAAATTCAAGCTCATCGCCGGAGACTTCTGGATTCAAAAACCAGAAGGTTATTTCATGACCTACCGCAAACGTGCGCAGGGACTGTTTGGAGAATACAGCTGGAAGCCCACCGAAAAGGAACAATGGCGTGTACAGGGAAGCGGTGCACTTTCCAAAGGGAAATTTGCCAGGCAGATCATCCCCGGGATCGAAGGAAACCAGGGTCCTTACAGGCTCCGCGGAAATGAGAATGAACCATTTATTATTGTGCTTTCGGGAACAGAAAGGGTTTATATAGACGGCCGCCTGCTGGAGCGCGGACAGGAATACGATTACGTCATCAACTACAACACAGCGGAAGTTATTTTCACTACTCGCAACCTCATCACCAAAGACGTCCGGATTGTGATCGAATTTCAGTATTCTGATCAGAACTACGCACGCTCGCTGGTACAGGGAAATGCATTTTACACTTCTGAGAAAATGAAATTCTGGATCAATGCGTATTCGGAGCAAGACGCCAAAAACCAAACGATTCAGCAGGACCTGACATTCAACCAGAAAAAACTACTTTCTGAGATCGGCGACAGTCTTGAGCTGGCACGTACGAGCAGTATAGATTCTATCGGTTTCCTCGAAAATCAGAATCTTTATAAACTGATCGATTCCATGGGAGTAGACAGTGTGCTTGTATATTCCATCAACCCGGATTTGGCGCTTTACCGCGCTACTTTTACTTATGTAGGGCCGAACGGAGGAGATTATGTTTTCGGCAATTTCAATGCTTTGGGCAAAACATACAGGTGGGTGGCTCCTGTTGGCGGCGTGCCACAGGGAGATTATGCTCCTGCCAGGATCATCATCACGCCGAAACAAAAGCAAATGGTCTCGGCCGGAATTTCCTACAAAATAACACCCCGGCTTACCTTCGATACGGAATGGGCCTACACAAAGAATGATGTCAACACCTTTTCAAAGAAAGATGCAGGAGACGATGAAGGCGTCAGTACGCGGTCCCGTCTGATAGGATTTGTACCGCTCGGCAAGGATTCAATTTCCCCCTGGTTGCTGAATACTAAGGCGGAGCTGGAAGTTCTCCAACGGCATTTCAGCCCGATCGAGCAATACCGTGCGGTGGAATTTGACCGCGACTGGAATACACGTAACAGAGGTTACGAAGGAAACCAGTTTGCTTCGAGCCTGATGGCTGACTTCCGCAACCGAAAGTTCGGAAATGCAGGAATTGAAGCCTCACAATTCAGCATAGGATCAGATTACCTGGGATTCAAATCAAGGCTTTTCGGAACCTGGAACCAGAAAGGATTCCGGTCTGTGTGGGAAGGCAGTTACCTGAGAAGTGACGCGGAAAGCAAAAATGAGTTCCTGCGGCATAAGGCAGACATCTCGCAATCTTTCAAGAAAATCAGGATCGGTTTTAAAGACGACCAGGAGCGCAATACCTTCCGGACCGGCCAATTGCTCACTTTGCAAAGCTACCAGTTCTTCGATTACGAATTTTACTTGTCAAACGCCGATTCCTCCAGGATAAATTACCGGCTCTTTTACCGCGAAAGGGTAGACCAAAGGTCAGACAGTTCACAGTTGGTAAATGTTGCCAAAGCCAGGAATGCCGGCGGAGAGATCAGGCTGATGTCTGGACAAACCCAGCGGCTCAATCTGCTCGTCAACTACAGGGAGCTGAAGGTAAGCGAAACGACTTTGTTGAGCCAGGCTCCTGAAAACACGCTGCTTGGAAGGGTTGACTATGAATTGAAATTGTTCAAAGGAACCATTACCTGGAACACATTTTACGAAATCGGAAGCGGACTGGAGCTGAAAAGGGAGTTCCAGTACATCAAGGTAAATGACGGGCAGGGAATTTATACCTGGATAGATTACAACGGAGATGGTATCAAGGACCTGAATGAGTTTGAGCTCGCTCAATACGTGGACCAGGCGAGCTACATCCGCGTTTTTACTCCGAGCAATGAATACGTGAAGACCTATTCGAATGAATTGAACCAGGGAGTTTTTATCAAGCCGGAGCGCATCTGGAGTAATAAAAAGGGAATCCTGCATGGATTGTCCCGGTTTTCGGACCAGGCAAGGGTGAGGATCAACCGTAAAACGAATTTCTTTGACGGGAACTCATTCAATCCTTTCGCATCGGAAGTGCGGGATACCACGCTGATCAGCACGAATACCAATATCAGGAATACCTTGTATTTCAACAGGACCAATTCCATTTTCGGAGCAGAATATGCCGTACAGGATGTAAGAAGCAAAACATTGCTTGCCAGCGGGTTTGACGCCCGGGTGCACCAGTTCCAGGAAGGTAGCTTCCGCTGGAATATTATCAAGATATTTGCTTTTGAAAACACGCTGCAATGGGGAAAGAAAAGCGTAGATGCAGATTATACAAGCGGCCGGAACTACGACCTGAAGTATTATTTTGTGAAGCCTTCTTTCAGCTATCAGCCCTCTACTTCATTCAGGCTGACGCTTGAAACACGTTATTCCAACAAGCGGAATATAGACGGAGAAAAGGCAATCGTGCGCGAAACCGGGGTAAAGCTCAAATATAACCAGGCCGAAAAAGGAAGTTTACAAGGAGGCATTGCGCTGGTAATGATCAATTATAATGGGAATCCAGGCTCATCGCTGGGCTTCGAAATGCTGGAGTCTCTCAAGCCTGGCAAGAACTACACCTGGAATGCGGGCTACCAGCGTTCCCTTTCAAAAAGCTTACAGCTTTCATTTCAATATACCGGGCGTAAATCCGAAGGAAACAAAACGATCCATTCGGGAGGAATGGAAGTGCGGGCATTCTTTTAAAGGTCTTTCCCCTGCCTGTTCCGATTCCCGGGATTACTATGTCTTTTTCCAAAAATAAAATGTATTTTAGTTCACGGAAATATGCCATTTATCAGGAAAATAGCGAACTATGATTTGATTGTCAATGACAAGCCAGTAGGATTTGCCATAAAAACGATGCAGGAAATCGAATCACGGCGCACTCCGGGCAACCACGAAGATCCACACAGGCACAATTTTTACACCATTATATGGGTAGCAGATGCCGAAGGAGAACACCGCATTGACCTCAATACATATCCCCTGGAGAAAAATACGCTCTTTTTCATCCATCCGGAACAGATCCATCAGCTTACCACAGCGGGAAACCCCGAAGGGATCGTTATACTTTTTACGCCTGATTTCCTGATCCGAAATGGAATCCGGGAACAGTTTATCAATGACCTGAAATTATTCAGGGAAAACGGAGACGGGTCTTTTCTGAAATTGGCCGGCGATCACCGCGAATTAAAGGAGCTTGCTTCCAAATTGCAGGACAGCTTCCTGTCAGCAGATCCGTACAGGGAAGAAATATTCGGGGCCTGTCTGAAACTCTTCCTGATCTCCTGCCACCAGCTGAAAGCAGCGCATGCACCAGAAGAGCAACAGGATAACAGCTATCCGGAGACTGTTCTGAAATTCAAAAAGCTGGTGGAGACACATTACCTGGAGCTGCATAAGGTCAGCGATTATTCCAGGATGCTTTTTATCTCACCCAATTACCTGAATGAGATCATTAAGAAGCATACGGGGCGCACTGCCAAGGAATATATCCAGAACCGCATTATCACTGAAGCACGGAGGCTGGCGCATTTTACAGATCTTTCCTCCAAGGAGATTGGTTTCCGGCTTGGTTTCCAGGATCCCTCACATTTTGCTAAATTCTGGAAAAAGCACAATCAGGATGCGCGCCTGCGGTTCGTCAGGTAATATTTGATCCCTGCATTTGCGAGCACTACCAGGATGATCAGGATGGCACCAACATAAAAATCAGGGCCTAACAATTTATGTTCCTTCAGGATAATCACTGCCAGCAGAATCGTATAGACCGGCTCGAGATTGATACTCAGAGAAACGGTAAAAGCACCCAGCTTTTTCACAACATCGATCGTGAGCAGGAAAGCTACTGAAGTACAGATAATCCCTAAAAACAGCAGCCATGCAAGATCACTGCCTGTCATAACGAACAGCTCGGGGCCTAAATTCCCCTGGAAGATCAGGATTCCCGTGAGGAATACCAGTCCTATGCCCATTTCATGTAAGGTAATTGCTGAAGATGAAACGCCATCCCTGGCCAGCCTTGCATTGAATACAGCAAACAATGCTGCACACAGCGCGGACAGCAAGCCATAAACCAATGCTTCATAATCCTGTGCAGTGAAATTGCCCGATACGATATAAATACCGTAGATCACAATGGTACCCAGGGCGAATTCTATCCATGAGAATTTTCTTTTCATGACGATCGGCTCGAGCCAGGTCACGTGGAGCGTTGTCGTCGACAGGCAAAGTACTCCGAGAGATGCGGTGGAAAGCTGGATAGATTTGTAAAAAAGCAGCCAGTGCAAAGCAACGATCACTCCTACTCCCAGTGTGGCTAACAATTGCTTGCCGGAGGAAATCCTCATCGGTTTTTTCAGGAACCATAAGCCGATAGCCAGGGAAACGAATGCGATCAGGATCCTGTGCCAGACAATAATAAAAGAATCCAGGTGGATCAGCTTACCCAGAATACCCGTAAATCCCCACACAAAAATGATGAGATGGAGCAGAATATGGTATTTGTACCTGGAAAACATACCGCGAAATTAGACTTAATTTTTGGATCGGTGACTCCGGCAGCAAATGTTTCGCGATGTTTACATACCTGTCTTTTTCTCAATACGTGTCACTTTCGCTTTCTGTGCTTCAACAGCCGCTTTCTTCTCCGATTCAGCCGCTGCATTTTTGCTCATCTGGCTCTCTGCTTCAAAGATCTTTTTCTTATAATCATCGATGGATTTCTGCAGTTTTTCATTTTGCTTCTGGACATTTTTTTGTTCCTTTTCCAGGGCAACCAGCATTTTCTTCTCTGCTTTCAGGTCTTCTTTATAAGATCCTGCGATCGTGCGCTGCGCAAAAGCATTCAGCTGGTTCACCATCGCATTGTATTGTGCACTGTGTTCTGCACTTGTCATGTATGATCCGCCGAGATCGATGGCTACTGTGATCTTTATTTCATCCCCGGAAAGGAAAGTCCTGGCATATGCATCAAAAGGCTTTTCGCCCATGACCTTCAGCGAAGCCTGGGAAGAAACGTGTTCCCCTGCAGAAAAACTGTATTTGCCTTTCCAGCTTTTGAGCTCACTCTTCAGCTCTTTGTCTACAAATTCCTTTTTTACATAAGGAATTGTTACAACGATACTGTTTTTCGAACCCACGCTGAAAATTTGCTGTTCCTCGGTAATCTTTACATCGGTTTGTGCAGCAAGGCCAAAGCCTATTGCTGTAAATAAGAATGCTAATTGCTTTTTCATAATAATGTGTTTTTTGTAAAATAGCATTAAATACAGCTGGAAACTAATAAATTAACAAATTTTCGTGCATGTTCATATCCTTAGAAACGCATTCAAAACAAAAGGGCTGCACATGTGTACAGCCCTGTTTGCTCATAAATTACGAACGGATTATTTGATATTCTTCTTTTTATCAACCGCAGATATTTTTTCTGTTTGTTTCGTTATTTCCTCTTTCTTCTTGGATTGGTTGGAAGTATTCTCACCGATCTTGTTTTCAGTTTCAGAGATTTTCTTTTTGTAATCTTCTATGGATTTAAGCATGCTTTCCTTTTCTTTCTCCAGGTCCTTCTGCTCTTTTTCCAATGTTGAAAGCACTTTTTGCTCTGCTTTCAACTCTTCAGCGACGCACTCCTTGCCAGTTTTAATGGCAAAAGCTTTCAGCCTGTCCACCATTGCATCGTATTGTGCCTTGTGTTCCCTGCTTGTCAGGTAAGCCCCGCCGAGGTCAACTGCAACTGCTACTTTCACTACATCTCCAGTGGAGATGATCCTTGCATACGCATCAAAAGCCTTAGGACCCATCGCTTTGAAAGAAGCCTGCATCGTTGTATATTCTCCTTTGGAGGAATTGTATTTTCCATTCCAGTCTTTCAGTTCGCTTTTAAGTGCTTTTTCTGCAATGTCCGTCTTTCCGTAAGGGATAGTTACCACAATGCTGTTTTTTGAGCCGACTGAAAAAGGCTGTGTTTCTTCTGAGACTTTCACCTCATTCTGAGCAAAAAGCCCAACGCTGATACCCGTAAGTAGTAATGTTAAGAATTGTTTCATATTTTGAATTTTTTGAGGAAGTTAAGTAAAAATCTACCAATTTGCTGTGCTTTCACCAGAAAAAAATCTTCCGGATACGCTTAAGGATAGATATACAACGTGGTAAAACGGCCGACAGAAAATTATTTTCGCTTTGCCCGGCATCCTTCAATTAACTCCCTGAAAAAAATAATTAATTTTAGCCCATGCAATTCAAAGATGTTGTCGGTCAGTCTGAACTTAAGGCGCATTTGATCCAGGAAGTAAATGAGGATAAGATCAGCCATGCGCAGATGTTCCTCGGTAACCCTGGTTTTGGCGGCCTCCCGCTCGCGCTGGCTTTTGTACAATACCTGTTTTGCAGCAATAAGACCAAAAGTGACAGCTGCGGTACTTGCCCTTCCTGTCGGAAAGTGAAGGAATTACAGCATCCGGATATTCATTTTTCCTTTCCTGTCGTGCAGGCCATCGACAAAAAAAGCGATGCCTTTCTGAAAGACTGGCGCAAACAGGTTACGGAAGAGCCTTATTTTAACCTGAACCAATGGACGGGCAGGATAGACGACAAAGGCAGGAAGCCTATTATCTCTACCGAAGAAAGCCAGGAAATCATCAAAAAACTGAGCCTGAAATCATTCGAAGGCGGATACAAGGTGATGATCATCTGGATGGCGGAAGAGATGAATGCGACCTGCGCCAATAAATTGCTGAAAATCCTCGAAGAGCCACCTGCCAGGACACTTTTCATCCTGCTGGCGGAATCACAGGAATACCTGTTGCAAACCATTCTTTCAAGGACACAGCTGCTGAAGATCCCACGGATCGGGATGGATGAGCTATCCGTCCATCTGCAACATAAAAACCAACTGAGCTCATCTTCGGCCATGAGCCTCGCAGCACAGACGGAAGGAAACCTCATCGAAGCACTGGACCTTCTCGGGGCACATGAAGAAAAGGATGCCAACCGCGAGCTGTTCATCCAGCTGATGCGTGTCTGCTATAAAAAGGATGTCATCCCGATGCTGGACTGGGCAGATGCCATGGGCTCGATCGGTAAGGAAAAACAAAAGACCTTCCTGAAGTATGCCCTGCACATGTTCCGGCAAAGCTTACTCAGGAATTACACGGAGAATCAGCTTACCAAAACTTCCAAAGAAGAGGATGCATTTCTACAGAATTTCTCCAAATTTATCACCGGTAATAACATCCAGGGATTCATGGAAAATTTCAACGATGCACACTACCACATCGACCGGAATGCCAATGCAAAGATTTTATTTACAGAGCTTTGTTTCAAAGTCATGCGGTATATTCACTTTGCTTAAGAGTATCCCGTTTTTTAACAAACCGTTCATTTTCTTTGACTGAATACTTACATTTTATTATTTTTGCTGAAAATCTAACTTTATGATCGGACTATTCCTTATCTACTCCATTGGAAAATACTTTGCTGACCTGGCCTATGACCACGACAGGAAAAGATGGGTATTCGCCATTCTCGGAGTAGCAACTTACTATGCAGGAACCTTTATTTTCGGCTTTTTACTCGGATTCATTCTTGCCCTTACCGGCAATGGATACTTGCTCGATGAAATCAGTGACTTCGTGCTTTCTCTCATATTGCTGCCTTTCGGGATCCTTTCGACATGGATACTCTATATTTCCCTGAAGAAAAACTGGATCAAAAATCCTAAGTCAGCCAATGATGAACTGCTGGATAGCTTACAAACGGATAACCTGGAAAACAAGTTTTAATTCCAACGTATTCAAAGCAGGTCAGGCATAAATCTCATCCAGCGCTTCACACATGATCGCAGCGGCTTGCTGTAGGATTTCAGGCGTGTGCGCCAGGGAAACGAAACCAACTTCGTAACCACTCGGGCCGAGATAAATTCCTCTTTTGAGCAATGCGCTGTGCAAATGACGGAAGCCAGTCATGTCAGGATTGATTTCCGCTGCTTTGCGTATGGTTTTGTTTCCGGCAAAATTGAGCCAGAAAATAGATCCTATGCTCACGATCTCGAAATCATATCCTTTCGCTTTGGCGTGTGCATTGATTGGTGCAATGAGATCAAGGGTCCTCTTTGCCTGGTCCTCGTAAAATCCGGGACGGGCGCAAACGGTCAGCTGGGCGATGCCGGCAGCCATGGCCACAGGATTTCCTGAGAGCGTTCCCGCCTGGTACACATTTCCATCAGGAGATATACAAGCCATGATCTCTTTCTTTGCTCCGTAAGCTCCTACCGGCAGGCCGCCTCCGATGATCTTTCCGTAAGTCACCAGATCCGGCGTGATGCCGTAATATTCGGAAGCTCCCGAAAAAGCCACCCGAAAACCTGAGATTACTTCATCAAAGAACAGCAAGATATTGTTTTCAGTACAGATCTCACGCAGTGCCAGCAGGAATGTTTTTTCCTGGAGCAGCAATCCGTTGTTGGCCGGGATAGGCTCTATCACTGCGCAGGCAATCTGGTCCTTGTATTCTGCCACGCAGGCTTTCAATGCTTCGATATCATTCAGTGGAAGGACCAGCGTTTCTTTGGCAAAACTTTCCGGAACACCTGCACTTGAAGAAGCTCCTAGCGTTACCAGCCCGCTTCCTGCATTCACCAGCAATGAATCCGAATGGCCGTGGTAACAACCATCGAATTTAATGATCTTGTCTTTTCCGGTGTAGCCACGTGCGAGCCTCAGGGCAGACATTACTGCTTCTGTACCTGAGCTTACAAAACGGATCTTGTCGATATAAGGATTCCGCGAAAGGATCAGCTCTGCCAGCTCGTTTTCCAGGCGTGTCGGTGCTCCAAAGCTTGCTCCCTGCTGCAAAGCATGTACGATCTTCTCATACACTTCCGGATGATTATGACCCAAAATCAGTGGCCCCCAACTGCAGCAGAAATCAATGAATTGATTGTCATCTTCATCCCAGATGTGGCATCCATCTCCCTTTTTAATGAAAAGCGGCGCACCGTCTACTGACTTAAATGCCCGCACCGGAGAATTAACTCCTCCTGGAAAATAATGCTTCGCTGTTTCGAAAAGGGCTTCTGAAACAGACCGTTTCAATGGATTTTTTGTTGTCATCTGGATGAAAATATTATAAATCACTGTAAAATTAGCAATATAAGTTTGGTTGCGCATGACTTGCAACCGGAATAAATATCGCACCGGATAATCCATTTCATTCAACCATATCGCTTTGAAAAACGTTAAAAAGAAAAGAGATGTTACTATTCACTTACCAGACACCTTGATTATGCAACTAAACCCCAAGACAACACAAACCTTTTTACTTTTGATCATCACTTTGATGTTACATGCCTGCACCATTGAAAAAAGGCTGCATAATCCAGGCTATCATATTGCATGGAAACAACGCTATGCCAGTGCGAAAACTTCAGCAATGGTACCCGTTAATATTCCTGTGATTGCTGAAAATTCCCGTGCAGATGTAGATACAGCTATGGCAGCGCTACCTGTTCAAAGTGAAGACGCTATAGCATCGCTGACTCCAGCGCAGACAATA
>Ga0247732_10000939_pt1 | contig 12279 bp, 14 predicted proteins | sample UWRJL163409C2_FD_180940 | JGI IMG/M metagenome (GOLD analysis project Ga0247732, IMG submission 180940) | Plant litter microbial communities from Arlington Agricultural Research Station in Wisconsin, United States - UWRJ-L163-409C-2 | ecosystem: Environmental > Terrestrial > Plant litter >...
GTCCACATTCGGCACTGAATTATCTGACGCCATCAGAGTTTGCAGCACGGTGGCGAAATGGAAAATGTGAAGGTAAACAAACCGACATTACTAACTGACGGTTGTATCTAATCCTGGGGGCAGGTCAGCCTCCCGGTGAACCATTGGTAAGCTAACCGTGATTCGCTGTCTTCACTACGAGGGGATTAGCTTATTAGCCCTACCGCATAGGTAAGATTCACTGCAACGTCATAAACATATCATATGCCTATAAAAGACAAAACCCCGCCGGAGCGAGGTTCTGAGATCGTCTAAGCTTTGTGGCTACATGACACTGTTAACAGATTACAATACTTTTTGCGTACGCGTTAGTTGTTTGTACTTTAGATAAGATCATCCAAATCAATGTTAATATCCTGTTCTATTGTTGCAATGTCTGCATCTATGCCAAGTGTTTGTTTCATTGAGTTATATATTCCCGAATGTTTATCATCGCTTTTAAAAGTAAGAACAAACGCAACCTCTTGATCACCTAACTCCTGATGTCTATTTAATCCATAATGATAAAGGTCTCTCGCAAAAATTCTCGCAAATAAACGCAAGGAGCGATTTTCGATAGACACAGCAGAAAATACTTTCCCATGATGTCTCACTGGGCTCCACTTTGCTAATTCCTTACGGGATTCTAGCTCCTTTTCTTTAGATTCTTTCATTGACCCAAGAAGATTTTGAGCTTTTCCTTCTTTATCGACTGATTGTAATGCACACTGTAATCTAGTGGAAAAGTAGTTAGTCCCTCCCAAGTCAGATACCAGCGGTTTCAAAATAGCAGTTAGTATGATCTCCCCTTTGATTTTTCCATCTAAGATCATTTCCGTTGGTAACGGAATATTATTCCAATAGTAATTTGCTCCAGCTTTTAATTTAGCATTCCACGCTAAAGTTACAGAGCCTGGCTCACATAACCAAGGGAGTGTGTCATTTGCAGCCCAAGGTGTGCCCCATCCAAGTCGAACATCATGAGCATGCCGTTCACTTTTATTGATCAAAAGAGCTTTGACTAAGTCAGGAGTTGGTTTTTTTAAGTTTCTAAAAGTATGTGCTGCTACTGATGAAATTAGAGGGGCACTGTAACTGGTACCTGTACCGACTGAACCACCAATCATTCTTAACGTTGAAAACCATGATAGTTCTGGTTTCTTCATTCCGGCAGGTGCAGGGCCTTTTAAGCTCATTGGGCAGGGATGAGACGGTAATCCATCTGAGTCTGCTAATCTTCCGGAAATAGTTAAAGCCGACTCACAATCCGCTGGAGGACATAGTTTTGATTTATTATTTTTACTAACGTTACCTATAGAGATAATAGGCAATATGTTAAATTCTCGAGCTATTTTATTTATTTCGTGGCCCAAGTAACTTATCTCTTCACCATTTTGAGAAGGTTCGGCCTCATTGAAAGATAGATTCCAAACCTTAGATACACCTGAAGTTTTCTTAGCAACATCCCGAAGGTAATTTATAAATTGCTCAGATGTTGGCTGTAAAATAACTTTCGGTTTGTTAATAGCCTGTATGCTGATGTAATTACATTCAATCTTGGGAAGAATTAAATTATTATTCCAAGCAGAACCTTGACATATAACAGATGTTACCTGATTCCCGTGTTTTCCATCCGCATCAAAATCAGAAACCAATGGATTTATTTTCATTATATTCAGGGGTAGGTAAGATGCTGCTGAACATCCGCCGTCAATTATGACAACGGTAGGTAATTTATCAATACCCGAAGTTCTGGGCTTAGGCTCAAACCCAGCTCCTGGAGGAGTTGAGTTAACACTTATTGGAGAAACAGGGTCAATTCTGTAAACTACACCAGAACTTATTATCCTATTGAATTTTTTCTCATCCTCAATAGTTACTGTTAAGGATAACTTACCATCATAGGAATATTTAATTGTCTTTTTACTTAAGTTGTTATTAGTATTTGAGCCTTGGTCAGAAATTATATTATTAAATTGTGGATGACCAAAACCAATAGTACCATCCGCAGCAAATCCATCCAGAGTTTTTATGACAGACTGTCTTGCTGCAGGATCATGATATGGTATTAACCATAAATTGAACTGATATCCGCTCTCCTCTGATTTAGAAAAAACCTCTTTAGGTGTTAAATCACGCAGTGCTTCATTTGCATTGAAGTCAGAAATACTTTCTAATCGAGAGATATCAACCTTTTCTTTGTCAGTTCTTGATTTTTTGACTTTTTCGATCAAGACAGGTAAGTCTTTTTTAGAAACCTCTACGAGATAGCCATCATAAGCTGGAGCAACAATACGACTTATTTGTTGATTGTCAAATAAATCGTCTGGAGTCCATGAAGGTGCGAGTGAATCATCAAACATTTTAACTAAGAGATGCAATCTCCCGGCATGAGTAACGGCACTTTCACTTTTATTAATTTTTCTTAATTCTTCTGATAGCTTTAACTTTTGTGGTTCAAGCCTTGAACGAACTATCCCTTTTGCAGTTTTACCACCCCCAGTGATTGAAGTTGGCGTTGGGTCCCTCAACAAAGATAGAATGGGGTTTAATAATGGTGTTCCAGTGCCGTTTGCCATGTGTAGGTTACTCCTTTAAATAACTTGAAATAGTTTGCCTGCTCAAGTTTAAAAAATTACCGATTTCGGCTTGGGTAAATATTTTTGCTTCATGAAGTAACACGATCAGTTTTTTCCTGTTTGTTAACGTCATTTCATCAACGTTAGGAAAAGCAGTATTGGAATTATCACTTTCAACAATAGTCTGAATAACAGTGGCAATATTTATTTCAGTATCAGTTAGTATTGCTAACCTTCTTGATGCTATTGCTAGTGTTTCAATATCAGCACCACTTAACCCCTCAGAAATAACAGCTAAAGCTTTAATGACTTTTTTGTCTCCATTATCTTGATAAAGAAAGTGATTCCAGAGAGCCTCTCTGACATCAAGTGAAGGAAAATTGAAGCGAATTTTATAAGGAAATCGTCGCCATATTGCTGGGTCAAGAAGTCCTGCATGATTTGTTGCTGCTATTACTACCGCACTATCATCGAGAGAGTCTAAACCCTGAATTAAGGTATTGACAACGCGTTTTAATTCACCAACCTCATGTCGATCGTCTCTTATTTTTGCAACAGCATCAACTTCATCCAAGAATAAAATCCCGTTCTTTGATGGTACAAAGTCAAATATTTGTCTTAAATTTTTTGCAGTATCGCCTAATAAGGATGAGATAACAGAGTCGAGTCTTACAACATATAAAGGCCTATTGAGTTGTGCAGCAACATGACCTGCTATAAGGGTCTTGCCAGTACCTGGAGGGCCAGATAGTAGTAGGCCTAGTCTTCCGGAGAGACCATTTTCGATCAGTTTATCCTGATGCTTAACGCTTTCGACGAATGCACTGAATGTGCTTTGTTCTGCTTCCCCTAAAAAAAGCGGAGATACAGGCCATTGATGTTCTTCTAATAAGGGCATCCGTGATTTAGGGTCAAGAGGCAAGGCATCACTGTAACCAGAACTACGTAGTGGCACACCTTTTCGTCTTAAAATGGATTTAATTTTCTTTGCAAGCTCCATGTCGTCAGTACTTATCGACCTTGCTATTCTATTGCTGACGCTTCTCACCTCTGTATAGTTAGCATCCAATGATGCTTCGATGAGAGCGATAATATCCCCGGTAACAACGTTCATAAAAACCCCTAAAAATGACAAGTTAAATTGCAATTTTGTCATGTCAATAAGTGCAAATGTTATACTTTAACTAGATTTTGTCAATCATGACTAATGATGAAACTATACCCCAAATCATCCCTTGCGCAGTTTGCATATCTTTCCTGACGGTACCATCCGAACACTTCCGCTTCTTAGCAATAGCCCTTAAAGACACCCCAAAAACATAGTGCAATGTCACAAGCTCGTATTCTTTAGGTTTAAATTTTTTGAGTCTTGCTACACAACCATCGATCAATAATCCTTCATCATCATCACACTGTAATCGTGACTTTGCGGTTTGGGGCAAGAGGCCCTTAAAGCCTGCGGCAATAGGGGAAAAATCCACGCCACTATTGTCGCTGGCCGCCCATGCACCCCAAAGTTCTAATGTCTCATGAATATCACGCATTATTCTCTCCACACTTATTTTTGCTTGGCGGTAGCGATAACACCAGTTGCCAGCGCGCGGTCTAATGTCTTCAGCACCAGAAATTCCTGTGTGCCGTGTTCTTCTTCCCAAGCCTGGGTATCCGCATGAAGTGAGTCGTGACACCGTCTGCACAGCGGGATCACGAACAGGTCATGCGCTTTTGTTGCCATTCCACCAAATCCATTGCCGGTGATGTGATGCGGATCATCGGACCCGTTACCGCAGGCACAGCAAGGCTGGCGCTTTACCCATTGAGTGTATTTCGTGTTTTCGTACCGGCGGCGCTTCGGGCGAAGCATGAAAGATTCCGGTGTTTCCGGATCAACGGCCAGCGCCAGCACCGGTTTGATGTTGCTCGCCATCACTTCCCCTGGCTCTTGTTCGCTGGGATTAATGTCCGATTCTTTCAACTGCGTGCCCGGAGGCAGGTATTTCATGCCAAGCGCTTCGCATATGATTTCATCCGGCAGTTGCGCCGCTAGCCCCTTACTCGTTGCCCACCAGCAAAGTTCCGGCAGGGTCAGTTGATGTCCAGCGGACAATCGGGAACGCTCGCGGATAGCCTCAGTCACAAATTCAGTGGTATTCGACAGTGCTGCGGCATCGAGTTTTACCGATTCTTTTCCGTGATATTCGTTGTCATGGGTCCAACACAGAGACACAACACCACGCGCACGGCGAGACTGCACCAGTTCATGGTGATGGTATTGGCCACCAAAATCAGTGCACTGGCAGCCTCGGTTACGCTTAACCCACAACGTCAGCGCACCCCACCCGCCGACCAGGTTGATAACCCGCTCTGAGGCCAGAAATCCAGACAGGCGCGGATCTCGCGATAGTGGCTGAGCCTCCACTGGAACCAAACCGTCCGCCGCCCCGCGCAGATCCGCTGGCTCATCGGTTATTAGCAGGCGTTTGCCGCTGAAATGCTGCAACATGTCACCTGGCGGCCGCAATAGCACAATCCCCAAATCTCTCTGTGGGTATGGCTTTAAGAGCGCTCTCATTCAGCTCTCTCCCCAGCTTTAACCAGGCTGCTCAGTACAGCATCGGCATGTTCCCGTGCAGCGGTGTAATCAGTGGGATGTAGCTCCCCCGAAGGGGAGACCGCTGTCAGCCAGCCGCTGTAAGCAGAGAGCCAGATTTTCTGAAATTCGTTCACGCAGCCACCTCCTGCAGGTAAACGATGCCAGCGGAGATCTGGTGTTTAGAAGTTGATAGTGGTGTTAGTGCCTGATAATGACCTGCCAACACTTTTACGCGAGAGTTCCGCATAGGGGGAATAGTAGTGAAGCTCGCCGGTACCAACTCGATATCGTTGAATGGGTTTTCATTCCCCCAGTGATGCCAGCCTGAAGCTTCTCCACGGCTAAAAAGCTCGATGCGTGAAACTTGCCCGTAAAGCTCTTCGAGGCGAAAACGCACCTCTGCTGGCTTTTCGCTGTGCTCACCGCGGCAACTGTAAACAACCTGCTTAATGCTGGCGTTGAGGCGCTCGAGACCTGAACCGCGAACGGCGATCAACACATCTTCTGTGTTGCCACGCGTGTAGTTTCCGCCATTCATCACCGTTTCCACGTTCAAAGTATCCATAAAGTCTTCGAAATCGATCATGGTCTGTTCTGCCAGAGCCCGCTCTATACGGCTACGTGCCTGCTCATAGAGTTTTACCCACGTAAATCCCTTCATGGTTTTCACCTTGAAGCCCCATGCATGCGCCAGCTCAACCGCTTCCGAAGCAAAGTTGCCGGTGTACCACATCGCCAGAACTGCGTTTTCATCTGTAATAGACCAGACCGGAAGACGCTTCATTTCCTCAACCGCCATAGTGCTGTAGTGGCCACCCGCCGCGCCGTTACTTATCTTGTTGGAATACTGCCAGGCAGGATCTGCATAAATCAGTTGATAACTCATAGCGCCTCCGATTTAGGGGCGATACGGAAGTTTTGATCGAAGTTTTTAGTTTGAAAGCATGACCAGCGCCCCGTATGTAGGGCATAACCGCATACTTTGTTTTCGTCCCGGTAAACCACATTGAATTTCTTATAAAACCTAGGTCTCACTTCAAGGTATAGGCCCAGTTCTTCAGGAATCGCCGATAAATTAATTTTCTCGCCATGGTTCATTGGTGGTGTGGTGTAGACAGGGATAATTACGCCGCCGTGGGCGTTTTTGCATTTGATGGCATCAACCTCTTCCAAATAAACATCAAGTTTAAACGTAGAGTTATATCCATCTGTGAGCGGCCGACTAATGACGTAATAATCAGGCTTGGCCTGCTTTGCTGCTATTGCTATGCGTAAAAGTGGGATGATTTCTTGAACATCAAATAAACCATTTCCGTATGAAGTTGCTTTGGCCATTGAAAGCAACTCTTCCAACCTTCCTTCGCTGAACTGGCCCAAATAGTTATTCATAACACCCCCCTGCCCAGAAGTACTGCCCATAGGTTTGTGTTCAAACTCAGCACTGTTTTCAGCCAGTGTTTTCACTGGGGCTATATCCGATTTTTCGGCCGTCGGTTCTACGACTTGTTTTGGCTCTTCGCTCAGTGAATATGTTTTCTTCCCGGCACAATGCCCAGTAACAATGTGGAACTGAGGCTTTTTGCTGATCGTATTAATCGTAGATGACATCGAATGCCCTGACGGAATAAAACCGGCATATTCGATTAACGATCCTTCATTATCCGAGCAGGTGCGCGGAGTGCGATCACGCATGAGCCCTACTATGACTAATTGCTGATGGTTTTTTTTCATTCAGATTTCCCCTGCTGCCGGCGCTGAGCACATTCTTTCCAGATGCGATTCCAGGTGCTGATCGCGAAATCACTGCGCATGCCACGCACACTGGCTTTACTTGCCTCGGTACAGACCAGTTTTTCCAAATCACTTGGGGCTTTGCTCGCCGCAACACCGCTGATAAACCGGCGATAAGCTGAATCACGTTCAGAGGTATCAACGGCCACTTCGCCGCGGTCCCACTTCCCGTTTTTGCGGGCTGGGCGGCCAGCACGATTCCAAGCATTGGCACCTTCGAGATAACCCGGGAACTTGGAAGGCTGGAACAGCGTGGATGGGCGCAGATACTCGGCCATTTCCAGATCGCCGCCCCATTTGGCATGCATGTAATCAACGGTCAGTTGCTGTTCTTCAGGGGTGAAGCCTTCACGCAGTCTGGCGCGGATGTTATCCAATGAGGATTTGCTGACCTGATAACGTGAGCCGGTGGTCTGATTCAGGTAGTTCAGAACCTGTTTAGCCTGATCAGTAATTTCAACCTCGGCGTCGGTCTGCGCAGCAGGCTGACAAAGGGGTTTTATATCTGATGGATCTTGTTTTGAATTTACTAACGGATCCCCCCCAGATTCTGACGGGTGAAAACCGGTATTCGTGTTGGATTTTGATGCGTCGGATTTTGACCGGTCAGAATTTGAGGTGTCAGATTTTGATGCGTCAGAATCTGACGGTTGAGCGGCAGCACGAAGCTTCGCAATATTCAGCTGGTACATGTTCGATGTGTTGCGGTTTCCCTTGCGGCGCTGGGTACTGGTGATCCAGCCATCAGCCTCAAGTTTGCCCAGCGTAGTGCGCACAGTGCTTTCACCGGCGCCCAACTGACGAGCAATGGTGGTAATCGACGGCCAGCACAGGCCTTCGTCAGAACTGAAGTCAGCGAGGCGCGCCATGATGGCCACCGCCGATATTTTCAAACCGGCAGCAGCGCAACCATCCCAGACGTATGCGGATAACTTAACGCTCATAAGACCCTCTTAAATTTTCGCCGGAATTGTTCAATAGGCTGGGCGCATTCATGCGGGTAACCGGCACGCATGAAGATGACGCGATCCCCTGCTCTGTCGAAGCCCACGACGTGTACCACAACGCCCCGCCAATCTTTGTAGTGCCTGTCCAGCGTTTGGATTTCTTCAGACATGCAGTCACCTTCCGGCTTCTCACCCTGACGTAACCTACCCACCACCGGACGATCTGGTAGTTGCACGGTACCCAGTGGCCCGATACCATCACTTCGTATGACAAAGCTTGTTTGTTGCCGCCAGTCGCTTTGCAGCGCATTTGCGGGACGCCAGCTTTTATGAGTAAACTGTTCATGCGTTAATTACTCCACACACGTTTTTAATGCGCCGACGCCTCGGGACTGCACTCCTGAGGCGTCAACCCTTTCATGCAAAGCCACCACTGACTTCACATACTCATCGCGCGCAGATAAGTGCTTGAAATGCAGCGCCATAATCTCGGCCTTCTCGTTCTGATCAATCACGCCGTCATCTGCAATAGACGTGTTTATTTGCTGATCCACCTTCCCGCTCTTTGCCGCCACTTTTACGCCTTTAATAAACAGGTCAACGTGGTCCAACTCATCGCGATTTGGGATTTCAACGAACAAGCCACCGCGCCGCTGGGCGAAGTAATCCGCCAGATGATTAGTGCCGCTGATGTCTTCCATCGCTTCCAGCTCGGCAATTTCGAAGAACCGGCAGCCGTTCTTTTCGTACAAATTGTTGTTGAACTGCGTTTCAGTCATGCCCAACGCGCCAGCCATAGCAGATCGACCACCGGGATAGGCTTTGCACATCGCTTTAACTACTGATTTCAGGTCTACCATTTCTCTTTTCCTTCGGTAGTTTTACGATTTTCATTTCTGATGCTTAATTGCAGGAACTACTGAAAAATGTCTGGGCGAAGCCTTTCACGAGTAATTCCGGTTAGTGTTTCGATAAAAACAACATGCTTGGATGGCGGTTTCTTTTCGCGGTGCAACCAATTCCAAACCTGCTGTTGCTTAATCAAGCCATTAGCAGCAGATGAAAGTTTTCGCGCTAGCTCGGATTGCCCTCCAGCAATATCAATTGCTTCCTGTAAGGCTTTTTGTTCGGGGGTCATATCTTTTCCTGCACCAGTTGTTGAAAGTTGTTAACAGTGAACATTATACAACTACAACAACTTTTATTACAACTTTAGGGTGTTGGAAACCTAAAACATAAAGTTGTAGGCTCAACAAAATTAAATGGAGGAAAGTTGTGAGCACACTTGCAGATAGAGTAAGAATTGCCAGGGAAAGGGCTCGCATGAGTCAGCAGCAATTAGCAGACAAGGTAGGCGTGTCGCAACAGTCCATCGCCAAAATTGAGCGTAGTGATACAGTTCAACCTAGAAAAATCAAACAATTAGCTTTAGCTTTAGGTGTAAATGTTCACTGGCTCCAGTATGGTGATATTGAAGAAAACGCTGAAGATATAGGTTTGATTGTCAAGGAATGGGAGAGTACCAATCCTGATCCTTATATTTTTGCTGAAATCCCCGTACTTGATATTGAATTATCTGCCGGATCTGGTTCGGAAGCCGAAATCATCGAAACAGAGGATAACACCTACCCTTTAAGAAGGGAGGAGCTGCGTGCGGCAGGGGTTAGCGTTAATGATGCAAGGATGGTAAGGATTCTGGGGAATAGCCTGTATCCAGTCCTGACAAATGGCGATAAAGTAGCCGTTGACACTTCGCAAGCGCATCCCATTCGTGATGGCGATTTGTACGCCATAAGAGACGGGGTTTTATTACGAGTAAAAATTCTTGTTACGCTACCTGATGGCGGGCTGATTTTGAAAAGTTATAATAAAGATGAGTACCCGGACGAGGTACTCACCTATTCAGAAAGAAAATCACGAATCCATATTATCGGCAGGGTTTTTTGGTCATCCCGCCGCTGGTAGATGCTTTAAAAGTGTTTCTTCACCCAAAATTTTTATGGGTATTAAACTTTCGTCTCTATAGGCGATTGCCTTTTCGATTTTTCTTCCGTGACTGGCAAATCGCCAGTCTCTCGACGAACCCATTCCTATAATGAGGTAATCGAGATTTTTATTAATGTTATCTTGCACTTTTCCGCCCATCTTTGTGATGCGGTCTGATATTACACTTCTTTTACCTGAAAAGAACTCACCTGTTAAACAGAAGTTTTTTTCTTTAAAATCAATCGATTCAATCAAGTCTATTGGCAACCTTGTTGATAAACCATCGACCACGCCAGATTCTAAGTCACATCCAGTAAATGCAACGATCGCGCTGTGAAGCGTTTCGCTTTCTTCACTGGTTATCGCACCATCCTCTAAAATATTTTTTATTAGTACATACAAATCTTTACCTGGGTAATCATTCTTCAATGCTGCATTTTGAGTTATCCACCAATCGAGATAACGAATTTCCTCATCAGACAATGATTTATCAGAAATTAATCCTTTGCACAGGCCAGTCAATAAATTCAAATCTGATTCGGTTGAGTAGAGGTCTAATGATGGAAGATCCATTAAATCACTCTGTATTTTTGGAAGTAATTTTTTTATTTCTAATAATTCATCTTGGGTAACTTTCCCGTCATTAAGAACGGACTCAATACGATGCTTTAAAAGCTTAATGCATGCATTTCGTTCAAGCATCTTCGCTTCCAGCAACCAAGCCCCCAAGTAAAGAACTTCAGTTTCATTAACCTCACCATCAGCCAGAATGCCGTCAATAATACTAATCAGATTAGTAACTAATTTATCTCTATTTCTTTTGTAGTTGAAAACAAAAAGCTTATCTTCCATAACCATCCCCCTAGTTGTTTCTTACATGGTTACACTTCCAGAGCACCACAATCAAACTACATAAAGTTGTTGACAAGAATGCAACTCACAACTAAATTACAACTTAAAGGTGTTATCGCATACAGCAACATGAACACTACAAGTTAATGAGGTATCAGGATGGATAAGCAAGAACCGAAAATTATTGGTTCGGGATCTTTGAATGAAGAGTTAATTGAAGAAACTGTTTCTGAAATCTTGCAAAAGCATGCACACCAAGTAGCCGCCTTTTTGGAAGGCGGCGAGATTACCAAAATTAATCTCTTATCTTCGGATTGAAAGCTTCAATTCGGTTAATAAGCAACTTGGTTGCCGAGGCAACGGCAGGATCCTTACCTTTATAAGCTTGAGCATGACGATTTAGATTTTCAATGACGTCGCTTTTTACTGTGGGTAAGGCGGTTGAAACGGAATGAAGCGCTACCGTGAATGCGTTCTCAAGAGCTTCAATCCTACGGGCTAAAGTGACTAAATTAGTCGAAGCGTTTTCCACCTTCATTTCCTTCTTGGCTGTGTGAGAACTACCAAGATACCACCGCCGCCTGAGGTGGAGAAGTGACCAGGCACACAACGGGAAGAGCACTGGGGGTTGAGGGACTCACTTACCATCAACTCGGTCTGACCACAGTTCCAGTGTTCTTCCCGTTGTGAAGAATGCCACAACCAGTTCGTTACGGGTCGCCTCCGGTGAAAGCCGGTTGTGTAATGGAGAAGGTGAACGACATGTAGCCCTCCCTGTCACGGCAGTGAAACCGGTCTCGCTAAGTATCCCGGTTAAAGAATGCCCCGTGAGGCTTAAATAGCCGCTGGCCCGGCGTAATGGGCGCCTAATTTTAAAGAATTGGGGTTTTGGGAGCCTTCAAACCTGAACCGGTGGCCGTGGAATACGGGAACTTCATGACTCATGAGCATGATGGAATACGGCAGAAAAAGTAAGGCTATGACGGCTGGGAAAGACCAGCACACAACATGAAAGAGCATTGGCTGGTAAGTCGTAAAGACTTGGGATTCTGGAGGTTCGAGACCTCAACCAGCAGAACTGACGAGTTACAGTGCTCTTCCAGTTGTGCATAGCATCCTGGTGATGGTCGGGTTCCCTACCCGATTGCGGGTTCGACTCCCGCCGCCCAATCAGATCGACGTGGAACCTCGATAATTGCTGTGTGTAGCTGTCTTTCGGCGGTGGCATGACTCTTCAACCATCCAACATCAGGGGGAGCGAAGATAATGTTCTGATCATGAACACCGCCAATTTTTTCGCAGGCATAGACAAGGGTTCGCTGGCCCCACCAGCACGCCCTGTGCATTACCGGCCGCCCTTGTCTATGTGTGTGAGTAATTTCCCGCGGTGTGCGCCGCGATAATGAGGGCATGAAAATGGCTGAAAGTCGTATGACCAACGTCCCGGAGTTTCTCTCCGAACTGGACGCCGGTATTTTCGAAAACAAAATCGCCGCCGCGCTGAATACCGCCG
>Ga0247732_10000940_pt1 | contig 12277 bp, 10 predicted proteins | sample UWRJL163409C2_FD_180940 | JGI IMG/M metagenome (GOLD analysis project Ga0247732, IMG submission 180940) | Plant litter microbial communities from Arlington Agricultural Research Station in Wisconsin, United States - UWRJ-L163-409C-2 | ecosystem: Environmental > Terrestrial > Plant litter >...
ACGGGAAGCGGGTGCGCAGCCTAGAGGAGGCGACCCTCGCTAACTGGCTCTTCTACAACGGCGTGGATTACCGCTATGAAGAGCGATACAAATTTGAGACTGCCGACGAAGACCACCGCCAATACCGGCCGGATTTTTTCTACCCTAGCATAGATCTTTATCATGAGCACTTCGCGCTCGACGCTTTCGGCGAGCCCCCATCTCACTTCGCAGACTACAAGCTCGGCGTGAAATGGAAACGCGAGTTGCATCAGGCACGCGGCACTTCGTTGATCGAAACCACCTCGCATCAGATCCGCTCCGGTAAGGTTTTCGACCACCTGACTTGCGAACTTACCCGGCGCGGCATCGAGCTCGACCCAAGCCCTGATCGTGAAATCCCTCCAGGGGGCCAAAAGCCGATGGAGGCCGCGGAACTGGTCGGGCTAGTGCGAACGTTCATCAGCCACGCCAAGAGCAATTGTTTGACGAGTGCGGAGCTGCATCAGCGGCTGGACGCCATGTCCGAAAACAGCTTCAAGCACCGCCACCGGATGTTCCTTGCCATTGCCGAGCCCATAATTGCGGCGTGGGACGCTGCATTAGGTGCAGAGGGCGGCATCGATTTCGAGGACATGCTCAACTTGGCGGCAGAACACATAGAAACTGGCAGGTACGAGGCCCCCTTCGAGTTGATCATGGCGGACGAATTCCAGGACGCTTCCCGCGCCCGGGCTCGCTTGTGCCGTGCCCTAGTCCAGAAGCCAGGGCGGTTCTTGTTCGCGGTAGGGGACGATTGGCAGTCCATCAACCGATTCGCTGGCGCCGACGTTTCCGTCATGACGGGTTTCCGGGAGTGGTTCGGCTACGGGCAGATACTCAAGCTGGAGCAGACATTCCGTTGCCCTCAGGCGCTCTGCGATGTGTCCAGTCAATTCGTGTCCAAGAATCGGGCGCAGATCAGTAAGAAGGTCCGATCAGCGACGCCTGCTGAGGGTCCGGTCCTCCAGGCTTTCCAGGTGGATCATAAAGCGAAGCTGGTTGATGCCATTGATCAGTTCGTAGAGCGGCTATCCCATGGCGTTCAGGATGGATCTATCCCGCCTGGGCGTAACGGCAAGGTTACCGTCTACGTGCTCGGCCGCTACAACGCGGATCGGCAATACGTCCCCAGCCGCAAAGGTCGCTTCGAGCGCTGGGTGGATGTGTCGTTTCTTACCATCCACCGCTCCAAAGGCAGCGAGGCCGACTATGTCATCTTGCCGGAGATGCTCAGCGTGCATCGGGGACGGAGCTTTCCGAACACGCGTGCCGACGATCCCGTACTGGCATTGGCGATGCCAGCCGGAGACGACTTCCCCATGGGCGAGGAACGCCGCCTGTTCTACGTCGCCCTGACCCGGGCCCGGCGCAGCGTCGTGATGTTCACCGCTCGTGGGCAGTGCTCATACTTCCTACGAGAACTTGAGGCCGACCGCGCCGTGGTTATTAACGACATCGACGGAAAGGCCGTCCACGAAGAAGGCTGCCCATGGTGCACGCAGGGGGTCGTGATCAACCGGTCAGGAACCCATGGCGAATTCCGCTCCTGCTCGAACTTCCCCGCATGCAAATACAAGCCCAAGAATACGTGGAAGGGACGTGGAGGGTAGCCTTCCTCTCTTGCGGCGGCCGGCTTCATACAATCCGAGTCTTGGGCATCAAGATCCTCGCCGGCACGGTGCAAAATGGGTAGTCGCCGTCTTCCCGGAAACTGACGGACAGGTGCCGCTCGCCTTCAACTATGGTGTGATAGGCAGCCGAGCCATAATCGGAGACCTCGAGCTCATAAACCCTCATCTCCGCAGTCAGAACAATCTCGTTATCGGGCGTGGTATCGATTTCGTACGTTTCGGTGATTGTGTAAGCGAGGCGCATGTTGGGGCTCCCTGAAAGAGTCCCCGTCACCCATCTATTAAATAATTTCAATTGATATAGGTCTTGTACTGCCGGGTCAGGGCGCCTGGCGTTGAAGGATAAGTAGACGTCAAGTACAAAATAGCTTAAGATTTTTTTCGGCCAGCGCGTAAGGGTCCAATTGGTGAGAGTCCTTCGATGGGATCGTGAAACAGCTCGCTGATATGCACGCCGAGGGCGCTTGAAAGCTTCTCAAGCGTTGCGATAGTTGGGTTTCGTCCGCCTCGTTCAAGGTGGCCGACGTAAGCCCGCTCAATCCCAGCCGACAAAGCCAGATCGTCCTGGGAAACAGCCTTGGCCACCCTCAGTCGTCTCAAATTTAGGGCGACCAGCAACTTCGCTTCCATGAAAGGAAGCAAGCAGTTGCCCTAGCGCAAAACCACGTATTATAACACCATGATTCTGCTTTGTTAGTTCCCGTTCAACGGCTTGGCATTCAGCGAACAGACGAGCAGGAAGCCAAGGGGATCAACGTGGAAGCGACTTCAGCAGTGACGATGGAATGCCCTTATTGTTCAGAAACCATCAATGCCAAATCAAAAAAATGCAGGCACTGCGGGGAAATTCTCGATCACCAAATGAGGGAGATTGAGTACCTCAAGACCCAGCGTTCGAGCCCTCAGGTGTTTATGAATGCAGGCGGTGCGGCGGCGTCTGCCTCAGCGGCAGCTGCGGCGGCTGGCGGGTCCGAGGCGCTTCGCCGTTTCCCGCATTGGATCCACGTTATTTTGTCGATCCTGTCGGGGGGCCTATGGATACCGATCTATTTGCTGTTCTACATGTTTCGTAACAAGCGGATTTATTATTGAGGATAGCGTGAAACGCTTCAACATAATGGCTATCGGCGCCTTGCTACTTTCCAGTGTCTCAATTGCGTCAGCAGATCAACGCGTTCCGCTTAAAGACGGGCTGTACGCTAATTCACCTGCGGAATGCGCGGCGATGCGAAGGGGCGAAAGCGACGGCGCACGGTATTCAGTTGATAAAGGCGGTCGAATGTTCGATGGACCGGAACAAGCCTGTGTAATCGCATCGATCAAAAAGATACGGGCCAATCGGTACCACGTGCAGACGGACTGCCGGGAGTATGATGAGATTTCCCAGCAGTCCTTCATACTTGATGTTCCAACGTCAGAACATTTTGCGATTGAGGGCGACGACTATCGGTGGTGCATCACGACTGACGGATTGGTCGCGGCCGTAGATGCGGCGATGGAAAAGCAGTCCGCACTGAGCAAGCTAACAACTGCGCAGCTAGTCAATCACTGGGCGGGAGCGGAGGAGGGATGTCGAGGTGGGGCCGGGGACGATTCAAAGACGAACATGGAATGTGACAGAAGGACAGTCGCCGCGCAGGAGTTAAATAGACGAGGGCATTGCTATCGTAAAACAAGATCTGGAATGGACTGGATAAGCTGTAAAAAATAATATTGAGAAATAATATTTGTCCGTATTTGTTGATTTCTGTACACATATATACAACTCTTGCGGATAATTATGCGAATATATAAGACTTCGAGATAGTCGATGAGTCTTATGTTCCATAAAACGATAATAGGTCGTGCCGGTGAGCGCGGCGGCACGGTCCGCTATATAATTTGTATATTACAATGGCCGAGCCCATCTTTCGAATGCCACCGATGAGTACGGGGGCGTGTGCCCATCGTTTGCCGGCTCTATCGCTGCGGCAGTAGGTGTCGTCGCGGCACTGAAGGTTTTCACGTCCTTGCGGCTGCCGTACAAGGCAGGCGACGATGGCCGATTAGGTATCCGGCGCGCTGCGCGCCTTGAAGGTGGACCACGCCACCGCCAGCCGTCGGCTGGCAGCGCTCGAAGCTAACTCGATGTGGTGTTGGTCGGCCGCCTGCCGTGATCTGCCGCGTAACGGCGCTCGGACAAAAAGTCTTCGATCAGGCCGTCACGGCGGACGGCATTGCCCGGATTGCCCGCGCTACGCATACGCCGCTCTTCGGCAAGGTCACGCTCGGCGCTCCGCCTGTGCTGCGGCTCGCTGCAAAATGACGCGCGGCCTGACCGTGGTGAAGGGCAGACGTCGCCATGGTCTCCAGGCGTACCCAACCAAGCGGTATGACCGGTATTTTGGCGCCTGCGGGGGCTTGAAGCGCTACCGCCTCGCCCCTAATGTGCGCCGGCCCGAGCGGGTGTAGTTCAATGGTAGAACGGCAGCTTCCCAAGCTGCATACGAGGGTTCGATTCCCTTCACCCGCTCCAGCTTTTCCCATTGCACAGTGCTGCAGGCAGTGTCGTTCCGTACAGCCGCGGGCTCAGGCACCGATCAAAGCCGGACCATTTTCTGCCAGCGATGGCTCATCGGCGCCGGCGCGGTGGGCTTCCAGCAGCATCTCTCGCGCCCGCGCAAAATGGCGCTCCTCGAAGGTCTCCATCTCGCCAGGGCGGGCGATGAGGTAGCCCTGGATCTGGTCGCTGCCCTGCGCGCAGAGCAGTGCGAGCTGCTCCGGCGTCTCGACGCCCTCGATGGTGATGGGCAGGCCCAGCTTGTGGGAGAAGTCGATGATCGCGTTGACGATCCGCGTAGCCTCCTGGCTATGGCCGAGTTCGCGCACGAAGGAGCGGTCCAGCTTGATCTTGTCGAACGGGAACACGCTCAGATAGCTCAAGCTGGAATAGCCGGTGCCGAAATCGTCCAGCGAGATGTGGACGCCCAATGCCCGTAGGTCGTTCATCATGCCGAGCGCATGGACTTTTTCATCCAGCAGCACGCTCTCCGTGACTTCAATCTCCAGCCGCGCGGGATCGAGACCGGAGCGGGCGAGCGCGTCGGCCACGATGCGCGGTAAATTGCGCTCGCGAAACTGAACTGCCGAGACATTGACGGCGATCCGCCAGGGTGTCGGCCAGGCGGCGGCGGCCTCGCAGGCGGTGTTGATCACCCATTCGCCGAGCCTCACGATCACGCCGGTATCTTCGGCCAGCGGGATGAAGTCGGCGGGCTGCACCATGCCGCGCGCGGGGTGCTGCCAGCGCAGCAGCGCCTCGAAGCCATCGACCTCGCCGGTGCGGCAGTTCACCACCGGCTGGTAGAACAGCATCATCTCGTTGCGGACGATGGCGCGGCGCAGATCCTCCTCCATCTGCCGGCGCTCCTGCAGGCGCGCGCCCATCGAGGCCTCGAACACCCGCATGGTGCCGCGACCTTCCTGCTTGGCCCGGTAGAGCGCAGTGTCGGCGGCGCGCAGCAGTGTCTCGGCATCCATGCCATCGGCCGGGAAGAAGGCGATGCCGATGGAGACGGAAATCTCCACATCATGGCCATTCAGGTCGAATGGCCGGGTGAGGGTGTCGATCAGCCGCGTGGCTAGGTCGGCCACGCGGTTGGCCGAACCGGCGGTGCCGGCATTGGAGACCACCATGACGAACTCGTCGCCGCCGACGCGGGCCAGCGTGTCGGTGTTGCGGATTTCCGCCCGCAGCCGCTTGCCGACCTGCATCAGCAGCTCATCGCCATTGGCATGGCCGAGCAGATCGTTCACCGGCTTGAAGCGGTCGAGGTCGAGGCAGAGGATGGCGACCTCGCCCTTGTCCTGCGCCGCCGCATCGAGCGCGAGCGTCAGGCGGTCGTGCAATAGGAAACGGTTGGGCAGGTTGGTCAGCGCGTCGTGATAGGCGAGGTGGCGGATGCGGGCTTCGTTCTGCTTGCGGTCGGTCAGGTCGCGCAGTGCGACTGCGGTGGCCGGCTCGCCGTGAAATTCGATCGGATGGCTTGAAAGCTCCACCGAGATGCGGTTGCCCTGCGCGTCCAGCACCTCCATCTCCTGCGCCGCATGATTGTCCTGGCGCAGCACGGCCGGCAGGCTGTCCTTCTCGAACAGTGCCGTCAGCGGCTGTCCGATGATCTTGGTCACCGCGCGGCCGAACAGGCGGGCGCCGGCGCTGTTGATCTCGAGCACGTAGCCGTTGGCGTGGATCATGATGACCTCCTGCGCCAGGTCGGTCATCAGCCGCATGCGGTTGAGGTCCTGCGTCTGCCGGCGGGCGAGGTGCTGCTCCATGAGGGTAGCGGCGAAGCTCATCAGCAGGATGGACAGTGTCACCGTCGCCACCGCCGCCGCCAGCGTAGTGGAGCCGATGATGAGCGCGCCCTTGGCTATCGCGGTGTCGTTCAGCGCGGAGGTATCAGCGCCGGAGGGGTCGATTTGTAGCCCGGCCATGCCGATGAAATGCAGACCGCACACCGACAATGCCAGCCAGCCCGCCACCTCAATGCGTCGATTGATCGAGGGCAGGGCGGCGCACCGCATCAAGGCGACGCAGCCGAACAGGATGGAGAACGCCACCGAGGCGACAACATAGGTCGGGTCGTAGCTGAGCGTGCCGCTCATCCGCATCGCGGAAACGCCGGTGTAGTGCATGCCGGTAATCGCGAGGCCGAGAACGGCGCCCGCCGCGACGGGGGACGCGGGTCCCAGCAGTGAGTAGCGCCACAAGCTGAGCCCGACCATGGTGCCGAACACCGCGATGAGGATGGACAGCGCGGTCAGCATCACGTCGTAGGAGACCGGGACTTCGGGCATGAAGCCGATCATGGCGATGAAGTGCAGCGACCACACCGCGCCGCCGAACACGATCGCGGCGAGCAGCACCACCAGCAGCCCCCGGCGCCGGCGCGCCATGTGGGAGAGCAGCATCAGGTTCAGCGTGGTGAAGCAGCCCAGCAGGCAGATGCAGGCTGCAAGCAGCACAAACCGCATATCGTGCGTGTGCAGCAGATGTTCGATGACGCCGAAAGGCAGGTTGCCGAGAGGAGGGCCGCCTAAGGCAGCGTCGCCATGCGCGGAGTGGTCCATCCCCAAGTCCATTCTGCGGCTGGCTAGGCCACTAACCGGTGAAGCAGGCTGCCCGAGCGCATCCTCCATGCCCACGAGACCCAATAATCGTACTTATACGTATGGTCATGACGGCCGGATTTATGGGGTGCAACAAAAATTCAAATTCGAAATGGGTTTCGCTTAAAGGTGGTTAGCGCAATCACACCGCGCGTAGGTGCTCGATGAGCACCTGAACCGCCGTCTCGTAGCCGGAGGGGCCGAGGCCGATAAGACATCCTGTTACCACTCCGGAGAGCGGCGAGTGATGGCGGAAGGCCTCGCGCTTGAACACGTTGCTCACATGCACCTGGAAGGACGGCTTGGCGAGTGCGCCGAGCGCGTCGAGGATGGCGATCGAGGTATAGGACAGGCTGCCGGCATTGATGACGATGCCGTCGGCTTCCAGCCGCGCCTGCTGGAGCCAATCGACCAGAACACCTTCGTGGTTGGACTGCCGGAAGCGCAGGCTGGCGCCGAAGCTCTCGGCCTTCACGCGGCAGCGCTCGCCAATGTCGTCGAGGGTCAGCGTGCCATAGGGACCGGCGGGGTCCAGCCCGTACAGATTGGTGTTCGGGCCGTTGATGACGTCGATCCGGATAGGCGCGGTCATGGTCTTGTATGCTCCAAAAGCTTAGGCGACGTGTTCGCGCGGGCGGGTGGTTGCCATGGACGGGCGCTCGTCGAAGGCGGCGAACCACTCGGTGGCCGCCGGGCGGCCGGCGCGCCAGTTGAGGTCGCCATAGCGGAAGTCGAGATAGCCCAGCGCGCAGCCGATGGTGATGAGCCCGATGGTCGGCTCCTGCCCCAGTGTCGGCGCCAGTGCCTCGATGCGGGCAAGCGCGCCCTGGACCTTGGCGACCTGCACGTCGCGCCAACCGGCCCAGCGATATTCCTCCGGGCGCATCAGCATCTCGTAGCGCCCGCCAATGGCGGCGTCCAACAGGCCGTCCGCCAGCGCCTGCTGGGTCAACGCCTCCCAGCGGGCGGGGCCGATGGGCGGGTAGAGCGTGGTGTTGTTGCCCAGGGCCGCGAGGTATTCGCAGATCACCGGGCTGTCGAACAGTGTGACGCCGTCCTCAAGGATCAGCGCCGGGATCTTGCCGATCGGGTTGTGATCGATCAGCGCGGGGTCGCGCTGCAGCGGGCTGGCGGCGTTGAAGATGCACTCGATCTGGTCGGCCAGCCCGGCCTCATGAGCGACGACCATGACCTTGCGGACGAAGGGCGAAGTGGGAGCGTGCAGCAGCTTCACGGGATCTGATCCTCGGCACCGATGGCGGCAAGTCCGGCGCGGGCGACTTCGACATCCTGCGCGCCGGTGCCCGAACCGACGCCGATGGCGCCGACGACGTGCCCGTTGATGATGATCGGCAGGCCGCCTTCGAGATTGGTCAGGCGCTGGCCGGCGGCGAGCGACAGCTTGACCTCGTCCTTCGGATTCAGTCGCGAGGAGGGCTGGCGGTGCGAGGCGGCGGTGATCGCCTTGGACAGCGAGGTCTCGCGCGACAGCAGCTTGGCGCCGTCCATGCGGATATAGGCCAGCAGATTGCCGCCCTCATCCACGATGGTGATGTTCTGGGGCACGCCGAGTTCTGTGGCTTTAGTGAGCGCGCCATTCAGAACTTTAAGGGCGCCTTCATGGGTGAGCTTGAGAGCGGTGCGGGTGATCATCTCAAATCCTCATTCGTCGCCCGGCACGCCGTAGGACGGCGCGGTGGAGGGGTTCAGCGCGCGCGTGACATAGGCGTCCATCTGCGGCTGCCAGAGCGTCCACAGCGCCTCGAGCTCATTCATCACGTCGCCTTCCGACCAGTCGATGCGCAAATCCGCGACCGCCCAGCCGACCTTGTCGACAAGCAGCATGCCGACCGAGTGCACCGGGCCCTCTTCGCCGCCCGCCGCCACCGCCGCCTTCATCGCGCCGACCAGACGGTCGCCGAGATGGGCGTCGGGGGTGGCGAGGAAACTATCGACCATCGCCTGCGGCACCGCCTTGGTGGAGAGCAAATTGCCCGCCGCCGCAACATTGGGCCCGTGGGCGATGGTGTGGGTGCCGAGCGTGAACTTGCCGGAATGGCCGGCGGAGCGGCCTTCGCCGTCCAATACCACCACCTGCCGGTAGTCGAAATAGTCGGAGGTCGCGCGCATCTTTTCCAGCACCGCTTCGGCCGAGAGCCCGCTCGCCAGCAGATCGAGCCCGCGCGGCCCGAGCATCGGGTCGGTGATGTTCTGCGTCGCCACCACGCCGGTGCCGGCGCGCGCATGGGCGCAGCGCGCGGCGACCGCCGGCGAGGAGGACGACACCGCAATGCCGAACATGCCGGTGCGGGCGCACCGGGCGGAAATGGAGAAGGTCACGCGCGCGCTCCGCTCAGGCTGCGTCGGGGATGACGGCGGTGACTTCGATCTCGACCACCCATTCGGGCCGGGCGAGCGCGGGCACGACGAGCCCGGTGGAGCAGGGGAACACGCCGCCCATCCACTTGCCCATTTCGAGGTAGACAGCCTCGCGGTAGCGGATGTCGGTGAGGTAGACGACGATGCGGCAGATATGGCCCATCTCGCTGCCGGCTTCTTCCAGCAGCATCTTGATGTTGGCCATTGCCTTGGCGGTCTGCGCACCGGCGTCGCCGACATGCACACTCTCGCGGGTGTCGAGGTCCTGGGCCACCTGGCCGCGCAGGAACACCATGGTGCCGCGCGCGACGACGCCTTGGCTGAGGTCGTTATTGAGCTTCTGCTCCGGGTAGGTTTCCTTGGTGTTGAACGGGCGAATGCGCTTGTGGATCATCGGGCAGACCTCTTTCAGGAAACAGTTTCGGTGAAGCGTTCGAGCGGGGAACCGAGCCGCGCGACTAGGCGGCCCATCATGGTGCAGGCGGCATCCAGCTCGGTGAGCGCGACCCACTCATCCGCCTTGTGGGCGCGGGCGATGTCGCCGGGGCCGCAGACGATGGTGGGGATGCCGGCCTCGGAATAGAGGCCGGCCTCGGTGCCGAAGGCGAGGGTGATGGGTTCCGCATTGGTGCCGGCCAGCGATGAGGCGATCCGCACTGCGTCGCTATCCGCCGGGGTGTCGAGGCCGGGATAGGCGCTGATGGGCTCGATGGCGATGCCGGCCTCACTCGCCTGTGCCTTCAACGCGGCGCGGGCGTCATCGATGATCGCCTCCATGCGGGCCATCAAGGCGGGGCCGTCGGTGCCGGGAATGGTGCGGGCCTCATATTCCAGTACGGCATGGTCCGGCACGAGGTTCAGCGCGCCGCCGCCATGCAGCGAGCCGAGATGCACGCTGGTCCATGCCGGCTCGAAGGCGTCATTGGTGATGCTTCGCAGCTCATGGCCGAGTGCGGAGAGCGCGACCGCGACCTGCGCGGCGGCTTCCACCGCATTGGCGGCGCGGTGGGGCAAAGCGGAATGGCCGTTGCGGCCGGTGAAGACCAAGCGCTTTGCGAACTTGCCTTTGTGGGCGCGGGCGACCTTCAGGCTGGTCGGCTCGCCGACGATGCAGAGCGCCGGCGGCACGGGGAGGGCGGCGACTTCCGCCACGAGGTCCGGTGCCCCGGCGCAGCCGATCTCCTCGTCATAGGACAGGCAGAGATGGATGGGTGTGGCAGTTGCCGCGCGCTTGAACGCCGGCACATGGGCCAGCACGACGGCGAGGAAGCCCTTCATGTCGGTGGAGCCGCGCCCATAGACGCGGCCATCGCGGATGGTCGCGGTGAAGGGAGGGCTGGTCCAGGGCTGGCCCTCGACCGGTACCACGTCGGTATGCGCCGACAGCGCGATGCCGGGGCGGTCGCCCGGGCCGATGGTGGCGAGGATCGAGGCCTTGTCGCCGGCCTCGTTCGGGATCAACCGGAAGGGAATGCCTTCCGCGTTCAGCAGCGCTGTAATGTAGCTGACGATGGCGAGGTTGGAACGCTCGCTCACCGTCTCGAACGCAATGAGGTCGGCGAGAATGCGCAGCGTAGCGTCGAGCGGCGTTTCCGCCGCCCGGTTGTTACCCTCGCCCCCGCGCTCACTCATCATGCATCAGGCCGCGTGAATCCGGCGATAGCCGCGGTCGGAATAGACCAGCGGGTCGGTGGCGTGGCTCTCTAGCGCCAGCACTTCGCCGGCGACGATGCGATGGGTGCCGAACTCGAACACCTGCGCCACCTTGCAGTCGAACCGGCAGAGTGCGCCCTGCAGGATCGGCGCGCCGGTGGTGAGCGCATCCCATTCACCGGCGGCGAAGCGGTCGTCGCGATATTCCGGGATCAGGCCGGCAAAGCTGTCGGCCACCCGGTGCTGCCCCTGCGCCAGAATATTCGCGGCGAACACGCCATTGGCGAGGATCGCCGGCAGCGAACGGCTGTCGCGGTGCAGGCAGAACAGCACCGAGGGCGGTTCCATCGACAGCGAGCACAGGCTGGAGACGGTGACGCCGACGCGCCCCGCCGCGCCATCGCTCGTCACCACGGTCACGCCGGAGGCGGTACGCCCCATCGCTTCGCGAAATTGGGCAGGGTCGATCGTGCTCATGCGCCAGTCCCCATCACCTTGTCGGAGAGACCAGCCGACTTGCGAACGAAGTCGAGCGGGCCGGAGAAGTCGAACGAATTGTAGACGGCGGCCAGATGGTTGAAGTGCGGGGCCTGCGCAAACTGCACGAAGGTCAGGCGGTGGCCGGCGTAGTCGGAGTTCAGCAGGTCGCGGGCGAAGGCCAGCAGCTTGCGGCGGTCTTCCGATTCCCACTGTTTGTTCAGCGTGTAGAATTTCTTCAGCCAGTCGCCGGAGCCCGCATTGTGGAAGGCGGCGGCGTTCGGGGTGACGCAGATCTGGCCGCCGCAAAGCTCGCGGGCGATGTGCATCATCGCCGGCAGGTTCGAGCAGGCATGGACGCGGCCGGCATAGAGCATCGACTGGTTCGGCATCAGCAGTCCGCCCGGGCTCTTCTCCGCCAGCGCGATGGAGGCGGTGAGATGGGCGTTGATGCCCTCGCGATAGACCACGAGGTCGGCGAGCTTTTCGCGAACCGACTGCAGCTTGTCGAGGCCGGTCTGCTTGGCGTTCCACATCGCCGCGCCGATCATCATGTCGGCGACATAGAGCAGGCGGTGGACATAAGGGAACGCGGAATAGCGGTGCAGCGTCGAGCGGATGTACTGCGCCGCCTTGGTGTGGCGGTAGAAGAACACGTTCTCCCAGGGGATCAGCACGTTGTCGAAGATCACCAGCGACTCGACCTCGTCGAACTTGTTGGCAAGCGGGTAGTCTTCCGGGCTGGTGCGGCCGGCGAAGGAGGAGCGGCAAATCTGCTTCACGCCCGGCGCGCCCATGTCGATGATGCCGCCGACCGCGTAGTCGGAGAGCTTCTCGTTCTGCCAGGCACCAACGGTCGGCTTGAGGAAGGCCTGATCGGCATAGGCCGCGGCGGTCTCGTACTTGGCGCCGCGAATGACGATGCCTGCGTCGGTCTCCTTCACGACATGAACCATCATGTCGGGATC